>Ga0307985_10002500_pt1 | contig 10279 bp, 17 predicted proteins | sample EllFjometageno80_FD_203155 | JGI IMG/M metagenome (GOLD analysis project Ga0307985, IMG submission 203155) | Marine microbial communities from Ellis Fjord, Antarctic Ocean - #80 | ecosystem: Environmental > Aquatic > Marine > Unclassified | place: Southern Ocean | collected 2014-10-09 | reverse complement strand
GCGTAGCATTATGGGGCAAGGTCAGTTATCTAAGGCTCGTATCTACACAGGTCTACAGAACGCAGGTAAGCTAGTTGCTTTAGAGGCTCAAGACCCTGCATTGTATAAAGCACTGAAGGATGCATTTAATGCTCAATCTAAAACCCAATAAACTAAGGAGACTACGCTATGCCATACGGCGATGTAACATACGGTACAACTAAAGACAAACCACCAAAGAAGCCAAAGAATCCAAAAGGAGTTTTAATAAAGCAAGGCAAAAAGAAGGGTAAGAAGAAGAAGCCTAAGAAGAAGTAAAGAATCCTCTGAGGCTACCTTAGGATTGTGCTAGTGGCAGGCACAAAAAAGCCCTATAGAGTTGGGATACTCTATAGGGCTTTTTATTGTCTTAGATTCCACACACTCCTGATTGACAAGCTGTCTCACTGTTCTCTTCGTACACTACTCCTTTATGCTTCATTGCCTCCTTGTAGGTCACTGTCGTTAGTGGCTGACCACCACGAGCGCCGTCAGGGTAACAAGTAAAGCCTCTGAGCCTGTGTGCGTACTTAGCAAGTATGTTAGCAAACTCCATAACTCTGCTTTCGTTGTTGCCTTCACTTCCCCAAGACGGTAGGTTAATTGTCGAAGAGATGCTCATGTCAACATAGTCTTGAACGTCAGCTTGGAACTTCAGCCTACGCTCAAAGTCATCGACCATTGAAGACGAGGTTTCAATCTCATTAGGATTGAGTCCGTGAGTCTCTATAAGGTCAGCAGCTGTAGCGTCTACTACATACTCGTACTTCCACTTATCACCACCAACTAGGTAGCGTCTCTTATAAGCAACTGCAAACAATGGCTCTATGCCTGTAGTCGTGCCTGCTAAGATGCCAATAGTGCCTGTTGGTGCAATAGCGCGATAAGCAACGGGGTGATTGATGCCTCTCTCGTCACACAACATATTAGCAGCCTTCTCAGACTCGTCTCGGTACACTTCCAACCATCGATGCAGCTCTTCTGTTACCTCGTAGTTACTACCTCTCTTCAGTAGAAACTCATGTATACCCATTAGACCCAAGCCAAGTCTCCTGTTCTTAGCTCGTACTTCATAGACCTTTTTGGTGGGTAGGTCTGCCACAAGGGTTCCTGCAACAAGGAACATGGAAGCGACTCTGACGATTGATCTGAACTCCTCAATGTCATCAATAGCGCCAATGTTAATGCTACCAAGGTTACACACATCACTGTCATCCTCACTAGTAACTTCTGTGCAGGCGTTGCGGAGTGTCTCATTCTCTTTATCTCCAAAGTTAAAGCTAAAACCCGGCTCTCCTGTCTGCATCGCCTGACGGCAATTCTGTACAAAGGTTTCAGGTAAGAAGCCATTATTAACTGCGTCTAAAAACTTGTCATCATAGTTAAGGCTAATGTTAGTCATATCTAACGGCGCAGGATAGTTAAAGTTATGCTGCTTAGCATCAAAGACTGTAACGCCTTCTGTTACTTCTATTGAGTGCCAGTCCTTAGCTGCTAAGAAAGCCTTCGCGTCTCCATGCTGCCAGTTTAGAGAAGCGTAGATAGCTGACCTACGGCTACCTCCTTGCATTACATTCCTGCCTATCTCGTTGATGCTATTCATAAGAGGTAGTGGCCCAGAAGCTGTCCCTCCTGTACGTCCTAGAGGCGCTCCTGCTGGTCTAAAGACAGAGTAGTCAATACCAATACCACCCCCGCTCATTAAACAGTCGCTAGAGCGTTGTGTGAGCCTGCCCCACTCCTCTCGTGTGTCCTCTTCTCCTTTTAAGAGATAACAGTTGTTGTAGAAGGATGCCTGTCTTCCTGCGTAGTAGATGTACCTTCCTCCCGGCATGAACTTGAATTCCTTAATTGCATCACCCAGTTCCTTTGCATCCTCCTCGTTGAATATACCTGTAGTAACATCCTTAATAATATCGTCTGCCTTCTCCTCCCACGTCTGTGTTTCATTTAGTGCGTACTTGTGACGGAAGATACTCTCCCCAAAGCTGTTTCTGAAAGTCATATTAATTCCCTATCGCCTTCTTTAATAAATACGCCTGCCTTGTTAAGATAACCTTTACGATCTTTAATGTCATCATAAGCTACCTCTAAACAATGCTCTAGTGTGTACTCGCTCATCATAGCAAGATTGTTAAGAACTACTAAACAGTCCCCAATGTCGTCTGCTATGTCTCTGTGCTTTGCTATGTTATCAGCAAGCTCCCCTACTTCACTAACTAACTTTAGTGCTTGTGTTTCTAAACGCCCGTTAGAATAAATACCTCTCTCTATACTCCAGTTAGTGCATTTACTAATCAACTCAGACATAGTATTCATCGATTACCTCCTTCTATTGTAGCCTGTGCTAGTTTCTCTAAGTACCACTGAGCCTTGCGTAAGTCTTCTAAGCCTCCCTTATACTTATGCCTGTGCATATATTTGATGACGTTACCCTCTAAGTAACCTACATAAGCGTCTCTACTAAGCTGTTGCTTAATGTAGTCTATACACTCTACTCCTTCGCTCTTGTAGTGATGTGGGTTCACAGGGTCGTAATGGTCAGGCAGTATAGCTTCCTCGTTATCTAAATACTCCTCTCTTTTGGCTAAGACTTCAGCTCTTAAACTATCTTTATTTACTTTGTCCCACTCTGCTGGTGTTGCTTTGTTTATGCCCATATCTTTCATTCCTTTTAAACCACGCTTAAAACGCTGTATCTTGGTGGGACGCATTAGTTACCTCTAGTTCTTCTGCTAACACTTCTATGTTATCTAGTATTTTATCCTCAAACCTATCTAGTATCTCCTGTGTGTTAAGCTCTAGTATTTCAAGTATCATAACTTCATCAAACTTAGCTAGGCGTTCTTTTACTTCTTCAAAGGTAAGACTCACTTGACTACTCCATACTTCTTAGCTAGATAGTTAATACTAATAGGTAGCTCATCAAAACCACCATCGGCAACCTCGTGCAACATCCATATACCACGCCACGAGCCGTTAGTTTGTGGAGTTAAGTAGTCCTGATCTTCTACATAAAAGATACCTGCGAACAGCCCTGTCACTCCCTTACCGTCTCCTCGTCTGGCGTAAGCTATGTCTCTGTCCTGCACATGCCCCATTACACAGCTCATCATCTTCTTAGTCACTAACGCCCTTGCACTGCTTACTGGTCGTCCCATAACTCCAGAGGTAAAGTAGTGGCTATATGCTACACCGTCTATCACTTCTACCTGTAAGAATGGAATCACTTCCCAGCCCATTGCTTCTAGTCCGAAGTCATCAAAGCCCATCAGACCTTCTAGCTCTGGCTGAGCATTCACAGCTCTAGTGATTCTATTCTCGTGATTACCTAGACAGAACACTAGTCGAGGTTTCCAGATTGTTTTCTTATTCTTACGGAGACGTTTCTGCTCTTCTCTAATAGGTTTTAAGAATGCCTTCATTGCCTTCTTGCCTGACTCTATGTCAGCTAGATAACGCCTACCCTCAAATGCCATAGTACCTTTATCGTAGCTAGACAGTGACGGTAAGTCCCAATGATCGCCTATGTGAATGATAACATCTGGTTTATGTTTAACAGCATACTCTCCAGCCCACTTGAGATGCTTTACAGATGAGTCTGGTTTTACTTGAGTATCTGGAACAATCATGTGTCTAGTCATTTACTCTTCCTTGCTGCGCGTTCAGCATTAGTCTTTAATTGATGACAAGGTTTACACAGCACTTGCATACCGCTTGCCTCACAGAATAACCTTTTAGAGAAACCAGCAATGTCGTCATAGCTTGATAACGACCCTGCTGGTTCTATGTGGTCAACTTGAATCTCCTTTCCTTGAAACCAGTCGTCACACTCAGCGCAGCGGTACTCATACTTATGCCGCTTACCTGCTACTGTGCGCTCTACAGCCTTCTTAGCTTGGAACTTAGCAGGGTAGCGAGAGTATGCTTGCCTTAGTGCTGAGCGTATGAACTGCCAGTAACGAGCTTCAGTCCATGTGTTCCCTGCCCTAGTGCGTTGTACTCGTTGTTTCCCCATACCATACCTCCTCTGTGCTTCTTGTTGTAGGTGGTTCCCATATCTGACCTACTTCTCTTCTTAGCCACGCTAGACGAGCATTCTCTAGCGCCCTATCGTCTCCTAACTGATCCCTTACAACGTCCCACATATCTAATTCATTCCTACAGCCTTGAATTAAATCTTTAGCACCTTGTTGACCAACACCTTCAACGCCAATGATATTATCAATAGCGTCTCCAGTGATGATCTGTTGGTAGAAGAACTTCAGCCCTTCAACTTCTTCAACGTAATACTCTCTGTTCTTGATGAAGTCGTAGTGTACACCTGCTATCTGATCGAAGTCCTTATCTATAGAAGCCATAATAGCGTAGTCACCTATTGCTGTAGCAGCTATTGCGATAGCGTCATCGGCTTCCTCCCCCTCTACTACAACAGCTCCCCATTTCTCAATGAGGTGCTGCCTAATAGAGCGTAGAAGTCTAGGTGCTGGACGTGCCTTGCGATTGCCCTTGTAAGGAGCAGTGACAGCGTAGTCATGCCTAAAATTACCTGTGCCTGTGAGGTAGAGTTGGTAGCCCTCTACCATGCCATCGTATACTAAGAGTAGATTACTGACAAAAGTGTCCGTACTGTGCTTAGCGAATGTTACGTTGGTTTCGTCATCACAGGCCCAAGCCATTCTATAGGCTATAATGTCACCGTCAATCAACATCATTACAGAGCGGCCTCAAGGTCTGCTGTTGGTACGTTGCTCTCTGGGTTATATACTACTAAGTCACTAATAACCATCTTGAGCAGTGACGGAGAGCGTCCCTTCTTGCTCTGGAATGTCCAGTCATAATGGCCTATCACTGCCTTAGTCTGAGAGCCGTTACCTACTAAGGCTCCTATCTCTTCGCCCATAGTGTCATAAGCCTTAATAGGGTTACGAGACTTAACTGTGATAAAGTTACCTCTATCGTCTTCCTTGTTGCGGACGCTAATACCCTGAGACTCTAACGCTTCTACTGCTGCGTCAGACAGCTTTCCTAAGTCAACTTGGTACTTACCACTTAGCTCGTTCATGGTCTGTAGGTTAGCCCAGAAAGCTGTTGCGTTTAATACTATCGGTTTTGCTTCGCTCATAATCATATCTCTCTTTTAAAGTTTAAGTTACAAGTATATTATACCACGTTTATTGCTTATTTGTCAAGCAGTTAGTGCGTTGCGCTCCAGTTATCACCATATTTATATTCACCATCTAAGGGACACCGCATATCAAAGTGTTCTCCTGCCTCCTTAATGGCCCGTTTAAAGTGTATGCCTACTGCTTTGGCAAAATGCGCTGGAGTTTCTACCTGCACCTCGTCATGTACATTAGCCACTATCCAGAATGGAATGTCAGCAGCTCGTAAGCTGTCAACACCTATTAGTAGTGCTTGCTTCATAACAGCAGCCCCAGCACCCTGTAACAGGAAGTTTAGAGCAGAGTATGCTTTCCTAATGCGTATACGTCTGCCATCTAATCCGGGTATTGAGCCTTCCTTCTCTGCTATGCCTTCTATCAATTTCTTCAGCGTCTTGAGTGCTGGGACGTTAGATAAGAAGTCGTCCTTCAGCTGCTTACCTCTAGCAGCACCTGCGTTAGCTACACTGCCTATCTTTGCATCGCCTGCACCATACAGGAAGGCATAGATAAACGTCTTAGCCTGATCCCTTGTAGCAAGTCCTGCTGCCTTCTGGTTCGCTGTGTGTATGTCACCCTCCACTAACGTGCGAACGTACTCGTCATCCTTCATGTAGTGAGCCAGCATACGCAACTCTAAACCACTAGCGTCTATGCCAACCAGTTGATTACCTTCTTCTACTACCCAACAGGAACGACAGTCAGCTCCATACTCTGCCTTAACCTTGTCAATGTGACCCATACCTTCAAAGGCATGTCGTACAGATGGTATCTGAGCCATGTTAGGTGAGCTATGCGTCATCCTGCCTGTAGCAGCTCCTGACCCACTAACTCTACCGTGTACTCTACCGTCTGGCTTTACTGCTTCTAACCAGCTGCTGATCTGTGAAGCTCTCTTCTGAAGTATTAAGAACTCAGCCACTGACTGCGCTGTCTTATCCGTCATAGCTCCTAAGATAGTCTCATCAACTTTGTACTGACCTGCCTCTGTCTTCTGCTTGAACTTAACGCCTACACTCTGCAACCTCTTAACTATCTGCTGCCTACTGCCTACGTTAAACTCTTCTACGCCGTCCTTCAGCCGCTTGCCTGTCTTCTCACTCCATCGCTCAGTTATGATAGGAGGGAACAACTGCTGCAACTCAGCCTCAAGCTCACGCATACGTGTATTAACCTTAGAGTAGAGTTTGTTAGCAAAGTGTATGTCTAGCTTAAAACCGTTAGACTCCTGCTTAGCAAGCTCTATTGCTACACGATGCTCTAAAGCCACGCACTCAGTAGTGAAGCCTTCTAGCTTCAGTCTGTTCTGTAGCTCCTTCCACACCTTAGTAGTTAGTCGGCAGTCACGCTCACAATAGTCTATCATCTCATCACACAAGCCACCATCATAGTCAGTGAAGTCACCTTTAGGCCAGTTCAGTCTATCGCCCCAAGAACGCAGGCTATGACCACCACTAAGAGATGGGTCATATAGGCGGGACATGACAAGAGCGTCAATCACTTCTATACCATTAAAGGATATATTCCATATACGCTCTAATAAAGGTATGTCAAACGCTATACCGTTATAGGTAACAACTGTGTCAACATCTCTCAACAGCTCTTGTAAAGCTATTGGATTATCGACTACTTTAGTATGATCAGTGTCAACATTGTGCAGACCACAGCACCATATAGTGTCCCAAGCTGTGTTAGTCTCAATATCAATCGTCATCGTCTTCAAAGAAACCACTCCTCATGTTATTAAGTAAGTCTTCTACTATGACCTCAGACACAGCAGCATGACTCTCTCTAGCACAGTCACCACACAGCTCTAAGAACTTGTCTGGGTTTAGTGGGTCGCGCTTAGCCGTCTCTCTGTCAGTTAGTAACTCGTTGCAAGCATAGCATCTCATAGCTTATCCTCTCCGTTGGTCATCTCTGACATTCTACCAGTTGCCTTATCAAAATACAAGGACGTACACCAACCAGTTTCCCCGCTAAAGCGATTCTTTAGCACTCGGACGTTAGTAGTGTTGCGCTCTATTGCATCGTCTGCCTGCCCGTCCCTCTCTAAGCCTAATACAATATCGCTAAGCTGTGCTATAGAAGCACTGCCACGAAGCTGTGATAGTGACGTTGCAGCACCTTCCTCGTGTCCCTTCTTGTCTGGACGTTTCAAGTGACTAACTACAAACAACGCTATACCAGTCTCCTGTACTAGCATCCTGAGTTTAGTCATTATCTCGTCAATGGCTTTACGCTCGTCAAGCTGAGCCTGTGCCGACACTATGATAGAGATATGGTCTAGGAAGATATACCTACAGTCCATCGCCTTAGCCATATACCTAACGCGGCTAACTATATTGTCCACGTCTGTACTACCAAAGTGATCTAATAAAAACAACCTGTCCTTACCCATCACAGAGTCAAATGCTGCCTTCCTCTCCTCCTCTGTCGATTCAGTAGTAGGTAAGTGTAGCGGCTTATTGGCATGTAGAGACATTAACGATAGAGCTGTCTTCCTTACAGACTCCTCCAAGAATAATAACCCTACGTTGCTATCTGTCTTGTTTAAGACATGCCACACAACCTCTCTAACGAACTGGCTCTTACCTAGTCCACTGCCTGCCGTTACTGTTACAAGCTCAGCCTGCCGTATGCCATAAGTAAGGTCATTCAATCCATTATAAGGGTAGTTAACCTCTGCAACCTCTAGCGGCTTATTGACCTCATCCCACAGACCTGCACCGCTAACAATGCCATCAGGTACAAACTTTTCAGCCCTCCAAAAAGCATTAGTAAAAGCAACATAATCATTAGCTATGAGATAATCACAGGCATCCTTGTACTCTTCTGAGTGCTTGACCACCTTAGCCTTGCCAGAGAACAGCGTAGCAACAGACGCAGCAGCGTCTATGCCTGCCCTATCACCATCAAAGCAGATAACAACCTGCTCAAAGCTATCTATCCACTCGTAAGCCTTCTTACAGTCCTTTAACGCCCCACTAGCACCGTTCTTGATACTGACTACAGGGTACTTACTACCCATCAGCTGGTACGCCGCTAAAGCGTCATATTCACCCTCTACGATAGTTAGATACTTACCACCCTTAGAAAATGCAGACTGCCCGAACAAACCTGTATCGGCCCACTCGCCTACAGTCTGGAAACGCTTGTCAGGATAGCGAATCTTAGCAGCTATCACCTCCGGGTCGTTGTTGGCGTGAGTGTACGGGTATAAGACACGGCCGCCCTCTAGCACCACACCGAACTTAGATAGCGTAGGGGCTGTTAGACCCCTCTCAGGGACGCTGGCGGGCTTTCCTGTTGCCAGTGCAGTAGAGATACTATCCCATCCCTGCAATGCGTTAGCGGGCTTCTCAGGAGCTACAGGAGCATCTCCCTTGGTATATAGCTGACAGCTGTGGCAGTAAGTGGAACCATTCTTATTAACGCTTAGAGCGTCACTACTGCCGCAATCCTCGCATGGTTGGTGGGCTTTAACTATCATCTAAACGTCTCCTTATCAACATACTTCTTCATTTCCTCTGTCACATCACCTTCAAGCTCTTCAATTGAGCCTATAAGTATCTCACACATAGGTAGTGCTATTCTAAAATGGTGAACTTCTATGTGCATCCATTCCTCGTTAATGTATCCTATTCCACGTTGTCTAGGCAATAATGCCAGATCAACGCCAAACCCATTTCTAAAGTGCATAGTAAAATCAAACATTATATATTCCTCTTATTAAGACCTTGTAATTATAACACTATTCCACCATATAAGCTATTTATTACCGTTGATTGGTATCGTAAAAACTATCTTCTAATGTATAGATAGCTTCTAATACCCGCCACAGCCCGCAGCAGCTTACCACCAGCACCGATAACAGTACTAGGGTTAGGAATGCAGCCGGTTTTAACAACAGCACAGCTATAACGCTTCTAAAGCCTCTCATTGACATTTTGCTCCTTCTATGCTATAATAATAAACTATATAGGCATTACAGCAAACACTGTTTAAAGTTTTAATGAGTCAGTAGAGGGGTTCTATATAGCCTCTATACTATAGTGACTATATAGACCCTCTATAACGGGAAACAGGTTCTATACATTCTGCTCTGCAAACCCCTCCACATACCTCTCCGCGTAGTTCTCTAGGTCGTTAATAATCTCGTCGGCCATTATGACGTTGTAGTAGTTAGTCACATATTCAATAACTATTTCTCCTACATGTCCCGCGCTCTTGGTTGCTATGGCACTCCTGAGAGCGTCTAAGAGCCTGTTGTGTTCAAAGGCATTATGCATACCCTCTTCACCTAAAGCCTCTAGGAACGTCCCCAGATCACCTGCTGCTATCTGATCAAATACAACGTCCGGTAGTATGCTGTCAATTAGTGTCTTTTTTGTGTTTTTCATAGTTCAAAAGCCTCGCAATTACATATATCAGGTGTTTGGCAACAGAGAGGGCAGTCCTCTTCTAGATAACCTCCCCAACCCATAACAATATCTTCCAACTGACTGAGGTGTGCTATAGTAACCTCCTTATTAGTAGTTAACACTTCCAGAAATGACGCTAACCACACAGCGTCAGCAGTCATCGACTCTAATGTACTATTTAAATCATTCTCCAAGGTTTCAACATAGATATTTTCTGTGTTTTTCATAACTTAAAATCCTGTATTACGATTATGATCATTGATATTAATATAATACTTGCTGTTACTGTCACTAGTAAGTCTATCATAGGTCATTAACCTCGCTGTCGTCTTCTACTATTCCATTATCAACTCTTACTACTATGTCGCCCTGATCTGTGTGAACTACTACATACTCTACTGCATCTGCTGAAATATTCATGCTATTAACTCCTGACTATTATGCTGCCATCTGACAGCGTATGGACTAGATTAGTAATATACATTGCATAACTATGTTCTGCGATGTATTCGTATGCGCTATTATATACTGTCATAGGTTACCAGTCCCTCACTATAATACCACCACTGTATAGCTCTGCCACTATATGCTCGTCACAGTCTACGCGGTCGCTGTCGCTATACTGAGCGTAGTATTCTCCCTTGCTGTTATACTCGCTGAACTCGCAGCACA
>Ga0307985_10002498_pt1 | contig 10281 bp, 1 predicted proteins | sample EllFjometageno80_FD_203155 | JGI IMG/M metagenome (GOLD analysis project Ga0307985, IMG submission 203155) | Marine microbial communities from Ellis Fjord, Antarctic Ocean - #80 | ecosystem: Environmental > Aquatic > Marine > Unclassified | place: Southern Ocean | collected 2014-10-09 | reverse complement strand
CGGACTTCTGAGGCCCGACACGTCAATCTTCGTGAGGCAGTCCGTGAAGACCGAGTGGGCCCCTCTGGTGGACTGGCTTCAGGACCTCGAGGTGCAAGATAATACCATCTCTATGGCGCCGCCGAAAGCGGGGATCTACTACGACAACGGAGACCTCGACCAGATCTCGAGCCGCTTCTGGAGCCTCCAGATGCAGGTCTTTAGAGGAGAGTCTCGGGGCACAAACCCATTCGACGATGGCTACGGCGAGGGCGTGAGCGAGGACGAGAACGACGAGGACGATGACGAGGACGAAGTGGCTCTGGCGAGCGGCACGAGGGGCAAGAAGGACAAGGGAGCATTCGAGTCTTTCTTTGCCGCCTTCGGCAGCAGCAGCAGCAGCAGCAGCAAGAAGAAAACTGAATCGAAGACGGGGAAAAAAGCGGCGAAGGGCGGCAACGGAGCTGCCGACGCGTCTCTTTCTTCCATGACCGCTGCTGCGATCGCTGCCGAGAAGCTCAAGGCTTCCATCGACAAAAAACGCAGCACCAATGACAACAGCGGGTTCTCGTCAGCCGCCAACAGGGGCGCTGCGATCTCCTCCTCCAACACGTCTAGCAGCGGCGGCGGCAACGCGAGCCCGAGTGAGTTGACGGCCATGCTGCTCTTCGTTCGCCCGTCGACGAACTCTGGCCACAAGCTCGCCTCCGTCACTCGCAAGGGCGACTCCCTTGTGCTCGCCACCCACATTGGAGACGGCGAGTCAGACACGCGCATTCTCAAGAAGGGCCTGCAGGCCATTCACGACGACTTCTACCTCAAGATTCCGTCGCTCAAGGCCAAGGTTGGTAGCTCAAGGGATACGAGTAACAAACTCGCCTCAGCTCCGCTCCTCACCCTCGCGCTTCATCCCCCGATAGTGCTGCACAATTTGCTGTGCTGCCCGATGCTCTATCGCGTCACGAATAAGCAGGGCCTAATCGCCGCTGAAGGAGTGATTCCAGTGGGCACTTCTCTTCCCCTCTTCCGTCTGGACCTGCGCCAGAAGCTCTACCTCTCCATCCGCCTAGTGAACTATAACTGGTCCCCCTTTTCTAACATGCATACTCCGCTGTGCCTCTACCCCACGACGCCCAAGCGCTACTCAGTCGATCTCAAGGGTCAAAGGCTCAAGAAACCGGTCGAGGGCAGCGTGGGCAACTTCGTTGAGATGGAGATTCCCTCTCTCCGCCTCAAGTCCGTCATTCATGGCCGCCACGTGCGCGTGTTCAGCAGAGTGTGGATCGTCAACCATACGGACCTCACGCTGCAGTACAGGGAAGCGTCAGCCGCTGCTGGCATCGACGTTCCTGGTTTCATGAGGGGCGGTATGTCGCACATCACGCACAAGAGCGTGGGAGCCCTGGGCAACACGTCGGCCGATGTAGAGCGCTACTCCGCGGACACAGTCCGCGTCTCCTACGGTTTCGGCCCTGAAGGGTACGACGAGAGCAAGATCGAGTGGCAGGACGCCGAGCGCAGGGGGCGAAGAAAGCGAACGACCGGCGTCGTCGATCGACTGCAGTCGTCTTCGGCTCGGGTCACGACCAACGGCGGAGACAGCAGGTTCTCTGGGAACTTCCCCGGAATTGGTGAAGGCGACATCACTGCGACAACTCAGCAGTCATCTTCCCTCCCCAAGTCGAGCTCGCTGACCGATAACATTAGCTCCTTCTTCAAGTCTTCCGAGTCCAAGCAGAAGTCGGACGGCACAAGCTCGACGCAAGTGGCCCAGCAGCGCGCGTCCATCGACGACGCGCTCGGAGCTCTCGACGATAGCTTCGGTCTACCACCTCCTTCGGCGGCGTACGCGGTTGACGACGACCTCGACAGCCTGGGGTCAAACGGCGGAGCTTCCGGAGGCATGATGCGCAGGCGCAGCACGAGCGTCGGAGGCGAGGACAGTGTGTCGGTCGCCAGCGACGACTCGGGCTTCGGAAGTGTCGACCATCGCACGCCAGAGCTTGTGGAGAATGTTAACAGGATGCACAAGTCGCAGGAGCGGTACCGAGGGTCGCCGTCTAATTCCGACGCCAGCACGAGCAATCTCAGCTTCTACGGGCTACACCGGGTCGACTCGCGCGAGGAGCGTCTCTTAAGAAAGAGCGCGCTCGCTTCGACGGAGGCGGCGCAGGGTCTCGCGAGGAAACTTGCAGCGAGGCTTGACCGAAGCACATTGGAGAAGAAGAAAATCCTGCAAAAGAGGCAGGTCGTTCAATCCCTTCTCATCCGGCTGCCCACGAACCACCTTCACACGGTCCAAGTTGACGGCAGCATGAGTGACGACACTCTCGCCGACTTGTTCCACACGGCGTGCGTGTTGGGCGGGCTGAGGTGGGCGAGCGAGCACGGTAACATCCAGGGTCTGAAGGAGACGGACTACTTCTTCGTCTACCACCACTCTGACCTCGTCTGGGTGCCCGAGAGCGAGGGAGGAATTGGCTTCATGTTCGGGGGCTACACTCCCCTTCCTATGAGCACTCAGCTCGGCAATCTGGAGCTCCGCGAGCTGCGCCTGTGCAACAAGATCGAGCTTCACGTTGCCTGGCAGCAGCTGGATCTGAACTGCGCCGCAAAGAACAACGCCAAGCTCATGCGCTACATCGAGTGGGGCGAGAGCTGCATGTTCTCTCCCCCCTCCACCCTCGGAATGCGCTTCCACTTGTGCACTCGGGTGCTAGACAGCGAGTGGAGCAACCCTTTCGACGTCAACGGCCAGAAGGAGACTATTCACGGACTGACGAGCTGTCTCACTCTGAAGCAGCTGAAGCCCAAGAACAGGAACAAGAACATCGGTTCGGTGGGCAGCAGTTACGACAACAGCCGCGGAGCGAATGTCAGCAGCAATCCGCAGCCAGGAGTCGCTAGAGGCGGCGCTCTCCAGACCATGTTCGAGCAGGACTCGGACTTGGAGGAAGATGACAGCGACGCCGAGGACAATAGCTCGGACGAAGAAGAGGCTCGCACCAACGGCAACTTGACGCGAAGCAGCAGCAGCAAGCAAAAGCAGGCGAAAGAGAAGGGCAGAAAGGGCAGCAATTCCAAGCAAAGTTCGTTGACCGACGACTTTGATGGCACCGACTCGGCACCTCCTCCCCGTCAGCAGCAGAAGAGAACTTCCGTTCTCAAGGGCAGCCCCAAGGACTCCTCGAGGTGCCAGTACGACGTGGGCATTCACAGCGCTAGCGGCAAGGACGTCTACTTCCGCACGACCGTCGTCACCTTCCTCCCCCGCTACATGCTCGTCAACGACCTGCGGACGCCCATCACCATCGCCCAAAGTGGAAGGGAGGACGACTGGAAGATGACGATTCCCTCCGGCACCTCCTCGGGCTTTCACTGGCCTTTCAAGGACAGGCCCTTCCTCATGGTCGCCAAGCTAGAGACGGACGGATTCGAGAAACCGTCGTGGAACTTTAGTGGCGATTTCTCCATTGACGATCTGGGCGAGACGTGCATCAAGATCCGACAAAAGTGGACAAGGAGTGAGATCTTTCTCATTCGCGTCATCGTCAAGCTCGTTGACGCGAGCATCATTATCCTCTTCGAGACCGTGGACGAGTTCGTGCCTTACAGAATCAACAACGAGACCTCTCACAGGATCAGGTTCCGGCAGGTCATCGACGATGGGCAGCAGGCGTTCGACAGCATGAACCCCAGATCGAGTCTCCCCTACTCGTGGGACCAGCCTCTGGGCTGGAAAATGATGGAGGTCCAGTTTCAGCAGGGAAGCAAGTGGATCAGCCGTGAGTACAAGATGGGCGCGTTAGTAGAGCACTCCAAGGTGAAGCTCACGAGGACTCTCCCAGATCTGAGCGACCCGGAATTCGAGGGCTTTCTCGACAGAAAGCACGGCGGCTTCATGGAGTCGGGAAGCTGGAACCGCTGCTACTGCGTTCTAAAGGGGGCGACCCTCTACATCTTCCGGCCGCCTCACGCCAGCGGCGGCAGCCCGAACAGAGGAGGAATAGGAGGAGGAAAAGACAAGGACAAGACACCCAAGAAGAAGGTGGACCGTCTGGACCTTTTAGGGGTCATCAACGTCGGGCCCGGTGCCGCCTTTTCTCTAGCCGGCAAGGGCGACGCGCACGAGTCGAAGAGCAAGGTTCTGCAGTGCACGGGCGAACTGAGTTGGAGCAGCAAGGTTGCGCTTAAGTTTCAGAAGATGGCGGAGACTGCTGTCGTTAGCGAAGCCGTGGAGCTCGGCGACTTTAGCGAGGTTGGAGGAGACGACGGGACGAGATTTGCGAATCTCACGAGCCGCCAGAGGGTCAAGCAGAAACAGAAGGACGCTGATCGGATCTTCACGATCGCCACTATGCTTCAGCGCTTCCTGCTTGCCGAAGGAGCAGGCATCTCGGCGCCGTCGCCGGGGCGCCCTGGGCTGGACAAACAGCTGAGCGGAGGCAGCAGCAGCGGCAGCAAAACCAGGAAGGACCGCAACAAAAGCTCTTCGCAAGTTCCCGCCATGAGCTTCTCAAGTAATGACGGCATTCCTGGCCCCGTCCCCAGCCTGGGAAGTCTGAACTCGCAGGACAGCGGCACTGGCAGCATGCACATGGGAGGGGGCGAACAGGGAAGAAAGGAAAGCGTGAGCGCGCGGCGGGCGAGCGTCATGAGCGCGAGAAGGGCAAGCAGAGTCGGAGGAGGCACTGGAACTCTCGACGAAGACGACTTCCGTAAAAAGGGTGCCGCTGCGAGGCTCATTCTCACTGGCCAGCAGTGGATTGAGCACATCACGAAGCTGGGAGTGGCTGCGAACAAAAATGGAGCGAGAGTGGTTGGACAGAGCCTGATGGACAGCGGCTTTTTGAAGCTCTGCGGGAACCCCCACTCGCACGGTTCTTTCGCGGCCGGCGATCAAGGCGGTGGCATTTACAGCGGCCTTTCTGTGGGCCAGAGCGGGGAGACGATGCGCGCTGGCGGATCGAGTCGCCGCACGAGCAGTAGCAGCAGAGGGAGGAGAGCAAGTCACCAAACACCCGTCCGAACGAGAATCTACAGCGAGGCCAGCGGGCCGAATAGCAGGAGATCACCGTCGCCCAGCCGAAGCGGTTGCGGCGGCGGCGGCGTGGGCAGCGACAGCGGAGGAGGGGCTTCTTCCAGGACAGCAGCGCAGACAGGACCGTACACTCAAGGCAGGAGGTCTACATCGCTATTGGCATTCATGAACAGCAGGACGGGAGGCAGCGGAAGCTTCGCGGACGACGCCAGCGACCTGGACTCTGCTACGAACAGGGACAGAAAAAGAGGATTGGGACTTGTGGACGTATTCCAGGATTCCACCACTCTGTTCTACGCGCTTTTTTCGCCGCCTAGGGACGACGACATCAGCATGCGGGGGCAGCCAATGTTTAACATCGTGACTGCGACCGGGAACAACCACAAGTGGAAGTGCACGAACACTGCCGAGTTGAGGAAGTGGGTAGTGGCGCTCAGAAACGCGGCGGACAACGCTGCGTTGAGCGTCATCGTAGTGGCAAACAAACCAGAGAAGGAGGGACTCTCGAGCGGCAGCAACATCGACGGCTCCCTCCGAGGCAACCTTGGCATGCCCGCCCCGCCGAAAAGAACTCCGAGCCAGGACACCATCATGGACATGCTGAAGGCTGCCAGCGCTCCCATTTCGGCCTTGGCGGCCACCAAGCAGAAACAGAACAGTGAGGTCACGCTGGAGACGCTTTTGGCCAAGACCTACGTCCGGGTCAGGGTGAAAGCAGAGGGGCCGACGAAGGTGCTGGAGCTCAGCGAGGAGGGCGGGGAAGGATTGGACGGCGACGAGGAAGATATGCTGACCGAACAGCATCAGCAGCAGCAGCAGCAGCAGCAGCAGCCGTCGGTGCTCGCAAGCAGCGTCTCGAAGCGCAGTATCTTCACCGACAGCAGTATCCATGGCAGCAACTCCACCAGCAAGCTGAGCAGCCTCACGAATGCGGAGAGGCAGGTCGAGGAGGAGGCCAGGAAGATTCGGTTGGACCTTATTGTGAACTTCGGTCTCGGTATCAGTGTGATTGACCGGGCGAGGGAGAACACTAGCGGCATGCCCAGAGAGCTCATCTTCATGAACATGCAAAACGTCGCGTACAGAACCAGGAAGAGCAATAGCAGCACCGAGCACAGCTTGACCGTGGACGGCTTGCAGATTGACAACCAGCTGCACGAGGCAGTTTGCCCCGTGATTGTCAAGACGAGAAGGATGCTGAGTCACTCGAAGCTGCAGAAGCTGAACAAGGGAAGCAACAAGGACGGCAAGGGCAGCGCCGGAAGCGACGGCAAACAAGGAGACGGTGAAGAAGATGAGGAGTTTCTGAATCTTCCGGGGCTGGAGAGGAGGCCGCTGCACCTGCCGCCGGCTATCCACATCTTCGCCAGCAGAGAGATGGTGAAAACGCTGGACTTCTGGGACGTCATCACTCTCTGGCTGCACCCGCTCGATGTGAAGCTCGAGGAGAGGCTGCTGTTCCAGGCGCTCAGGCTGAAGGATGCGGTGCAGATAAAGACTGTGCACGGCCACCGGGTCATGGCGCTGACGAACAAGAGCTCGGGAATGGACGAAGTGGACAGCATGAAGCCGGCCGCGTTCGTGGGAAGCTACCACAACACCCTGAGGAGCGGCAGCCACCATTTAGACGTGGGGCTTGGAGGAGGTGGAGGTGGTGGGGAAGAATCTGGAAAAAAGGTGAAGAAGAAAATGTTCGTGAACTTCCTTCACTTACACCCCGTGGACATTGCTCTTTCGTTCAAGACGGGAGGAATCGTGGACAAGAGCAAGCTGCTGGGCGGCGATGCGGCGGCTCTCGCGATTAGCGCCATCGGATCTCTGGACGACACTCGGCTCAAGCTCGGCGCGCTGCAGATCAGCGACGTGTTCGGGACGAGAGGCGATATCATTGACAAGATCGTGAAGCATTACCTCATCGCCGCCGTGAAGCAGGTACACGTGTTGGGCAGCGTGGAGTTCCTGGGCAACCCCGTGGGTCTCGTCACCAACATTGGCAGCGGCGTGAAGGACTTTTTCTACGAGCCTTTGGACGGGCTGAAAGGCGACGGAGGTAAGACGTTTCTGGAGGGTCTGAAGAGGGGCACGACGAGCTTGGGAAGCAACTTCGGCGAGGGCACCTTCAATAGCATGAGCAAGGTGACGGGCAGCATGGGAGAGGCCTTCAGCGTGCTGAGCTTGGACAAGGACTTTCAGCACAACCGGAGCACGGCGAAACTGAAGGAGGCCAAGACGATCTCGCAGGGACTGAGGAAGGGCGTGTTCGAGTTCGGTGAGAGCATAGGCGAGGCTGTGAGCGGAGTCATCGTTCAACCCATCAAGGGCTTCGAGAAGGAAGGCGGGTTGGGGTTGGTGAAGGGCTTCGCGAGAGGAGTCGTGGGAGTTCCCACGAAAGCCGTTGTCGGACTGCTAGACCTGGCGAGCAGGGCGACGGAAGGAGTCAAGAACGAGGCGAAGGGCTTGCGGGAGTACGGCGACGGATTGAGCGTCGGAGTATTGGACGGCAGGGTCAGGAATCCGAGGTCATTCGGGCGGAAGGGAGAGATCATCGAGTACAACGCAGAGAGCGCGCAGAAGCAGAGGATCATTGCGAGAGTCGGAGGGGGCAAGTACGCGAACGAGCACGTGCAACTGGATTGGAAGCTGACCACTCTGCAGGTGCCTCAGAACAGGAGGAGCACCGCGAGCCAGCCCGCCGACTTGGAGGCCATGGTCAGAGCTGCCGAGCTCTCGGAACGGGAGGACGAAGTCAGCGGAACGAGCGAATTCAACCTGAAAAAGGGTAAAGGGAAGGAGGAGGAGGAGGAGAAGGAGAAGGAGAAGGAGAAGGAAGAAAGAGAGGAGGAGGAGGACGAAGACGAAGACGATTGTTCCAGGGAAGAGTTTGTTATTCTGGACAGGTTCGTCATCGTAACGAACAAGCGGCTCATGTACCTGAGCGAAGACAGAATGGGGAGCGTGACGACGTCAGCAGCAGCAGCAGCAGCAGCAGGAGGAGGAGAAGGAGGAGGAGGAAGGAAAGAGGAGGAGGCGGAAATGGGAGGAAAGGCGGTTCCTAAGCCCAAGCTCATTTGGAGCTGCCCGCCGCAGTGCATCGAGAAACTCAGCGTGCAGAGGAACGGCATCAGGGTCCAACTCAACGAGGCGGTGAGGTTCCACGGAGGAAACAACGAGAAGCGGTTCGAGGTGCTGCAGGAGATAGTGCCAGTGGTTCACGATCTCAAGAGCCAGGAGCACTTGGTGTTCGCGAGCGTTTGCCTGAAGACGCTCGGGCCGGACGTCGGAATCGCACAGAATTTGTATCCGAGCCCTGCCTCTATCGAGATGGAGGGCTTTTTGGTGAAGAGCAAGGCTTTGCTGGGAAGCGTCACGGAGAGGTACTACTACGTCTGCTGCGGTAATGTCCTTTACGAGTACGTCGTGGACAAGAAGGGGAAGGACAAGGCGGCGACAGGGTGGAGGAGACGTGAGCACCGGAAGCTCCGAATGGTAGTTCCTCTCGGAAACGTCGAGATTCACTTCAGCCCCGGGAGGGACATCGTGCTCAAGCCGGTCGGAGGAGGGTGCATTCCCGTAGCCACGCGCAACAAAAAGTTCGGGATCGGCCACCACTTCGACCGAAAGGTCGACAAGTTCATCGAGGCGCTCAAGGCCGACGACGTGGAAGACAGCGACGGAGACGAAGAGGACGGCATGGGCGGCAAGAAGAGAAGCTTAAACGCAGACACCAGGGACGAAGTCTGGCTCAGCGTGGAAAAAGGGAACAAGCTAGAGACGGAGAGGTATCTGCAGAAGTGGTACGACACTCTCAGAAGCAAGCAGGTGGCGTGGACGAAGAAAGAGGAGAGAGAACAAAACGTCAACACTCTGTTCATCGAAACTCACGGCGTCAGGTCCAGAGAAGTAGGGAGACTGGCGAGCGAACTGGCGTCCGAGCTCAACGCCGGGAAACTGGGAGAAATGACAGGGAGCGAGGGCAATGGCGACAGTGGAGGAAGAAAAGGAGGAAAAGGGGGAGGCGGAAGAGGAGGAAAAGGGGGAGGTGGAGGAGGTGGAGGTGGAGCGGGGGAGAAAAGGAGAGAGGACAGAAGAACTTCAGACGCTTCGGCAAAGATTCAAGTCGAGCACAGCCTCAGCGCGTGAGAAGACGGGGCCGTGCAGTGGCAAGAGAGGAGGAGGAGGGCAGGAATTGATAATTGTATTGTAATGGACGAACTTTCATTTTGTTCGCAGTGAAAGAAACGAAGCAAATAAACGCGGGGGCTCAAAGGCAGCTTGAATAGTTGCTGCGAGTTCCTGTGATAACGCTTGGGAGACAAAATGAAATGACAATTAATTGTTGTATTATTTCCTCCCTTCTCTAATGTTCCCTCTCCTCCTACCTCCTAGTCTTGTTCCTTCGCTCACCTCCACACTGCTCCCTCCCTCGAGCTCCACCCCCACTCTGTCCCTCTTTGGTCTCCACTCGTGCAGCGCTCTGTCGACGGCATAGAATGCTGCATCCACGTTGCCCGTGATCCACTTCTCCTTCTGTTTGTACGCGGAAACGTCGATGCTGTCGACGTTTTTGCTCAGCCATCCGTTGATCTGTCCTAGCTGAGTCGCGAGCTTTTCGATACCTTCTCTCGCTTTCGCCGCTCTCTGGGTCACCTTGTCGCTCTGTTCCTGGTTCGCAGATCCCTTGGCCTTCTGGTTGGCGAGACTTTCGACCTCTTTCAGCCTCTTGCCGTACTCGCCCATCATTCCGCCCTTCTCCTCCATGAACTTCTCCAGTGCCTCCCTGCACTTGACGTAAACGCACTTTGCACAGGGCTTCGGAAGGCTGCACACCGAGCACCTTTCCACAGGATACTCGACGGTGTGGATTTCCTGGGGGTGGTTGCAACTACACCTCCCCACCGTGTTAAAGTTGGAGCAGCAGCCCGTCTCCTTGAATCTTGCGCACGTCATGCTTCCCGCGCCCCACTTGGGAAGCTCGCGCCGCCGCGCCCGAGCGCGCTCGGCGAGGTCGAACGCGGTGATATGCTGGCACGGAGGAAGGAGGAGGCACAAGTTGCACCGAGGGATGGGCTGTAGCACGGCGTCATACGGGATCTGGAAACGAAGATAAAGGGAGGCAGAGGAGAGGAGATGAGGGCGAGGGAAGAGGAGAGGAGAAGAGAGGGGAGGGGAAACAGAGAAATGGAGAGGAGGAGGAGACGAGGAGAGAAAGGGGCGAGCAGATGGAGAAAAGGGAAGGAGAATGTAGAAGAGAGAAAGGAACC
>Ga0307985_10002497_pt1 | contig 10284 bp, 10 predicted proteins | sample EllFjometageno80_FD_203155 | JGI IMG/M metagenome (GOLD analysis project Ga0307985, IMG submission 203155) | Marine microbial communities from Ellis Fjord, Antarctic Ocean - #80 | ecosystem: Environmental > Aquatic > Marine > Unclassified | place: Southern Ocean | collected 2014-10-09 | reverse complement strand
AACAGAATCACACAGTTCATCGCCTCCTGCAAGGCCCAGCAGGCGCCGGTGCCGCACAGCCCCCAGCGAGGAGTACATCATGGACCTTAGTGGGACCCGAGCGAGTTTGCATGGTCGAAAAAACTGGAAGAGAACGCGAACTTTATTGCGAAGGAGTTCAAGGACGTTCTCGCGACTGCACCCCCCTCCTCCATCTTCCACGGGTCAGCGCGTACCAGTCGTCCGTGATGGACTCAGACTGGAGTGCGATCCGACTGCAGCGTTACGGGGCGTGGAACTTTGAGCTGACGAAATTGTTCCCAGAGACAACTGCACTCATTACGGAACTCGCGATACCGACCGCGATCAGGGGCGTTTGTTTCGCAAAGCAGGCGCCTCAGAGGGGCGTTGGCGTGCACAGCGACGGTCGAAACTTCATTCTCACAGCGCATCTGGGCATTGACGTTCCTGCTACTGGATGCAGCATGACGGTTGGGGGGGAGAGTCGGGGTGGGAGGACGGAAAGTTGGTTGTGTGCGACACGAGCTTTGATCATTACACGTCCAACGACTCTCCGGACGCGCTATACGTGCTCATCATTGACTTCTTCCACTCGGAACTCACTCAGAGGGAGTGCGAGCAGCTCAGGTTCATCTACCAGAAGAGGAACGAGTTCGAGAACTTGAGCGCGGAGGTGAAGATTGAGAGTTTCTTCGACAAGCTCTTCAGAGGTAACCAGGAGAACAAAAGTTGATCCAAATACGCACCCACCGATGGCCCAGAAGGGTTGAAGTACAGACCTCTTGAGATTTTCTGTTGAATTGTAATCGGCGGGAAATGGAGACCACACTTCCGCACCGGTGAGCACGGGCGGCGACTAGAGCAGCATATGCTCGTAGCGCACCACATCGGTCTCCCCTTTATCCATCTACCCTCCCCGTTATTCACGCAGCCTCTATCGACCCCCCTCTGCGCCACCCGCTGTCCTTCACACTATGCCACCCGCTGTCCCTCTGCCTTCACACTAACTCAGTCACCGCCCTCAGCCAGTCACCTCCCTCAGCCACAATCATGTCGAAGAAACAGGGCTCGCTGTTCTCGTTCTTCTCAAAGAAGGCGCCCGCTGCCGCTCCCCCCCAGGCCAAGGCCCACTCCAAGGCCAACTCCAAGGCTCCCGCGCCCGCCCCCAAAGCTCCCCTCCCCCCTCCTCCCACCACCACATCTACCGTAACCACCCCCTCCAAAGTCGCCCCCTTCACCGTCGGCCAGCGCGTCTCCATCTTCTACCCCTCCGACTCCAAGTTCTACCCCTGCACCATCACCAAAGTGACCGGCACCCGCTGCGCTGTCGAGTACGACGACCGCGCCACCGAGACGGTGGACTTCCAGGACACGACTTACAAGCACTGCGAGACTACGAGGCCGGCGATTGCCGACGGCGACGAGAGCATGGACGAGGAGGCGGAGTTTGAGGACGAGGACGGATCGTTCAAGGGCGACGTGGAGTCGTCAAGTGACGAGGACGAGGATATGGATGACTTTGTGGTGGACGATGACGCTCTCGCCGAGGACGACTTTGCTGACGACTTCGCCGAGAGCGACGACGATGACGACAAGCCCGCGGCTAAGCGCAGCAGGCTGCAGAAGGGGAGCAAGGTTACCAAGAAGGTCAAGAAGGTGCGTGCGAGAGCGACGAGAGCGTGTGTAGTTTACGGGCGCCTTTGTTCGCACCGTCGCCCCCTTTGTTCACACGTGTGTGTGGCTCACACATGTGTGTGGCCCACAGGAGAAATCCCGAGTGTCCTTTTCCCCCAAATCCACCCCAAGCGCCCCCAAGACGCCCGCCGGTGCCAAGACCCCCAACCCCCTAGCGCACTTCTCCGTCAAGATGGTCTCCACGCCGTCGTCCGCGGGATCCACGAGCTCGTACGCCGTGACGCCGTCCACTCCGAACGCGCCCCGCGCGCCATCTTCCCTCCAGGAGGGATCGGCGGCGATTCCGTTCAAGGACGGGACTGTCAACCCCATGGGAGCGCACTTGCACAACCACTTGCCGTTCCTCAGGAAGGAGAACTTGAGGGACGCGGCTGGCGTCAAGTTCGGAGAGGAGGGGTACAATCCGAGGACGCTCAAGTGGGACAGGAACGTCATCGAGAAGGTGGGGTCCAAGGAGGGGAAGGCGTACAAGCTCACTGACGGAAAGTTACAGTGGTGGGAGATCAAGGCGCAGTACTTCGACACCGTGCTGCTGTTCAAGACTGGCAAGTTCTACGAGATGTTCCACATGGACAGTGACATCGGCTTTGAGGTGCTGGGATTCAATCACATGAAGGGATCGGAGGGGCATGCGGGAGCGCCGGAGGCGGCGTACAGCTCTACTTGCGAGAAGCTAGTGGCGGCGGGGTACAAGGTCGCTCGCGTGGAGCAGACGGAGACTCCCGACCAGCTCGCTATCCGGAAGAAGAACACCAAGGGCAAGAAGCCGGGAGTGGTGAACAGGGAGGTCTGCGCCGTTGTCACTGGCGGCACGCGCACGTTCTGCTTCATGTCGAACACGAGCTGCTTCTCCGAGAGCAACGAGCAGGTGAGTCCGCCGAACGTTCGCGAGGGGATGCTGGATGGTTCAGTTATGATATATATAGTATGACGAACTACTATATTATCATGCGACTGGCAGGATCGGCGACCAGCGCTATGCGAAAGCCCCAGACGTTGAGAAGGGCGCCAATAGTAAAGCATGAGGACCACCCGGCCCTGCACATCTCCATCGCCCTCCCACAAACTCGCACTAACTCCCTTATCCTCGCAGGGGACGGGAGTCGGCCCTCTGCTGACGATCAGCGAGATCATGCTGGAGCAGCCGGATGCTGCCATGAGCGACGACTCGGACGACGCCCCTCCCGCGGTGTGCGAGTACGGCGTCGCGATTGTGAACGCGGTTCACGGCAGTGTCACGCTCGGGCAGTTCGCTGACGACAAGCTCAGGTCCAGGCTGCACACCCTCCTCTCCACCACCAACCCGGCGGAGATTGTGCTGGAGACCACGGCGAGTGCAGACCTGCGCCAGATGATCAAGAATAACGCCCCCCTGGCCAGCGTAGAGTACGTGAACCCCTCCGAGTCCCTGCCCCCTTCGCGTGCCATGGACTCCAATATGCGCGCTCTTGGTTCGCGCCCAGGCCCGTTCAACCCGTGGGACGGCGCCACCACCGTCGCTGAGATGCACAGGAAGAAGTACTTCCCCTCCTCTTCCAAGACTGGCCAGGGCGACGAGTCCCGCTGGCCCAAGGTCCTGCTCGCGTGCATCGAGGGCCACGCCGACTTGGCGCTCAGCGCTCTCGGCGGCGGCCTCTTCTACCTGCAGCGCTCGCTCGTCGACTACGAGATCCTGTCCATGGCCGAGATCCGCGCCTACGTTCCGCCCACCTCCACCTCCGCCAACGTCGAGGAGACTGCGAACAAGGAGGGAAACAGGGCCCTCACACAGGCGTCGTCTGAGACGCAGTCGGCGCAGGACACGCCCGACGCCGCTGGCACCACAGTCGAGCACATGCAGTTGGACGGCATTACGCTCGAGAACCTCGAGATACTCGCGAACCAGTCCGACGGCACCGCCTGCGGCTCGCTGTGGGGCGTCGTGAACCGCGCGTCGACCCCGCACGGACAGCGCCTGCTTCGCGGCTGGCTGCTGCGCCCGCTCTTCAAGAAGGAGGACATTGACCGCCGCGCGGACGCAGTCGCCGAGCTCGTGTCCGGCTCACCCTCCCTCGCGCTGACCGAGGCCAGGCCGCGCCTCAAGAAGGTGGGCGACATCGAACGTTTCCTGTCGCGCGTTCACAGCATGGGCAACATGGAGGAGGGCCACCCCGCCAACCGCCAGGTCCTGTACGAGCACACCAAGTACAACAAGCGCAAGGTCGAGGACTTCTCGAAGCTGCTCAAGGGCCTCGAGGCCATGGACAGCATTATTAGCATCTTCAAGGACGTCAAGGTGACCTCCCCGCTGCTCGCCAAGGTGCTGTACAGGGCCGACGCTGGCGGCGCCATGCCCGTCGTGAGCGACAAGTTGCGCTGGTTCAAGGAGAACTTTGACGCCAAGAAGGCCATCGAGGGCGAGTTCGAGCCAGCTCCGGGCATCGACGACGAGTACGACCAGGCCACGGCCGACAAGGAGGCGTGCGAGAGCGAGTTGAAGAGCCTGCAGCAGCAGTACATCCAAGAGTACCCCGCGGCGCGCGGGCAGTTCAAGTACATCAACCTCAAGAAGGACCAGAAGGATAAGTACCTGATCGAGCTCCCGGTGAGCGTCAAGGTGGGCAGCGAGTTCATCGTCAAGGGCAAGAGGGGCACCGGAAGCAAGCAGGTGTGCAAGTACTACACGAGGGAGGTCGAGAGCGCCGTGAAAGACTTGGAGGACGCGCTCAAGAGGCAGAAGGAGGGCAAGTCGAGGGGCCTCGAGGCCGTGTTCAAGAAGTTCGATGCCGATCGCGCTCTCTGGAACGTCTGCGTGCAGGTGAGCAGCATGCTCGACGCGCTCTCTGCGCTCGCCGAGGTGAGCTCCCAGCCGGGCATGACCCGGCCCGTGATTCTGTCCGATAGCGACAAGGCGACGGTGAACATCATGGGCGGGCGCCACCCGTGCGTGCAGACCACGCACAGCGGCGACGACTTCGTCCCGAACGACGCGTCTCTGGGCGGCGATGGCGCGCGCGTGCTCCTGCTGAGCGGGCCCAACATGGGCGGCAAGAGTACCCTGCTGAGGCAGACGTGCCTCATCAGCATCATGGCCCAGATCGGCATGTTCGTGCCAGCCACGAGCGCAACGTTGACGCCGTTCGACCGGATCTTCACGAGGCTCGGGTCGTCTGACAAGATTCTGGCTGGACAGAGTACCTTCTTCGTCGAGCTGAGCGAGTGCGCTGCCGCTCTGAGGGGAGCCACCAGCAGGTCCTTCGTCATCATGGACGAGCTGGGCAGGGGAACGAGCACGTTCGACGGCACGGCCATCGCGCACGCTGTCATCAAGCACTTGGTGTACAGCACGCAGTGCCTGACGATGTGAGTAGGGCGTGCTGCGATAACACAACTCTACGACTAGCGAAGGAAACTCTCGTGCTAACCCACGCCACTCTTCTTTTCTTTGCAGGTTCGCGACCCACTACCACAGTCTGCTGGAGGACATGGAGGGCAAGGAGGGGGTCAGGCTCGGGCACATGCAGTGCCACGTCGAGGACGACGGGGCGGCGGGCGGCGAGTGCGAGATTACGTTCCTGTACCAGCTGGCGGAGGGGGCGTGCCCCGAGAGCTTCGGGATCAACGTTGCGAGGCTCGCCGCGTTGCCGGAAGGAGTGCTGAGGATTGCGACGGAGAAGAGCGCGGCGTTTGAGAACGAGATGGCCGCGGCGGGGGGGCAGGAGGGGGGGGCGGGAGGGGGGCTGGCGGCGAGGGTCAAGGCGGCGGTGAGGGACGGGAACGTTGGGGAGCTCAAGAGCTTGTGGGAGCAGCTGCAGTAGGGATAGGACGTAGGTAGCTTGAACACTTTGTTGAGAGAGAAAGGGTTGGGGGGGTGCACAGACAGGGCCGCGTTGTGACCGGTGTGTCGACTAATCTGAACAAGCTTTCAGGAACAAGCTTTACAAATAAGTTGATCTTGATGTCCAGCTCTAGTAGCGATCCCGAGGTCACAAAAGCGGCACAGGCCATGCCCCCACCTGCCGCCTCCTCCAACGAACCCTCCAGCGACCCGGAGAGCACCTACTGGAAGCGAGTGCTCCGGATCTACTCAATGATAAAACCTGACACAGTACTTGCCACACCTGCAGAAGTAGCCCTTGCCAAGGCCATCGTGTTCGACAACGCCGAGCCCACCCACGACATACCGCACTCACGCGCCAAAGCCCTCTGCTCGTCGTACGTGCACCCGCAGTCCCAGGAGACAATCATCCACCCTCTTTCTCTCTCTTGGATTTTACCCATGAACATTGTTGTCGGCGGCGGCATGGTCCAAGCTTCTATGACTGGATCCATGCCACTCATAGCGGCGTCACAGGTCGCTAACCAGACGTACAACGTGCTGCACTACTACGCGAACCGGAACTTCACGGGCGACTCCAACATGCAAATCATCGCGGCGAGTTATGTGGCGGCGGTTAGCTTCTCGATCGGGGGGGCCATGGGGATTGAGAGGATTGCTAGGGCCAGCAAGTATGCGAAGCAGCTTCGGTACGTTGGCCCGTTCATTGCGGTGTCGCTAGCAACGTTCGTCAACATGGGTCTCATGCGACAGGAGGAGATATTGAGTGGCGTAGAAGTGAAGGACGAGTTCGGCGACACGATGGGCGTCTCGAAGATCGCCGGACGCAACGGCATTGGCATCTGCTGCGGGTCGCGAATTCTCGCGGCCATGGTCCCCATGACTGTGCCCACCATTCTCACCGAGTCCGCCAAGAAAGGGTTCCTTAAGACGAGTCCGAGGCTGCACGTGCCGTTCTATTTCGCCACGCTTGCTTGTACTATACAAGCGTGGACGCCCTTCTCGCTCGGGCTGTTCAAACAGCTCACGCATATGAACGTAAATGGGCTGGAGCCGAGGTTCCAAGAGTGGAAGCAGAGGGATGGGACGGTTGCAAAGGTGGCGTATTTTAATAGAGGCATGTAGCGTTGGCAGTCAAAACTAAAGAAGATTGGAGCACACCAAAGTTGATCGCAGAAATCATTCTATAGCTGGTTTAACTGTCGCCCCTTTACTTCCATTACCTAGCCGGCACTGCCAATACTTAAACTTACGCCCAGAAGCACATCTTCTCTCCCTCGACGGTCGCGCACGTGTGCCCGTGACTCGGGAACGGCAGGAACACCGGCGCCGGCACCCTGCTGATCTCCGTCATGTCCTTGGCATCCAGCACCAGCAAGTAACTGGTTCCAGTCTCGCCGTCGTTGCCCATGACCACGGAGACGACCACACCGTCGTCCTCCTCCGTCGCTCCGGGCCTGGGGATGAAGCTCACTTCGCTCGGGTAGTGATCCTCCTGGTACCAAATAATGCTCGCGTCGTCGCCCTTCTTCATGTCGATCTTGACCAGCGCGTTCCACCAAACGCCCTCGCCCTTGTTCGCGGGGCTCCACGCGTACCTGTGCTTCTTGCCCTTCAACATCGGGTGGATGGCGTGCAGGCCCATGCCCCACATGTTCACATCTTCCCACTTCACCTCGTTCACCTCTCCCTTGACGGGCACAGTGAACCTCCTCAACGGCGACCCGGGGATGGGGAACGAGTTGTCCTTGATGGTCGACATATCAAACCTACGTGAGACACTCGTGTGAGCGCACATCCACGGGGGAGAGGGGGAGAGGGGGGCGTCCTTCTCCTCGCCGCTCGTTTCGCTCTGCTCTCGCCCACTCACTTGTTCATGTCGTTGCAGCTCGCGTCACCCTCACTGTCGTCGCAAATGTTCGTAAGAATGTCGACAATCACGTTGTCGCCCTCCTCGTACGCGTTCAGGTGGTGGTACGCGAACGTAGCGTCCGTGGTGTAGTCCCTCGTCACCTCCCAAGTGCGCTTGTCGATAACTTGTACGCGCGTGCCCTTGTTCGCGTCCCACTTCATGTTGGGCAGGATCTCGGTGGACGTGGCGATGCCCATGACCTGCCAGAAGAGCGGATAGTGCAGAATCACCAGGTAGTTCTCCGTGTTCGCGAACTGCCACACACACATATATTGAGTTAGTGGCCATACACACGTGTGAACAAAGGGGGCGGCGTGTGAACAAAGAGGGCGGCGTGTTTTGAAGTAGCCTCGCTCAACTTTGCGCACTTACCTGGTGAAGGTAAGAAAGGTCCTTCACTTCAATCTCAATTACAACCTCCCTCGTAAGCTCCTCGGCAGTCGTGTCCACCCTGTAAAACTGGATCTTGTGCGGCGCCTTGTGATGCGGCGCGTTCCCGAACAGCTTCGTCTGGTAGTTGTACATATACTTGTCTCCCGGAAGCTGCGTGGGATGCGCGCAGCTGATAATGCCCATCATCTGAGTGTCGAGCTCATCGTCGTAGTGGAAGCCGCCGATGGTGTCGAGCGTCTCCGGGTCGATCTCGACCTGCCCAGTCGTATCGGAGATGGTGAAAACGTGCTTCCCAACCTTGACGACGTTCACGTTGAAGTTGTCCGAAACAGAAGTCGCAACAATGGTCTCGGCGACCTCCTTGGGCGTGAGATCGGGGCTGACTCCGCCGAAGGAACGGAGGAGGGGGCGCTCGCCGGCGACGGTTTGGTTGTAGTAGTTCGACTGGGTCATTTTGTGCCCGTACGAGACCTTGCCGTCCTTCACGGACCACTTCTGGACGTACGAGAGGACGTCGAAGAGGTAGTCGAAGGTGAAGATGGTGGTGCCGTTGGCGGAGATGCCGGCCTGGGTCTCAGGGTAAGTATAAGAGGAGTAAAAAACGGCCTTTTGTGTGCGAGCGAGCGGTGTAGGGCACGATCGGCGCGAACTTACATACTGGCCGAAGCCGTTGACCCAGCGGTCGAACTCCAGCCAGTCCGGAAGAGGCTTGAAAGTCTCAGTGATTTGGGCCGGGGTGATGAGCTTAGTCTCGAGGTCGGAGAAAAGGGGGGCGAGCGTGTGCGTTTCGTCCGCGTGGGCGGGCGCGGACAGCGCAAGGACAGCTAGCGTGCAACGTTTGAAGGAAACCATGCCCCAGGTTAACTAAACAAATGCCTCCCCAATTGATACCGCGCAGCAGTTTATTTTACGATGTGGCGGGCGCGGTTTGTTAAATCTGACGTTTGCGGCTGTTCTGACATTTGAAAACTAATTAAAAGCGGGGGTAGTTGATGAGCTGTGGCGGCGCCCTGACCCAAACCCAACCCTAACCCCAACGTGAGCGACCCCAACATGTGCGGCGCTTTTGGATGAACGTGGTCATTCGCCTATTATCAAACATACAGCCTATTCCCTCGCTAGCATCCTAAGGCATCGGCTGGAACGGCACCGACCCAGCCCAGGGATCATCGCCTGCGCGTACAGTCCCATGAATCCAATCATCGCCAGGCGCCCGTTCTTGATTCCGCGTCGCGCCCCTTCTTGCGCCTGTCCTCGTCGCGCCACCTGGACGTCTTGAACCTCGCCGTTGCCGGGGACTAAGGAGAGGGGGTAAGGAGCAGAAGGCAAGGGGGTAGGGTAGGTGGGTGGGCGGGAGGGCGCACTGTACGGACAAGGGAGCGCTGTATGAAGGAGCGCTTTATGAACAAGGGAAGCGTGGTGAACACGCGTGCTCACACACGCTCTTGTACGGCGTGATGTACGGCATATCAGCATAGACATATCAATGGACGCAAAATGTACTGCCATATCATCGCTGAACTCACCAGCATCCCACGCAGCGAGGCCTTTGGACGGAAAAACCCGAAGTTGAGGCCGTGACTGAGCTCTCCAGGGAAGTGGTATCCAGCACCAACCACGCACCATCCGGAGAACGCGGCTACGGCGACGCGCCCGTGCTTGATCTCGGCGTGCCGGTACCAGGAGAGGGTCTTGTCAGAGGCCTGCTCGGCGAGGCCGAGAGGATCCCAGACCTTGCCTGCCAATCTCAAGAGTGTTGGGGGAGCTCATAATCTCAGCCTGGGTAGCGCCGTGCGCGGAGTCTGCGGAGCGGACGGGGGCGGAGCTCATGAAGCCAGAGGCCACGGTGAGCAGGGTGAGGAGCACAGAGACGGTAAGCTTCATTTGTGGGGATTGGAGGTTGGGAGTTAGCAGCAGAACATGTTGCAGCAGGACATTATTTAGCAGGCATTTCGTAGCAGAGCAGGGAGTAGCAGAGCAGGGAGGAGCAGGGCATGTCGCAGCAGGGCATGGTACAGCAGGACGGGTGCGGCAGGACAGGGCGTATCAGTACATGCAGCAGCAGAACAAGTAGCAAGGGCAGGGCGGGACACAGAAAACCCAGGGGTAGGAGGAGATTTAAAGATAACATCGGATCCAAATAGGGGAGGGGACCCCAGACCTAGCATCGCATTGTTGTGTAGCGCACTAACGGCGGTGGCTAGCAGCGCCGATGTTTGCGACGTATTCGACTGACACTGGCTCAGATTTGCTTTGTTAGGTGGCTGCAGCGCACAACCGGTTATGACATCAACTGGGACAGGACGTGATCCAATATGCATATTCGACTGTAGCCGTAGCCTGCACAGTCGTTGCGTCGTACTCGTGGAGATTGAATCAAGTAAGCAAAGTTCGCAGCTCGCCTCACAAGTAAAAGAAGTAAACACTCGCGCGGCGCTACTCTACTCTACTCGCTTGTCCGCCTGGC
>Ga0307985_10002494_pt1 | contig 10293 bp, 9 predicted proteins | sample EllFjometageno80_FD_203155 | JGI IMG/M metagenome (GOLD analysis project Ga0307985, IMG submission 203155) | Marine microbial communities from Ellis Fjord, Antarctic Ocean - #80 | ecosystem: Environmental > Aquatic > Marine > Unclassified | place: Southern Ocean | collected 2014-10-09 | reverse complement strand
CTAAATGCGAACATTTCGGAACTTGTGGTGGTTGCAAATGGCAAAACATGAAATACGAATCTCAGCTGGACTTTAAACAAAATGAGGTACTCAACAACCTAAAAAGAATTGGAGGAATAGAACTACCACCCCATTCAGAAATATTAGGAAGTGAAAATGAATATTTTTACAGAAACAAAATGGAGTTTACTTTCTCCAACAAAAGATGGTTAACTACAGAAGAAGTACAATCGGAAGCTGATATTCCAGATAAAGACGCTCTTGGATTTCATGTTCCTGGAATGTTCGACAAAGTGATTAACCTTAACAATTGCCACTTACAAAAAGAGCCTTCTAACGCTATTCGTTTATCGGTAAAGCAATTTGCTGATGAAAACAAACTAACCTATTTTGATATTAGAAATCAAGAAGGTTTATTAAGAAACTTAATGGTTAGGACTTCCTCCACTAATGATTTGATGGTATTGGTTCAGTTTTATGAAAATGATAAAAAGAATATCAAACTGTTAATGGAACACATCAAAATCTCTTTCCCTGAAATTACTTCATTACTTTATATTGTAAACCAAAAAGCAAATAACACCATGTACGATCAAGATGTTGTTTGCTATAATGGAGAAGATTATATCATGGAGGAAATGGATGGATTACATTTTAAAATTGGAGCAAAATCCTTTTTCCAAACCAATAGCGAACAAGCAAAAATATTGTACCGAAAAACAAAAGAACTCGCCCAAATCAATGAAAATGATTTGGTGTACGACTTGTATACCGGCACAGGAACCATTGCACAATATGTGGCTACATCAGCCAAAAAAGTTGTGGGTATTGACTCTGTTGAAGAAGGAATAAAAGCAGCTTACGAAAATGCGGAACGCAATAACATTAAAAACTGCACCTTCTACACTGGGGACATGAAAGAAATTTTCACAGATGAGTTTATTGCAAAGAATGGAACTCCTGATGTAATAATTACTGACCCTCCAAGAGATGGGATGCACAAAAAGGTAGTGGAACAAATCCTAAAGATTGGCGCCAAAAGAATTGTCTATGTAAGTTGTAACTCCGCCACACAAGCGCGTGACTTAGCGTTAATGGATGAAAAATATAAAGTAGTCCATATTCAACCAGTAGATATGTTCCCACAAACTCATCATGTTGAAAATATAGTAGTACTGGAATTGAAATAACAATTTCACTAAACAATTAAAGTGATTTATAATTATTTAAACCTTTAGAAACAAAAGCAGAAATTGAAAATCGGACATGAATTGCCTGAAAGTACCATTGAGTTTATTCCTGAAGCTCACTCTACTTGCTTTTAAGAAAACTATCAAGGTCAGTTTTCTGATAAGCCCCATTTGAAAAATAGGTTAGCGTTCTTAAGAATCGAGTAGGATTTTGCCTTGCTAGGAATACTGATTTACTTACTTTATTTTCTTGAACAGCATTTAATTTCACTGTTTGCCTTTCAAGCATTCGCTCACTTCTTCTTACATTTATATTATCCGATCCTAACTTCTCACTAATAAAATTTATTTTTAGTTTTTCCCCATCAATAAGTACTTTCATTTCTTCAATTTCAACTTCAGATGCTTGATATTCAAAGTATTCAAATAAGTTAAATTTATGATCTTTTAAAACTATAGCAGGCAATCTGTTATTGTCGCTTTCAGCTAAAAAATTAGTAAATTCATGATATGTTTTTTCATTTTCTACAATTCTCCAGTACTCTACTCCTTGAAAATTTAGGCTTTCGGATGATGGGTTGAACTTGTAACAAATAAAGTTATTATTAATATAACTTGCCAGCTTATCATCCTCTAAGAAAGCAAACATTATTGCTTTTCTTTCTTCTATTTGCTCAGCAGAAACATTGGGAGTAACGCTATTATCTTCAATAAAAATAAAATAGTTTTGATTCTCTTTTTTTACCGCTTTTTCAAATTTACTGGTTGTTAGCCAATTAATTTTATCCTGCGCCACAGCTGATATAGTAAATAATGCAGCTATTAGTAATGTAGTTATTCTTTTCATTTTTTTATTTTATTCTTGTTGTGATAAACATTTCTTCTAAAGTTTTATAACCATCTGCTGATTCTCCTGCTACAGGAATAATTAATTCCTTATGTTGCTATTTGCTTCAAAATTAAGAAATTAATTTGACTTTCAGAGTAATGTATAAAAATTATTAGATTTTAGTTTATCATTTAAAATAAAGACTTTAGTATATTTATTATCTTTGGGACTATGAAAAAAATTAAGGTTATAGTAACAGGAGCTTCAGCAATGGTAGGCAAAAGTATTTTGTTAGAAAACATAAAAAAACAGTTTGAATATTACAAAACTCTTGGAGAGAAAACTTTTGAGCAAATACCAGAAGGAAAATTGTTTTGGCAACCAAATGAAGAAAGTAATAGTATTGCTATGATTGTAAAACATCTAAATGGGAATATGCTTTCTCGTTGGACTGACTTCTTAACTACTGACGGAGAAAAAGAATGGAGAAATCGAGATAAAGAGTTTGATAGCGATATAAAGACAAAAGTAGAATTGTTGAAAAAATGGAATGAAGGTTGGGATTGCTTATTCAAAGCCATTAATTCATTAACAGAAAAAGACCTTGAAAAGAAAATTTACATCCGAAATATGGGACACTCAATATCACAAGCAATAAATAGACAACTTGCTCATTATCCTTATCACATTGGGCAAATTGTGTTTATCGGAAAAATGATTCAAAATGAGGATTGGAATTCTCTCTCAATACCTAAAGGGAAATCTGAAGAGTATAATAAAGAGAAATTTTATAAACCGAAAAGAACGGAACATTTTACGAATGATTTATAAAGAAAAACTGTTGTGTATAAGAAAAGATTAAGTAAAAAATCTACTTCAATTTGTAACACTTATCTTTTTCAAGCATCAAATGTAAAGACGAAAAAATAAACTATGAAAAATCCATTATCAGATAATTACTCAGAAAAGGACAATTTATTACTTGTTGACAAAGTGCTTGCCGGAGATGCGAAAGCACTCGACAAGCTTGTAGAAATTCACCAAGCTTTCATTTACAATGTAGCATGGAAAATGACACACAGCAATGAAGATGCACTTGACTTAACCCAAGAGGTACTTATAAAAGTAATCACCAAATTGTCAACTTTTAAAAAGAAAAGCGCATTCCGAACTTGGCTATATCGCATTGTGTTTAATCAGTTTTTACAAACAAAAAGGAAAACAAAGGAAGTAGCATTCCCAAGCTTTGAAGAGCATGACAGACAGTTAAATGCTGTACCTGACCCTGAAATGACACCTGAAGATGAGCTTGAATTAAAATACTATAAAAGAGAGGTTAAATTTAGATGCACCTCTGCAATGCTTATTTGCCTAGACAGAGATCAAAGACTTATCTATCTATTGGGAGAAATCTTTGGTATTGATCATAATTTGGGTGCTGAAATATTTAACATTACACCCCAAAATTTTAGAGTAAAACTCAGCAGAGCAAGAAAAGAACTGCACAATTACATGGAATACAGATGTGGACTCATCAATAAAGCAAACCCATGTAGATGTATAAAAAAAGCAAAAAGCGCAGTAAAAATGGGCGTTTTAAACAAGAACAACATGATTTTAAAACCCTCCTACACAAAAGAAATAGGCGATTTTGTTACTGATAATCAAGAAAACATGAATGACGTCTTGGATCAGAAGTATGTTGAGATTTTTAGAGAACATCCAAGCAAAACAGATTTTGATGCTGAAACCGTTATTAACAAAATAATTAATGATCAAACGATAAAGAGATTGTTTAAGATTTAAGTAACGTAAAGCCCTACTCTATTTTAAGGTTTATAAATGCGGTATATTTGCTCGTTGATGAACAGTATTTTCTTATTCAAAGAGAAGATTAGTATTTATCTGGAATTTTTCTATTTTTACAGAATCAGATTATTCTTAACCATAGCAACTATTTTTATTACAAGTCATGTTTTAGCACAGAAAGTATATTCAGTAGAGTATGCTAGCCAGGCAGATATTAAAATATTTTTTACAGAATATGCTAGCCAAGCCAAATAGAAGAAAAAACGCATTTATGGAAGGATTGAAAACCATTTGGCAAGGAAAATATAAATATTAAAACTAACTTTGTAAAATGAATAAAATAACACTCCTTACTCTTTGTGCTTTGCTTTTCTTTGCTTGCAAACATGAATTAGATCAGCCAACTTGGGATGTAGATATGATTATTCCTTTGGTACATTCCCAAATGAATATAGATAATATGCTATCTGATTCAAACATTAATATAGTTGAAAATGAAGAAGGCTATATCTCTTTAATTTATGAACAGGATTTATTAAATATAAATTATGATTCCTTAATTACTCTTGAAACAAAATCAGAAGAAAAGTCAATACGAATTGATTCAGTTAATTTTGATGATGTAGTTATTGAGCAAAGTATTACTATAGGTAGCGTAATTACTGAATTGCCTTTAGGTACCTTTTTATTTCCTAATGGGAGCCAAAGAGAAATCCCTGCTATGGCAGGAATAGTACAGAATGATACTATCCCAATTGATGCCAGCGAATACTTTGAAACCATGACCCTTTACAATGGAATGTTGAATCTGAAGCTTACAAATGGCTATCCAACTGATATTTCAAATGTTAGCTTTTCCTTATATAACGAAACAAATCAGAATTTAATAGGTGCTTTTTTTACTCCCCTAATTGAAAGTGGAGACAGTTATACTGAGAGTGTTTCAATTGCCGGAGAAACCTTAGATCATAAAATGGTTGGAATAATCAATAATATGGATATTAATGCAAGTAACGGACAAGTTCTTATCAATTACACGGATGCACTAACGACTAAAATATCAATTACTGAAATACAAATAATGGAAGCTACCGCTTATTTTCCTAACCAACTATTACATGAAGAAAATGTAGAGCAATCATTTGAATTAGGATCAGCAAGATTAACAGAAATAGGAATAAAAGAAGGGACGGTAACTATAAATGCAATAAGCACATTACCTGATACAGGAACAATTGTTTATGCTATTCCATCTTTATCAAAAAATGGGATATCATTTGAAACTAGTGTTAAAATACCACCAAATACCAATGGTGAGATGACACAGTTTGTCTTTAATTTTAGTGGTTATACTATGGACTTAACAGGTGAAGATGGTAGAGAAGGTGGTGATACAGTAAATACCCTTTATGCAACACTAGCAGCTTATTTGGATTCAACAGGGGAGCTTGAAACCATCCATCAAGTAGATAGCTTTTATCTTTTTAATGAATATAATTTTACTCCTGAATATGCAATAGGATATATTGGTAAAGACACTCTAGAGAACGGGGCAGAAAATATAGATACTGATGTTTTTAAATTTATTTCATCAGGAACGGTAGATCTTGAAAAAGTTGAAATGAGTATAGCTCTAGTTAACTATATAGGTGCTGATGCTGCACTTGTAATTAATGATTTAAGTGCCAGTAATACTACAACAACTGTAAGTGCAGCAATTGATAATACTAAGCTGCACCATGTAGCAAGAGCTACCCTAAACAGTAATGGAACAATAATCCCAACTAATACCATTATTGCTTTGGAAGCAGATGAGTTGCTTGAGATATTTCCTAATAAATTAACAACGCATTCTACCATCTTTTTAAATCCAAACGGTGAAGCAAGTACAGCTGATTTCTTATATACCCAGCAACCTATGAAAGCTACTTTAGGGGTTGAAATACCACTTAGTTTTATAGCAAACAACCTTGCGTTAAGCAAAACAAGTGACTTAGAAACGGATAACATTGAAGAAGTTGAAATATTTTATATTACCATTGAAAACGGATTGCCGCTAGAAGCTAATTTAATCTTAGTTGCGTTAGATGATGCAAATCAAATAATAGATACCCTAATTAGTAATAACACGATACTGGCTGCCATAACTAATGCTCAAGGTATTGTAACAGAAAACAGAACATCAGTTATTGAAATTAAAAATATTGATCTTGAGGGAATGAGTAAATTACAAAGTACAGCTGTTTTTAGTACTGAATCTCAAACTGATTTTGTTCGTATTTACGACACCTACACTATGGGTATAATCTTAAGTGCTAAATTCAGAAAAACTATAGGCGAATAATGAAAAAATTACTCATCATCTTATTAACTGTTCCCCAAATTTTATTAGCTCAAACTGATGTAAATAAACATAGTATTGAATGGAATACAAACCTGCTATTTGAGAGCAGTAGCTTGGATAAAAGCTTCCTAAACACCATGCTTTATGGTGGACATATTACAGATGTCACAAAAACCAAATGGATAAATGCTGGAGGAAATAACAATGTATTATATTCTGAAATTAGTAATGGATTGAGCTATACGCTTGAAAGAAATAATAATACTTTTGGTTTTAGTTTTGCAGACAGGAACATCCTAAACGCTAGCTTTACTGACGATTTGTTACGCCTAACTTTTGAGGGTAATTTTCATTATCAGGACAAAACCCTTGATTTTGGAGGTACTAGCATTAGAGCCGATCGCTTTCAACAGTACACATTCACATATGGAACAAACATAAAAAAAGTTAAGGTGAGTACTTCTCTATCCTATTTAGCAGGAAACCATCATCTTTCATATATTATTGAAAAGGGAAGTTTATACACAGCACCTTTTGGTACTTCATTAGATATTGCTTATGATATGAGTGCCTTTGCAACTGACACAGCTTCACTTAATCCTTTTGAAAATAACGGGAATGGTTTATCCCTTGGTTTAAGTACAGAATTTCAATTTAAAGAGAATACAATACACCTTTCATTTTCTGATTTAGGATATATTAAGTGGAACCCAACTTCTATAACTTTAGCTGCCGACAGCAACTTTGCTTTTTCAGGAATTGAAATAGAAGACTTCTACAGTTTTAATGATTCCTTGATTGATGTAGATGATTCAACTGATGATTTCCCGAGTTCCAAGAAAGGAAAATTTAAGTCCTATATTCCTGCTACTTTTCATTTTAAAGTTAGTGGTAGTACAGATAATAAATACTTAAAGAGTTATACATTAGGAATACAAGCGAAATGGCAGCCTTATTTAGATAATAAACCTTTATCCTTTTCAAAAATAGGTCAAGGTTTTAATGAATCAAATTTTAAAACGTTGTACTATATGCAATCTGTTTTTAATGCTAAATATTGTGATGTTATCCCTACGCTAAGTTATGGCGGTTATAGTTCAGACACTAATTTAGGTTTGGCATTATCTAAAGGAAAAAAACATAATTTTACAATAGGAACACATCATTTAGAAGATGTATTGAAGAACAGTAGTGCAAAAGCAGTAAGCGTTTATTTTAACATTAAATTACAATTTTAATATGCTAGCAAAAATCAATAAAATTAAGCACCAAAGAAGTGGAAACTTCTTTTTACTCGCAGGGCCTTGTGCAATTGAGAGTGAAGCAATGGCAATGGAAATTGCTGAAAAAATCCTTAATATTACCAATAAACTTGAAATTCCGTTCATATTTAAAGGAAGTTATAGGAAAGCAAACAGAAGTCGCTTGGATTCATTTACTGGTATTGGGGATATGGAAGCCTTAGAAATCCTTAAAAAGGTAGGAGAACGCTTTAATATACCAACGGTAACTGATATACACACGGCTGAAGAAGCCGCTATTGCTGCGCAATATGTGGATGTATTGCAGATACCTGCTTTTTTGTGCCGACAAACTGATTTATTAGTTGCAGCAGCCAAAACAGGAAAAATAATAAATATCAAAAAAGGACAATTCTTATCTCCTGAAAGCATGATACATGCCGTTACTAAGGTAAAGGAAAGTGGGAATAATTCCGTAATGCTAACCGACAGAGGAACCATGTTTGGCTACCAAGATATGGTAGTGGACTTTAGAGGTATCCCTGCCATGCAGGAATTTGGCGTACCCGTTATTTTAGACATAACACATTCCTTGCAACAACCCAACCAAAACAGTGGAGTAACGGGTGGAAAGCCAGCATTAATTGAAACCATTGCCAAGGCAGGAATTGCTACTGGTGTTGACGGTTTATTTTTGGAAACGCACCCCAACCCTGCTCAGGCAAAATCGGATGGAGCAAATATGTTACAATTAGATAAATTGGAAGACTTACTTACTAAGTTGGTAAAGATTAGGAAAGCGATTGTTTAGGTAATAGCTAGGTCTTATAAAATAATGATTATGATATAAATAAGTGTCATTATCTTAATGATAAATTCCATTACTCAATTATCAGTTTTTTCTCAACTGTTCCATCACTATAAATATAAAAGAGCAAACCTTTTTTATTGGGCTTACTTTCCTTACCTAAAATATCTACTACTTTTAGCAATTGCTTTTTACCTTGCTGCTCATTAATAGCAGTAGGCGGCACACTGTCTAATTCCAATACAAAATAATCTACTAAAGCACCATGATAACCTTGTTCAAGAGCTGATTTTATAGTAAGATACTGTGCAGGAATGGTAGCTTGAAATGTTAGTTCTACTTTTGCCCAGTTGGTAGTTGGGTAAGCCATAGTATCAATAGTAGTACCAAAAGTAGTTGCACTATCAGAAATGCCAATAACAACTTGCCCTGCTAAAAAGTTATTATACACTCCTGTGTATGGAAATATTTTCTGATAATAACTCAATGTATAATAGGCTCCAATTTGTAAGCTTTGCGAGAGAGAAAGAGAGAGAGCAGAGTATCTCTCGTAATGAAAACTATTAATAACAGTATCCAAACAAGCTACTAACAATGAATAATCTTCATCATAAGCTATTCCATCAGGTATTATTGATGAAGTATAAGTAGTGCAGTTCTCAAAAAAGATATTGTTTTCATGACTACCATAAATTGAAAAAGAATTAGAAAAATTTATAAAAAATGAATAATCACTATTTGATAAATCTACTTTGCAATCTAATCCAGTTACATTATTATCTTCAAAACTCCCATTCAATATTAAGTTTTGTGCCTTTATACTAAAAGCACAGAAAAGAAGTAGTATTAGTAATAATGTTTTTATTTTGAATAAATAGTTGTTGTACACCTTCATAACAAAGTGGAATAATTTTTTGTAAAGTTAGTTAATAGTTTTCACTTTTCAGAATATGCCTGTTTTCAAGCATTTGAAATTTAACTAAACAAGGCTAATTTATACCAAATGAGCACACCAACCCTCAGAAATTGGCTTTAGGTAAGTATTCAAATCACTTTTGGTAAGTATAGTAAGGTCGTAAAAAGGCGTATCAGCCTTTGCAATATTTTCCAATTTAAAAGAAGGAACGCAAACTATCTTCCCTTCTATTTCACAAAATACATTCAAGCGATTCATCAAGCGAATAGAAAGTTCTTTTTCAATTTTTTGTATTGTCTTTTGAAGTGTATCAATAGAACAACCACTTGCTCCATTTTTACTTTCATCCAAAGCAATAACAATAAAATGATTTTCTAAAATTGTAACCCCAGCAGTTAAAGGCTGCTGATGTGCATTCCAACCTTTTAAATCTTCTGAAACAACTTTTAGAATATAGTTTTGTTGGTCTTTGCTTAAAGCATTTTCAGAAGCATATATCCAAACTCTTGATTCTTCTGGTAAGGTATGGAAATCAGCTAACATTATATATTTTCTGCAATGAGTTCAGCAATATCTTTTACCTGAGCAGCTCCTTCATCTACTGTTTTTACCCCATCAGTCATCATAGTATTACAAAACGGACAACCAGTAGCAATGATGTCAGGTTTTAGGGATAAAGCCTCTTCCGTACGGTTTATATTAATGTCCTGCGCTCCGTTTTCTGGTTCTTTAAACATTTGAGATCCTCCAGCTCCACAACAAAATGATTTACGTTTACTTCTTTTCATTTCTACTAAATCAACCCCTAATGATTTAATCAATTCCCTAGGAATATCATATACATTATTGGCTCTACCCAAATAACAAGGATCATGATAAGTTATCTTAGTCCCTTTTAAATTTCCAGTTACTTTTAGCTTTCCTTCTGCTAAAAGTTCGGCAATAAACTCAGTGTGATGTTGCACTTTATAATTACCACCCAAGCCTTTATATTCATTCTTAAGGGTGTTGAAAGAATGAGGGCAAGTGGTTACAATTCTTTTCACATTGTACCCATTCATCACCTCAATATTCATCATGGCTTGCATCTGGAATAAAAATTCATTCCCTGAACGCTTTGCTGCATCTCCACTTGATGATTCTTCAGTACCTAAAA
>Ga0307985_10002493_pt1 | contig 10293 bp, 9 predicted proteins | sample EllFjometageno80_FD_203155 | JGI IMG/M metagenome (GOLD analysis project Ga0307985, IMG submission 203155) | Marine microbial communities from Ellis Fjord, Antarctic Ocean - #80 | ecosystem: Environmental > Aquatic > Marine > Unclassified | place: Southern Ocean | collected 2014-10-09 | reverse complement strand
GAACTGGTCTCATTCTCACGTGCCAGGTAAGTGTACAGTAAGACCATGTACACAATGGAGACACCGAGGGCAATATACACTGAGGGCAAAACACTGAGTTCAAGACGAGTGCAAGACTGAGTGCAAAACTGAGTCCAAGACACCTACTTAGTTAGCCACTTCCCTCCCACTTCCCCCTCTCAACCCCCTCAGTACACTGGCGTAATCCTCGGCTCCCTCTTCGCCGGCTTCATGTCGGACAAGATTGGCCGCCGCAACACCCTCCTCATCGCGCTCACCGGAGACGTCGTCTTCTTCACTCTCTCGGGATTCGCACCGTCCATTACCGCAATGTGCGTGATCAGGCTCGCGGCCGGCTTCTTCACGCCGCTCGCGCCGAGCATCGCGTGGCTGATCGACGCAGCGGGGGACGACGACGGGCGGAAGGCGCGCAATCAGGGAGTCTTCGGCATGTCGTCCCTCACGGGCTTCATGATGGGCGCCGCCATTGGCGGGTTCATGGGCTACGAGTACGTGCAAGAGCGAAGCGAGTGGAGACAAGTCGAGAAACGAGACGCGAGACGCGAGCCGTTCATCCCTCGCTAGCCGTCCATTACTCAAAAGCTGCCTAAAACGCGCTACCAGCGCCCTAAACGCGCTACGAGCGGCGCATTCCGGGGCGACTTGCTCGCAAATCATTCTGGCAAACCTCGCTCGCTGCAGCGTGTTCTGGCGCTCCTCGCTCGCAATTTCGCGTTCTGGAGCGACCCGCTCGCACACGAGCCTTGTTCCCCTCCCATCTACTCTCGCTCACACTCGCTTCGCTCGCAGGTACTTCAAGCTGTCCAACATGCTGACGGGCGGGTTCGCCTTGATGGCGCTCGTGATTGTGTTCAGGGCCAAGGAGCCTGATCGCCCGAACGCCACTGCCAAGCCTGAGGGCATTGTTTGCATAATCAAGAACGTGCAGTTCTTCGCCCTAGCGTTCTCGTTCTTCGTCACCGGGCTGCAATTCACTGGCTTGACGACGCTGGTCAGCGTGCTTATGAAGCTCCGGTTCGACTGGCAGCCGTACCAGATCTCCATCATGTTTATGAGCATGACCGTCATGCATTTCTTCTTCATGGCCAACATCAAGAAGCTCAACGAGAAGTTTCAGACTGCCAATCTCATATGCGCCGCGTACATCGTCGCAATAATCGCCCACGTCATCTTCATGTTCGACGTGGCATACACGACGGCGCCGCTCTGCGCGGCGCTGCTCCTCGTTTGCACAGTCCCGCTTCCCGTGTGCATGGTCTGCGGGAACTTGCTGGCGCCGTTTGTGGCTGACAAACACGGGACGAACGCGAGGGGTGCCACTGTGGGGATATGCAGGACGATCTTTAACGTTGGGCAGGCTTTTGGACCGGCGTACGCGATCTGGGGAATTGGGGTTGAGGTGCCGGAGGGCTCACGGCTGGCGCCGGGGTACTGCTTCTTCGCTATTCAGATTGGGCTTATGGGACTGGCAATCGTGGGGCTGGTGGCGCAGTGGCGCGGCACGGTGGGGGGGAAGAACACGTTGCCCACGAAGGTGGCGTTGGAGGTACCCACCCACCCACCGACGAAGGCGGTGAAGGGTGGGTGGGTGGAGCGGTTTGACCACGAGAGGAAGAAGGGGGGAGGGGAGGTCGTTTATCCGCTGTAGGGTGAATAGGGAGGCTTTAACCCTAACATGTAGTGGACCAATTGATGAATCAATTTGGCCTATCCCCCCACGTATGCAGCTCGTCGCGCTCTGTCTGCGCAAACCTCAGTCCTCATGACAAATCAGAACGCGCCGTTCGCTCGCTCGCTGTGGTTCGAAAGGTCGGCTCAGAGAGCCACCTCCGGCAAGAAGAAGGCGCAAGAAGCAGGTACTAAATAGTTGTTACTGGTGCAGTCAAAAAGAGAATGTCATCAACGCCATTTATTGGAAGGGCACTAGGGGAAGCCCTGAAACACGCGCAAACAGAGACACGAAGTTGACCCAGTTTTGTGAACCCGAACCTCCAACCCAAGCTCCCCCCTGAACTCTCATGTCCTGGGCAAAATCCTGCTGGCCGCGGCCAACCGGTGCCAAGAGCGGGCCACCCCAGCCGACGCGGATGGGGACAGACTGTCGATCGAGACTGCCGCAGCAACCTACGCCTTCTCCCATACATATTCTTCAGATGAGAGGGATGTTCTGGACCATGGAAGAGCCCTCATTGCTGCCTTCAACGCATGGTCCCACAAGAAGCTAAACGTCGGTTCGAAGCGGCTGGCGTCGCACGAGACGAGCTGCGCTAGCGACGGCGTTATGGTTTGTTCCCGGTATGAGTACCATGCTCGCTTGGAACATATTATTGCGTTCATAATGTATCACTGCCCCAGATTCTTCGAGGCCACGAGAACAGAAATCACGCTCGTGGAGCGCGTATTGGAGCAATGACCACAGTTACGTTATACACAATGCTTTTGCGGCGCCGTATCCCCTCACGAACAGAGAGGTGATCGCCAAGACCGTGTTCGAGAAGGTCGCCGACGACAAGTTCTTCGTCGCCATAACGTCCTGTGAGCACCATGACGCGCCTAAGTCGAACAACTTCGTGAGCATGAGCTTGACCCGCACTGTCACCATGCGTCGCATCACGCCCACCAGGACCTCCTTAGAGATGATATCCTCCCTCAACTTCAACGGCCACATCCCGAGGGCCGTCAACAACGCTGTCGTGCTCCCGCAAATGATGTGCACCGCTCTCAGCGGCACATTCTTCTTCTCCGCGATCTGCTCCGCAGGCAAGTACTGCAACGGTGCTGCCACCGAGCTCGGGCTCCTCTTTGTGCACAAGCTTCGGGACGTCGTGTCGCAACTGAGGGAGGAGATCAACAATCTGATTAGGATGGTCGCGGTTCTGCAGGTGGCGCATTTCGAGCACCGCATTTTAGACGAGTTGCTACTCAACGTCATGACACATGCACGCTAAGCACACTAAGCACACTAAGCACACTAAGCACACTAAGCACACTAAGCACACTAAGCACTAAACACACACACTAAGCACACACACTAAGCACACTAAGCACACTAAGCACTAAGCACACTAAGCACACTAAGCACTAAGCACATACACTCTTTCTCGCACACACGTCCAGAACAACTGCTTGAAGAAGGACAGGGTGAAGACTATGGCCACCAACGCCCTCTACATTGTGACCTTCGTTAAACCCGGCGTGGACGCCCATCGAGTGGCAAGTGGAGTTGACCGGGAGCCGGGTGCGGCGAGTTGACCGGGAGCCGGGTGCGGCACACGACCCGTTGTCTGGCCGAGATGTTCTTCGAGACCATCTAATTCATCCGTTCCCCTCTTGTGGGCGGCGAACAAGAGCAAGATGGCCGTGCTGAGCTTGTGTATCTCTGCGGGAACCACCGGGTTCACCGCGTCTACGATGTTTTTTTATCAGGACACTTCGCCGGAGCAGAGAAGACGGTCACCAGAGGAATGGGGCGCGATCCCTGACACGGGAAGAGATTTTGCGTTCGCCGTCATCTTCGCACTGGCCACTCTCCAGGTGCTGGCCAAGGGCGCTGCTGTACGCTACTAACAAGAGGTGGATGTGGAGCTATATTGGTGGCGATATTGCGCTGCACCTCGTCCAGAAATTGGCGCAGCGCGACTTCATAATTACCGTTCCTATGTCCACCCTTGGCGCCAGCATAGCCTTATCGGTATTTGTTCGCATTGCAGGCAAGGTGGTGGCAGATTTTAGTGGCATGTTGATCACACGGAGCCCTGGCGCTTTCTCGGGTGGCTTCTACAGCTTGAACCAGGTGGCGGTTCAGATTGGGGTGCTGGTATCGGTGTGGCTGTACAACGAGCACGCGGAGGAGGTCGAGGGAAAGCTGGATAGGGATACGCCGTGGGGGGTGGCGGTGGCTGTTGCGAGCCTTTGTGCGGTGCTCAACAGCTACTTCATAGGTAGAGTGATGGCGCCGAAGCTCAGGAGCACGTTTTGGAGTTTCGAGTCGGGATGGCAGCTATTAGAGCGGCAATTTTTCGAGTGCGAGGGAGACGATCGGGCGCGTGTACATGTGTTTAACAACAATATATTCGCGTGGAAGGGGATCGAGAATGAGCGAGAGTCACGTAATGGCCGTTGTTCCCTAAAAACGCTTATTCGTGAGCTTACCCAAACGGAGAGACTGCAGAGAGAGACAAGTTTTGAGCTTGAGCCCGGCATCAACTAAAGCTAGCATTCGTAGACTGGCATTCGTAGACGCGGCGTTCGTAGACGTGGCGTTCGTAGACATGGCATCAGCTAAACCTCAAATCTATACTCTAAAACTCGGTCTATCTCGTCCACTTTCCCCGTCAGCTCCCTTCTCTTCGCCAGCAGCTTCTCTAACCCCACATCCACCTCCATAGCTGCTGATATAATAGTCTTGTCAAACGCCTCGTCCCGATCTCGATTCGTCGTACCGACCGGCCTCGCATCCTCCGCCTGCTTGAAAGTCATGGTGAACGTCGGATCCCTCCACCTCCTCTCGCTCGGCCTCACATCTCTCCCAGGAAGTCTTTTGTACACTGTTTCCCTGGGAGTCTGCTCAGCCAGAACGGCGTTGCGCGACGAGCGGTACACGGACTGGTTGTTGTTGAACTTGTTGCGCATGCGAGCGTCGGACGTGAAGCGCTCCTTGAAGAACTCGTTCATTGTTGTGTCATAAGCCACGTGGCCTGGGGAAGCAAATGGGGAAGCAGAGAGGAGTTAGAAGAGTGGCAGGGAGTTAGAGGAGTGGCGGGCAGGGGAATAGTTGAGAACTGGTAATGGGCAGGGACTTGGAAAGACGTTGTGGCTCGCGCAAGGAACGCCCGGCGACAGTGGCCCGGCAAAGCAGGGGGAAGTTGTGGGGTGTTAAATGGCTCGGAGGGGGGGAAGAAGTGCGTACGAATGAAATAGGCTTTGCGATGCTTGGCTCACCGTCTTTGGGCACTCCTTCGCTAGCCATGTTTGCAGCCCTGTCCAGAGACGGAGTTAGCAAAGGGGTGGGCTGACTATGGCGGGTCCTAACCGTCCTCGATTCACAAGAGGGGCCTCACAACAACCCCACGAGAGGAGAGTCGTCATGATTTTACAATTGTACAACCGTAATGATCGATCATCACAAGCAGCGAGGGGGGGGGCTCCGGGATCTGTCGCCCACTTGTCTTGACAATCGCGGCATTCGCATGCGGTGTGACGATGCCTCGGATCTATCAAAACATGGTTGCGCTATTTAGGGTGCTGTTAGGGTCCGGCAGGTTGTTTACAGGGGTTATAGCAACTGCTGAGGGGACGACGATAGCAGACCGCCTAGCAGCAAGATATGTCTGCATATTCTTACCCCGCTGGGGAGAACGCGTGGAAAAGAAAGCGACCCGTTTCCGGTTTTGCACGAGGTACAATTCACTCGCCACCCTCCAACACCCTTCCCTCATTCCATAAAAACACACCCGTGTCCCCTCCCCCTCATGCCTACCGCTTCCCCCCCCCTCTCCCCCACCTCCCCCCCCGCCACCCGCGCTACCCCCAAGCCCACAACCCCCCTCTCAAGCCTGTTCAAGCGTTCCCCCTACACCAACGAGTCCATGTCCATGAACGAATCGATGAACGAATCACTAGACTGTCCCACACACTCAATCGAGTCCACGGCGTCCTCGTATCGCTCCCCCCAGAGCAGCTCTCCCCACATCAGGGTGTCTCCCCAACACAGTCTTGGCCGGAGTGGTGTCTCGCACACAGGCCTCTCTTTCAACCTCCACGATCCAGCCGGTGTGACGCAGGGCCGCATCGACATCTCGGAGATCACCGCCGCGCCGACGCCCCACGGCAAGGCGAGGAAGGGCGGAGCTAAGAACGGGCAAAGAGACACGCCAAACACCGTGCCAAACGACACGCACGCTGACATGTTTGACGGGCGGGGGGAGCTGAGGTACATGAACGATGATGCTGTCAACACCCTGCCTAACCACGACAGGCACACGTCCGTGTGGAAGAGCTCTAGGAGGGAGTCGACGAGAGATCGCGCCGAGACAAGGGATCGGACGACCAGCACCACCTCTTTGAAACAGGCGGCCGTCGAGATTGACGTGGAGGACGTGGAGGAGAATGAGCTTGAACAGGTCGAGCAGGGGGAGGGTGCTGGCGAGAGCGACGTAGAGGAAGAAGAGGACGACTACATCGACGAAGACGACGACGATGGCGACGACGACGATGGCGACGACAACGACGACGACGACGACGACGACGACGACGACGACGACGACGACGACGACGACGACGACGACGACGACTTTGAAGATCCCGTCAATCGCCAGTTTAATTCTCTCGACGCGCTCCAGTCAATCGATGTCCGAATCTCCCCTCCGCGGGACTCCCCCTCCCCTCACTCCACCACCTCCGAGGGAGGAGAAGCCTCCTCGAAGAACTTCGCGCTCGCCATCTCCACCGCCGCCTCGCTCCAAACCCAGCTCAACGCCGCCCACAAGCAGATAGAGACTCTGCTCGCGCAGCTTCTTACGTCGCGGAGCACCGAGATGCAGCTGCTGCAGGAGGTTGATTATTTGAAGAGTCAGAGCATGCTGACAGTGAAGAAGGCGAGGAGCGACGCCGCGCTGTTGGTTGCGAGCGCTCACGAGGCGGCGGCGACGCAGCACGCGAACAGCCTGAACAACGGGAGTAGGTTGTTGAGGGAGGCTGTTGATGCCAACGAGGTGCTGCGGAGAAGGGTGGCGGCGCTAGAGGAGAGGCTGAAGGAGAGCGAGGGGGGGGCTTACAATGTCAGGCAGGAGAAGGGGGAGGACAGCCGTACGCAGGTGCAGGCGAGTAGTGGCGATATGAGCAACGCAGTGCTAATGCAGGTAAGAGAGCAAGAGCGAGAAAACGAGGGCTGGTAGTATGTTTGCGAGCGAGCGATGCGGGAGTCGGAGAGCGAGCGATTCTGGTTCTGATCAGCGTGTGTTCTGATCGGCTCGCCTGAAGCTCTCCCTTCCCTTCTCTCTACCTCGTGTCGCTGACACGCTTGCGGGCAGATTCACCAGCTGGAGGCTCAGTGCTTCAAGCTGGAGGCGACCAACGCGAGCTTGGAGGCAATGATGCAGCAGTCGAGGATGACGGGGAACGCGGAGAAGATGACGATTGTGGAGGAATTGAGTCACATGACGACTAGATACGAGTCCACTGAGAGCGCGCTAAAGGGTTTGAAGAAGGAGATGGTACGGCTGAAGAGAGAAAAGGAGCGATCTAACGAGAGTTTGGTGGCGGTTAACGCGGGACGTGCGAAGGAGATCTCGTTTCATTCGAGCGAGCGAACGAGCTTGGAGATGCAGAACGGGCAGCTGAGGACGGATTTGAGGAACGCGGTGAACCAGAGGAGCAACTTGACGACGCAGTTGAGGGTGCTCAATAACAACCTGAAGGAGGCGCAGAAGGACAAGGCGGAGGTGGAGAAGAAGAGAAGTAAGGGTCTGGAGCTGCTGAAGGCGTACAAGTCGAGCGAGGTGGAACGGGCGAAGAAGTGGGAGGCCAGAGAGACGACGGCGCTCAAGGCGATCGCGGGGGTGAAGGGCGAGTTCAAGTTCGCGGCGATTGCCAAGGAGAAGGCAATCGGGAAGGTGCTGCAAAGGTGCTTGATGAGGGTGAAGATCGGGACGGAAGAGGCGAAGAGGAGGATTGGGAAGGGGAGGGGGGGAGAGAAGGGGAAGGGGGGGGAGAAGGCTGAGGAGGTCAAGAAGATCGGGGGAGCAGGGGGGGCGGGAGGCGGGATGGGTGCCAAGAAGGTGGCGGAGCAGCTTGAAACAGTGATTGACGAGTTTCTGTTGGTTTACCACGAGGCCGCGGAGCACAAGATAAGCCAGCACAGGAAGACGATGGAGCAAGAGCACGGAAGGGTGGTGGAGAAACTGGCGGAGAGCTTTGCGAGCGCGACCTCGAGCTTGGCAAGCAGTCCGAATAGCGCGTTCAGAAGGAGGAAGCAGACGGCGTTCTTTGATGCGGGAGAGGAGGGGGGAGAGGTGCGAGGGGACATGGGGACGCCAAGGTTGGAGAACAAGAGGGAGGAGCTGGACAGGCACAGTCCGCTCGTCACAGAGTATGCTAAGTCGCCCTTCGGGCTGGGCGGAGTGGACGGGGAGCGGGAGGAGGAGGAGGAGGGCAGTGTTTTGGGGGCGTCGACCAATAGCAACCCATTCGAGGAGCACGAACACGAATATCATAGACAGAGGGCAAAGAGCGCGAGCCAACCGATGCGGAAAGGCCACGCGGGCAACAGCGCTTTGGACTGGGCGTAATAGTTTCTGGGTATTTTCTTGAGCAAACGGGGGCGCACACGCAAGAGCGAACCCATAGCGGAGAAGCAACCGGTCCCAGAGCTCACGCCGTCGCCGCCGCGCGAGACACAGACGAGAGGAAAGGGTGTCCGGCTAGCAACCTCGAGAAGCACTTCAAGAGTCAGAGCAAATGGGTTCATTAGTTACTATGCGTTCCACTCTCGGCACCTGTACGGATTGGGTTGGGTTAGTGCGAGGCTTGGGAGGACGATGGAGGTGTGGGAGTGGGGTTGGTCCTCATGTTTCACTATTGGCGCTCTGTTAGAGCTCTGAGGTTTATAGCGCTGGTCGCCGATCCTGCCAGTCAAATTATAGTAACTATCGCCTCTTTATATATCATCACTGAACCATCCAACTCTCCCCTCCCCTCTCCCCAATAACTCACCAACCGCGTTTGCGACTGCAATTGTTGCCCACGCTCCGGTGGTGCTGCTCGAGAGCATGGTCGAGCTGGGCAAGCAGGACACCAAGGAGAGGAAGATCGTGGAGGTTTGCGACAAGGGCGGATGCTATCCTCTGTATCTCGCCGTTGAGCACCGCACCGACGCTGCCACCATCAAGCTGCTGGCTCGCGAGGAACCGGGAGCGCCTCAAGTACGCCCTCGCGCGCAACAAGAAGAGCACCGCTGTCGTGTCTCTGCTGTGCAAGTGCCTCGCCGCCTGGGAGCACGGCAACATCTCTGCCCTCGTCGACCTCTTTGGCGAGTCAGGCAACCTGCTATGGTTCAAGGAGTACGAGGAGAGGCACCCGATGCACCACGCTGCCACGAGCGCCAGTGACATTGCCACTCTCAAGCTTGTAATCCGCGACCGCCCCCCCCAGCTGCTCATCAAGGACGAGTTCGGCAAGACTCCCCTGGACTCCGCCGAGACCAACCCCAACCCCGCCGTTATCCCCTGCCGTCATCCCCTTCTTTACCGAGACCGAGACAGCGTACCGCAAGTGCAACTACCCCCCGCTCATCAAGCTCTGCGGCTCAGGACATCGAGTTGGCGGCGATCAGGGCGGTGCTTGGCGCTACAGAGCTGTACGTGCCGGAGGACGAGGGGAAACCGGCCGCTCTGGCACATATTGCTGGGGAAGGGGATGGATTGGGGGATCCCTGCGACGCCCTGGCCGCCATCTACGAGTCCATGTACGGCAAAGTGCCCAAGCACATGCCCGCCGTGGCCGTTCTGCGCGCGTGCGAGAAGGTGCTGGGACTGTCGGGCGATGCTGACTGGGAGGAGAGGATGGCGGCGGTTGAGTTGCTCAATGAGCTGCGCAAGTAATTAGGAGAGTGTTACGAGAGAAGGACAAGCCCCACACGGGTGAACAACGTGGCCGAGCCAGTGTAATGTTCTCGGCGATGTAAGTTTTGAGGCCTCGCAAACATTACCGCTTCTCGAGATAAAACGCGCGGATGTGCGGCGATGTTGGGCTAAACCTGCGCGCCACTCAATGTCCAGTTTGAGTGTCGGAATACGGAAGTTGTTCGTTGAAATTATTGCATGGCTAAAAAGTTACTTTGACTTGCCATAATGTACATACAGTGACTCCATATATAAATTAACTCTGTTTGTAAAAATACTGGTACTAGAAGAGTTCATCTTGTGTGATTATTTGTATTAACAATTATATAATTAAGTATTTTAGAGTAAATACTTATCTAAACACATATTTGCATTCATATGTATATCAATTACATTTATCAAAATAGATATAGAGGCTTTTTACGTGAGATATGATATTTATGTCACCAGTGAGAGGTAGGACGAGCGTAGTGTTCACGGGGCGTACCACTGGGTAGTGGTGCAGGGATGTGAACCTCTCGCACGAGGGTCATGTCGGGCGCGCAGTGCGGCAAGGCCCGATCCAAGGATTCAGGTCATATTGGCGGTTACGGGCTCTGGAGGGGAGAGCTGTTGGGGCAGATCTTAACGCTAGCCTCCAGACACTTTGCAA
>Ga0307985_10002491_pt1 | contig 10296 bp, 16 predicted proteins | sample EllFjometageno80_FD_203155 | JGI IMG/M metagenome (GOLD analysis project Ga0307985, IMG submission 203155) | Marine microbial communities from Ellis Fjord, Antarctic Ocean - #80 | ecosystem: Environmental > Aquatic > Marine > Unclassified | place: Southern Ocean | collected 2014-10-09 | reverse complement strand
CCCGCTCACACCCGCTCACTCCCGCTCACACCCGCTCACTCACTTTGCCCCCAGTGAATATGATGGATGCCCAGATGAAGGGCATCGAGTCGAATATGAAGCGCATGGTGCTCTCCAACCGGCGTGACATCACGGAGAATGTCGACGAGCACCTCGACCGGGTGCTGGGACAGGTCAAGGGAGTCATTGACGCGGGCGAAGAGCAGGAGAGGCTGCTGGAAGCCAAGGTTGAGAGGATGGTTCAGAAGATGATCGACTCGCCAAGTGGCGTGAACACGACCGAGACTGTCATTATTCAGCAGCAGCAGGAGGTGCAGAAAGCTCAGGATCACGGGTTGCTGAGTAAGCTCAAGAACTCCGTGAATGCCATGGAGCTTGACCACACGAAGAGCCAGAACCTCATCGAGAGGTTGGCGGAGCAGTGCGAGATGGCGTCAGAACGCGCCAAGACCAGCGAGGCGAAGGCGAACCAGATGGAGGAGCTCATCTTGCAGACAACGCAGTCGCTGTCGAGTGAGTTCGAGAAGTCCCTCGTGGACCAGATGGCTGCGATGAACGAGACGATGGACGACATGTCGACCGCCGCCGCGACCTCTGAAGCTGACAACAAGGCGGCGCACGAGGAGGAGATGCAGACGCAGTTGGCCTTGCTCACAGGGAAAATGAAGAAGGAGATATCGGACGCGGCGGCACAGCACAGCGAAACGCTGTCTGCTCTGCAAGCCACACAAGCGGAGTCTATTGCGGCGCTTGAGGAGCGGCAGAAGGTGGAGATTAAGTCGATCGTGGCGGCTGCCGAGGCGGATGGTAACGCGACTTCGCTCCACGACATGAAGCAGGCGAAGGAGGAGATTATTTTGTTGAAGGAGCAGCTTGCCGCATTGAGTGACACGAGCACGGGCATGAAGACTGAGCTGCAAGAGGAGACTAAGAAGGTAGAGGAGAAGGTGAGGAGACAGTCGATGGCGCAGGTGCAGCTCGTGTCGAAACAGATGACGACAAAGAACCAGGAATTCGATACCCGCGTGGAGGAGATGAACACGGCGCAGTCGACGACGCAGGTGGTCGTACAGAGCGTGAAGGAGAACGTGGAGGAGTTCGTGGAGAAGCTGCAGAAGCAGATAAACTCGTTGAAGAAGGACGTGGAGGACAAGAACAAGCTGCTCACGACGATGCAAATGTCGACGAAGCAGAAGCTTTCGAGCAACTTGTCCGAGCTCGACGAGAAGATTTCGAAAATGACGCAGCGCTTAGAGGACGAGGTGCAGGTGAGTGATGAGTGATTTTGAGGGAAGCGCCAGACGCGCCACACACAAAGCAAAGCGTACGGCAACGCGCTGTTTGCGGACGAACTGAAAACGCGCTGCTCGGACGCGCTATTGGCTGAAAACGAGCGCGGCGAGCGAACAGCGCATTTTGAGCCGCTTACAGCGGTGGGTAGAGTCGCTCATAGCGCGTTTGAGCCGCTGGCAGCACGTTACATTTATGGCACCCTTTCTCTAACTCCGCCCGCTGCAGAACATGGACGACGCGAACATCACGACGCAGGGCATGATTGCGGACCTCGAGGAGGCGCACAAGAAGCTCGCAACTCGGGACAAGATGTGGGACCAGATCGAGGCCAAGCTGTCGCACCACGTCATGACACTTGGGAAGGAGTGCACGAACTTGGAGGAGACTGTTAGTAGCAGCAAGCCGACGAACTTGGGACCGGAGCTGCAGAGGTATCTGGCGGGGAATACGCAGAGGATCGCGAAGCTTGTTTGCACGAAGGCGGACTTCGAGGTTATCAGGAAGATCGTGGTCAGCAACGACCCGGCCACGATTGACTGGGACGAGGAGGTGGGGAAGCTGCGGACGAGGTATAAGAACGAGTTTATCAAGCAAGTTACCGAGGAGGCCAAGAAGAAGCACCCCATGACCGACCTGCTGATCGACGAGGCTCGGCAAAAGTTCATGATGAAGCTGGACCTGTGCGTGAAGGTGGCCATGAGCAAGTTCGCGAGGGTGCAGATCGGGGCGACTATATTGGGCAGGAGGCAACTCGTGCCGACGTGCATGGCGTGCGACCGGCCGTTCAACAAGGATGGGGGGACGAGCAAGGGGGAGGGGGACATGCGCGGAGTCAGCAGGGATGCGCTGCCGGCAAGGAACGACGACGACGACGGGAGCTTGGGTAGTATGAGCATGAGCATGGGGAGTCCGAGCAGGGGGGAGCACAACGTCGTGCCATTCGGCGTGGACCAGCGGAAACTGGACAAGTACGTCTTCAGGGCCGGGTTCAAAATCCCCAAGCAAGTCACCAGCCCCTTGGAGATCGGAGGGAGCAACATGTTCTCGGACGACGAGAGCAGCATGGGCAGCGTGAGCACGGCCAGACCGCACACCACCGTGGGCGCGGGGGGCGGCAGCAGGCGCGGCGGCAGAAAGATGGGTGGGGGGAAGGGTAGCAGGCCACTTGAGGAACTGGCCCACACGCACGCGGCCAGCGGGGATCTGCCGCCCGTCAGGCAAGGGACGAGTCCAAGCAAGTACCGGTAAATAATTGGACCACGTGGGATATTAATCTAGCGCACCGCCGGCGCAGTATGGCGTTGAACATAAAAAACAATATTTCTGTTTCGCATCCTTCCCTCTCCAAGGCCTGTAGTAGACCATGGAAAAGATCAACGTAATCGATCTCGACACGAACACTGTCATCCAGACGACCCGCTCCGAGCTCCTCTCCGCCCACTCCTCCAACTTGTTCGATCACACATTCTACATTCTCTTCCAGACCAGGTGGGGCCTGGCCGCGTTCTCTGTTTGCACCGTGGTGTTCTTGCTTGCCGTTGCTGGTACGTGCAAGAGCGCGGGGGGGGTGGCCGTGACGAGTGCCGCAACGAAGCGGGTGAAGTGGGGCAGCGTTTTGAAGGCATATTGATTTTTCTGAATATCCGGGATGCAATGAACACAAACCCTAGGCCATGAAGGGGGTCATTGTTCGACTTTTGCGACGAGCATGGTTGCGTTTGCGTGCGCCAATAGCGTTTGCTGCAATAATTCATTCTTGCCCTTCCTGTGTGGCACTTGTTCACACGCTTGTGTGTGCCACATGTGTGTGCCACATGTGCATGCCCCCTTCTAACTCCTCTCAGCCATCTTCTTGTTCACCGGCAATGACGACGACAACCGTCAGCTGTTCTCGGGAGCAGGCGTCGACGTGTCCGAAGACGGCAAAGTCTCCCTCCTGAAGCTAGGCCCTGTCCCGGACGGCGCTGTTAAACAGGGCAACTTCCTCCCCGTGCCGAAAAGAATCAAGAACTCGGAGGCTAGACACATCTACCAGAATCTCAGGAAATCGTGCCCGGCCCTCACTGAGCAGGACGCCTTGAGCGCGCTCCGAGCCGCCGAAAACGTGCCCGACGAAGACGTGGAAGACTTCCTAAAGACAGGGAAGTCCAACGACCGAACCATGCAGGTGAGAGTGAGCGGCGAACGGAGACTTGTTGAGAGCGATCCGCTCACATCGCTCCAAGCTCGTCGTTGAGAACAAGCTGGTATCACATCACTGCGATGATCGCTCCCGAGCGAGGCGTTGAGAGCGAGTTACTCTTTTTCACGCTACGACCACCGCTTGCTGCTCTTAATGCCACAGCTGCCTCGCCCGTCCCTAACAGCCCCCCCCTCTTCCTCTAACGCCCCCCTCCCCTCTCTCCCCAGTTTGCGGTGATAGCGCTGGGACCAAGCCACAAGATCCGGCTGCACAGGCACAGGAACATTGAGTTAATCATGTGCGTGCAGGGGCGCATCCACGAGATCAGGCACAACGGCGTCGTCTCTGGCAGTGATGGCGGGGTGGATCTGAGGGACAAAGGAAGCAAGGGTATGTGGGAGACTAGAACGCTGGAGGCGGGAGAGTTCATGGTCAATGAGGCTGGAAGCGTGCATGCGAGCTTTACGGATGTGGAGAGCGGGTGCTTGCTCTTCGTGCTTTGGGGCGGGGACGAGGGGGAGATGGTCGAAGAGGACATGTATCCGGTGGCCTTCGACGTCGACAAGGAGGTGAAACGGTGCGTGAAGGATTGCTGCGGGAGAGGCAAGGGACTACTCATCCCCGAGGAGGACGAGGAGGACGAGGGCGAGGACTCGTTCGACGAGAACAGCGAGAGCGAGGAGGAGGAGAGAACGGCATTGTTGAGGACGAAGAAGAAGGTCAATTAATGGCGCACGTGGTACCAGCAGCAACGCAACTGTACTTGTTCCCAAATTATCTACCTGTACAACTGTACTTGCCTGCCTGTGTGGCAGGCAGATCGCCGCTCGTTGAATGCATGAATACCAACTTCGCCAACCTTTCCAACCTATTCAGCACCCTTACCAGGAGAAAAACTCTCAATGTCAGCACCCAAGCATTCTCCGGCATGCGGATATGCAACGGCAGCCAGCCGGCTTGACTATCTGCAACAGAACGGAATCGACGACTCCAACAACAATCTTTTTGCAAGCCAGCTAATACCTGATCCGGACTGGACAACTCCATTATATTATTGGCAACTGTACGCGCTGTTGGGGGGCGATCGGATCACGGCTATCGTTAGAACGTTTTATACTAAAATATTCAAGAAGGAGGCGGACGAGGAGTTTGTGTCTACATTTAGTAGTGTTGGAGGCCTTGAACACCATATAGATACGCAGAAAAGCTACTGGATTGACGCGTTCGGGGGGGGACGCGAGTACCAGGGGGGGCACTACCGGCTAAAGTAAGGAACGCCAGAGCGATGCGAACTGTTTGCAAGCAAGGAGGGCTAGCATAAACAGGAAGCGCGAGGAACAAGCGACCCCACTGAAGAGGAACACGCTACGAACGACGGCCTGTTCACGCTCAACGTGCTGAGAAGCCTGGTCGGAATGACCGGCGCGAACAAACGATCAGCTTTTTCTCTATTCTCCTCTCTCTCCCCCTCTCCTTTCCTTTCCTTTCATTCCTCCCACCCACACCTTCGCTCTGCAGCGTGCACCACCAGCACAACGCTCGGAACGTCATGAACGCCGGCGGTGCGCGAACGTGGATGAAGCACATGGGCGCCACTCTTCGATTATACGATCCTGTGCTGCGAGCCATCGACCCGCGGATCCCGCTGACGCTTGTCACGTTCTTGGAGACGAAGATGCGCGTTTACGCGGACCAGTTTAAGTGGCGCTTCGAGGAGACTGATTTCGAGTTGAGTCGGGGCCAAGACAGAGACCTGGCTCTGGCGGAGTTAACAAAAAGGGGAAAGGCCGGCGGGAGAAAAGAGGGCTTGATCAGGTACAGTCGCCGCGAACTGTTGGCTCTAAAACCGTCTGTGCTCAAGAGCATCTGCGGGAATTTGGGTTTACGAATGGAAAGTGGCTGCGAGAAGGGCGACATAATTACCGCTATTGCAGCTTGCGAGAAGGTGTCGGAAGTGATTGACGAAGTCACTTTCACTCTGTTTCAGCTGCGGCGGTTGAGCGTGAAGGAGCTCAAGAAGATGGCACGCGTGCTGGACGTGAACATCAATCGTTGCGTGGACAAGGATGATTTGGTGAAGGCCGTGAGCGAGAGCGAGAACATAGCCATGGTCGAGGAGGAGGAGGAGAAGGGGGAGGAGAAGGCGGAGGAGACGGGGGAGGAGAAGGCGGAGGAGAAGGCGGAGGAGACAGGGGAGGAGAAGGGGGACGATTGATCGTCGTGAGAGATCGCGTATTCCGTCGCGCCCACTCTTCCTTCTACAACGAGGCGCCATTGCTGGTTGTGCATCAGGCCTCAATAAATCGTTAGTGATCAAATTATCTAGTCCTCAATTACCGTGGAGTTAGTGTCCTGCGTGGAATTTGTGCCCTCCTCGGGGAAAACCTCTTTTATCTCATCGCTCAAGCCAGCAAGCTCCTTGCCAGCAACCCTCGCTCGCTCCTCGCTGACTTTCCACTTCCTTCTCGCCGTCAAACACTCCCCCTCCAGCATCCTAATCTCCCTCCTCAGCCTTGCGCTCTCCCCCGCACTAATCCATTCACTCCTCCTCTCCAACTCCATCCTCAACTCCGCCACCTCCGCCTTCAACTCTCTGTAATCGTCGCCAGCAACTTCCAATAGTTGACTCATCTTGTCAGCAAACCGGGAAGCGCGCTCCTCATTAACCACCAACTCTTCCAGCACCGCATCCCTGCTATTAGAGGTGGCGGTGGTGGGCGGCCACGGTCTGCTGGAAGCCGGAGGAGACTTGGCGAAGCGTTGCGAGCGCCACCCGCCGAACTCTGCCGGTGATGCACACGTGTGAGAAAAGGAGGCACGCACATGTGTGAGGCACGCACATGTGTGAGCCACGCGCACAAGTGAACAAAGGGGCCACACACTCGTGTAAAAAAAGGGGACGGGCGGGACAAAGAGGAGGGACGGGATCAAATTGGAGGGACGCGGACAAAGGGAGGAGCGTGATCAAAGGGAGGAGCGGGAGAGACGCAAAAAAAGGAGGAGAGCAATCGAAGGGATGGGACGCGAACAACGGGAGGAGCGCGATCAAATGGTTGGGACGCTCACTGTCTGTGTGCTGTCTTACCTGCTGGGTAATCGCCCACTTCCCGATTCCTTACTTGTTCATCCTCATCATACTCCTCTGCATACTCCTCCTCCCCTGCGTAAACATCGTTACCATCCAAACCATCGTCATCGAACCAATCCTTAACCGTCTCACTCGCCCACGAAACCTGCCCAGCCTTAATCCGAGCCCACTCCTCACTTGGCTCGTATCTTGGCGATCTGGAGGGGGGGGACGACGTAGGGCGCGAAGGCGACTTAGGCGGATGTGGCGGCGACTGTGGAGACTGGACGGAAGAGGCCGGCTGCGAAGAGGATGGCTGCGAAGAGGACGGCTGCGAAGAGGACGGCCGCAGCGACGAGGACGGATGTTGCTCAAACTCCTCGTCATCCTCATCGTAATAATACTCCTCGTCGTCATGATACTCTCCCTCCCCCATGAAGTCTTCCCCCATGAAATCTTTGAGAACAGTCGGCGGACCGTAGAAGAACAGCGCGTCATATAGCCGTGTCAGGAGGGGGATGGTGGGGGGGGCTGGGGGATGGGGTTGTGCTTCAGCTTTGGGAGGGGGACTGTTGCGGCTGCGTCTGGCGCGACTGGTGGGATCGCGACTGGATTGATCGCGGCGGGATGGATCGGTTGCTTGCAGGGTAGTGTGTGTAGTGTGTGACGGTCGCTTCCACGTTGTTGTCAGGAAAAAATGTCTATTGTTGGAGTGTGTACTCGAGTGCCAATAGTTGAGGGACGTGGGCGAGCGGCGCGGAAGGAACGGGAAGGTGGTGACAATGTGGACTTGCACGAGAAAGGAAAGCAGGCAGAAGAAGTGTCGCATGGTCACCAGAAGAGATGCGTGTGTCAGGCGTGGTATTTATCTGTCATTCAGCGCGTCGAGCATGCTTTTTGTGCAATATCACTACCCTGCTACCCGGTGAAACTCACGTGATTAGAGTTTATTCAATTTCTGGACAATCGTCTTCACAAGGAACCCCTTCATCTTTCCCCTTGCACTGATCTCCAGCAGCTTATCCTTCGCACCCTCGCTCTCCTTTAAAGCGTTGCCGAACTTGGTGACAAGCGCGTGCATCAGCGCCGGGAACTTCGTGTTCCCGACGTCGCCATTGCCCAACTTGCCAACGATCCCGCCCACACACTCCACCGTAACCGTCGATACACCGCCCAGCAATCCCGTGAACATCCCCAAACAGTGCGCGTCGAACTCAAACGTCGTAGCCTTAACAACCCCCTCCATAACCTTCGTAATAACAGGCGGACTCAGTAGCTTCGCCTTGGTCATGCGAGCCACAATCTCGCACTGCTGCGCCCCCCTGTGAGTGCTCAGCAGCGAGATGAAGAGAGACGCTATGCCAGGCGCGACGACTGGCGTCGACAGCGACGCCACCAGACCTCGCGACGCTGGTGTACAGCAAAGTTGGTTAGCTACAGGGCAGGGGGTGGAGTGGACAGAAGAAAGAAGAAAGCGTATCGGCGGCCCCCTCTCGAGCGTGGCGGTCCCCTCTCGCTGATGTCGCCCCCCTCGCGCTTTTTCAGTGTCCTTACCCGGCGTCGTCATTTCCTCCAGGCACGGCTTGATGAAGCTTTCGAGGTAGCTTGTGAGTGCGTGACTCGGCGTGGTCATCGTAACGAAAGTGTCGGTGAGGGTTGCGAGGAGGGGGGAGGGGAGGTGGGAGGGGAGGTGGGAGGCGATTGTAGAGATTACGGCGGGGCCGTGGGATGGGAGGAGGGTTGTGAGGAGGGTAGAGAGGGAGGATGCGAGGGTGGCGCTTGTTGAGGCGGGGGGATTCGCCCCGATTGAGGAGAGGGTGGTGTGGAGGGTGGAGATTTCGGAGAGCTGGGCGAGAGGGATTGGCGGGGGCGCGGTGCCTTGCGTGGCGTTGGTCGGAGGCGTTACGGAAGGCTGCGAGGTTGGTGGTGGAGATAATTGGTTGGGGATGCCGAGAGACGCGAGCCACTGACTCTCCTCGTCCGACGGAGCAAGAGGAGGGTTAGTGGATTTGGCGTCGGCGGGATTCTCGCCTCCGGAAGCATCAGCGGCCGAAGCATCAGCGGGCGCTCCAGTGACGGATAGCAAACTCGTCCCGTGCCACTCGAAGCATTCAGCCACTCGCTCGTGCGTTAGAACATCCTTGCACTGCAACAGCAGCTCGTCAGTTCCCAACTCGGTGGTGGGCGTCGTTGCGTGATGATGGTTGAGGACGTCGGCGGCTAGGATGTAGGAGATGCGGAGGACCCAGACGTCGAGAGGTAGGCCGGATTGGTCGTGATGGTGGAGAATGAGAGAGATTAGTTGCAGGATTTGGAGTGCCAGTGGTGATTTGTAGGAAGAGGCGCGGAGGACGTCGTGGAAAGTGGCAAGGATTAAGCGTTGGGGTTTGGGAGGGAGATTGGACAAGGAGACGATTGGAGAGTTTGGAGGAACTGAGAGTCGACGGCGCTTGGAGAAGGAAGGAGAGGATTCAAGAGGAGATGATCCAAAAGAAGAGGAATGCAGAAGGTTGGGGAGGATTGTGGAGTGGCAGGACGTGAAGTGTGAGAGGAGCAGCGAGTAAGGCAGTGAAGGATGGGACGCCAGTGCGATGAAGCGCTCCGTTGCTAGATCCATGGGAGTAGGCAATGTGTTGTCGAGGAGTGGCCACCGCAGGGTGAGGTGAGGCGAAGGGTGATGTGAGGCTAGAGGGGAAGCAGAGGGGGAGAGGTGAGACGAGTTCTGCTGTCGGTGGGAAAGATGGGGGAAAGGGAAGAGTAGCTGAAGAAGATGGACCGTGGAAGAGGGGAGAGAAGGAGAAAAAGGAGAGGGACGAGGTGCGGCTGGTGGAGAGAGGAGTAGAGTGGCTGCGCGGGAGTAATGAGAGAGCGACCAACCTTTTTGCGGAACTCAACGCTGCCGAGAACATGTCGTTGGTGCAGCAACGAGGCGCTAATAGGCCTAGCGAACGCTGCTAAGGTAGATAAGCGAACTCTCGCTCTTTCCAAATCTCTCCCTCTTTCGTTTCGAAATCACCACACCTTCATCGTGGATGCCGTTCGCGAAACTAGGGACGAATTCGAGACCCCCTTGAACTCCATGACTCGTATTCATATCAACATCTCAACCCTAGAGAGGATCCGTGTTTCAAGCGATAACTTTGCGAGGCCATTTCCCAAAAGTAGACGATTTCAGGAGTTTATTCCCAAAAGTAGACGATTCACAAGCTCCCCCACCACCCTCCCAACTATCTCATGTAAAATGCTATAAGTTGGATCATGGCATAAGTCGGGAAGGGGAGGCGCTAGAAGAGTCGGACCTTTTTGGGAGCATGTAAGGGGTGCATCTGAGTAGATATACGCAATGGCGATGTGTGTTGAGCAATGTCTTGACGGCATTAGCGGGAAAGGGAGCGGGAACGGGAGCGGGAACGGGAGCGGGAACGCGAGGGGGAAGCGACGCTGGAACGCGGAACGCGACGCTGGAACGCGACGCTGGAACGCGAGCGGGAAGCGACGCTTAAACGCGGAACGCGAGCGGGAAGCTCTGGAAGGAGGACCCTCGGCGGATCCTCGGATCGACCCTCGGAGGATCCTCAGGAGGCGGCGCAGGGCTCGGAGCAGTACCCCGTGACGCCCGCGTTGCCGGGACCGTACTGGATGTAGCACGGCGCTCCCCGGTACGTCGCGGCGCAGACGGTCCAGCAGAGGGGGACGCACCCAGTGAGCTGGTTCCCGGAGAGCCACACGTCGACGAGGGGAGCGTGCGATTCGG
>Ga0307985_10002490_pt1 | contig 10300 bp, 9 predicted proteins | sample EllFjometageno80_FD_203155 | JGI IMG/M metagenome (GOLD analysis project Ga0307985, IMG submission 203155) | Marine microbial communities from Ellis Fjord, Antarctic Ocean - #80 | ecosystem: Environmental > Aquatic > Marine > Unclassified | place: Southern Ocean | collected 2014-10-09 | reverse complement strand
AAATCGAGCGCAGCTTTGCAGAGTGGTTGGCCCACCGAAAACGCCGGGCGAATCGCGGCGTTCATCGCGGCGTGCAATCCCTCGAAATCCGCCGGATCGCGACCAAGCACGACTTCGGACAAATAAAATTCGAGCGTGGTCATCGTGCTTTCAACCGTCTCGTAAGTCCACGTGGGCACGGGCACGGCCTGCCCCCAACCTTCGATCCCGTTTTCGTCGGTTAATCGCACGAGCACTGAGGGCCGCGTGAGCTTCCCATCCGGTCCCGGTTTGAAAAACTTAAACTCCCCCGCGACTGCGTAGTCGAAGCGACCGATTTCAATTTTTGTAATACGACTCATGGGATGTGGTTAAGTGGATTGAATGTCTAATTGTAGGGAGGGGAGCGGAATCCCCAGACTACATAATGATTTAAACGTGATACGGGTTCAGCGCTGGGTTGCGTTGGTAGCGATCATAGACCTCGTGAATGTAATCAAAGGAACGTTTCGCAGTTAGGTAGGCGTCGCCACCGAGATCGTAGGCCTGGGTGATAATTGGGCCGGTGTAGCCGCGCTGCCAAACGAGCCCGAGGGCCGCCGCGATGTCGATATTACCATCGTCGAGTGGACGCGTGCGAAACGGATCATCCGGCTTCGCCCAACCACTGAGCAGCGCGAGGTAACCGAGATTATCCATGCCGAGTTGATCCATGATTTCGAGAAAGTCCGGCTCACCCTGATGGAAGAAGGAGTGAAAGGCCGCCACGCCAGGACGAATAGTTTTGGCACCCGACTCTTTAATTAAGCGCAACTGAGTCGCCGTCGTATCGACCATGAACCAAATATGATTATAGAGATTTCCGCTCAATCCGCGCAACGCGATGTGCGTATCGATTTCGCGCATAATTTTCACGGAACGGTTCCAATGGCGCGCTTCAGCTTTGCCCGATCCGGCCTCGCGATAATCCGGCGTCGAGGCTCCGCCGGGGTTACTCATGATCGTGAAGTTAACAAAGGCCTTCGGATCAATCTCGGCCAAGCGATCGATCATGCGTTTGCAGCGATCGATCTCCGCATCGATGTGCGGAAACTCTTCATCCGTCACTCCCTTCGAAAGCACATACATCCCCGCCGAAGTGAGACCGCTGGTGCGATAAGCCTCGGTCGCCTCATCCCAAACCTGATCATCGTCTGGTTCAATCGGGTGAAACTCGTAACCGTTGTAGCCAATGTCGGCGGCGATCGCGAGACGCGTGCGATACGCATAATTGCGCCGATGGCCCAGGAAGTGGTTATTGAAAAGGATGAGGTCGTTGGGGATCGGCATAGTGGTAAGAGGTGCGGGGTAACGCAGGACTCTATGGGTTTGTCATCGCGAGAGAAGCGACGCCAACCGTGGCGATCCACGAATGAGAAGGTATGATTGAGGGGCAATCGTGGATTGCCGGGTCGATCCCGCCGTGCGGGTCCTTCTCGCAATGACTAGAAAGGATCATCAGCTGGGGATACGAACCGCTTGTTGCGTGCGGGCTGATTCCATCAACGCATCGAAGACACCTTGGATATACAGGTAATGTTCGAGCCTGCTGGAGGGCTGGCGGTCTTCATTGATGGCGGCGGTGAGTTCGTGTATCGAATAGGTCAACGTCTTATCCCATTTCGGTTCGTCATCGGGCAGAATCGTTTCCTTAAGCTCCTCGGCGCCCTCGAAGGCATAGTGATGCAGCTTCCGCTTCTCACCCATACTCAAGAATGTGAGATCCAAGCCGGACTTGCTGCCGCGAATCTCGACGTTGTGTCGCTCGGGACCGTGTTCGGCGGCGCGGCGTTCCCAATGGATCGTGAGGCCGTTGTCGCAAATGATCTCCGCCGCCAAGCGTCCATCGACATCCAGGCAGGGTGCGATGCGTTGATCGGTGAGGGGAAAATAATTCCCCATGGTGCCAAAGACTACCCGGGGCTTGAACCGATCCCCCAAAACAAAGCTCAACCAGTCCAAATCGTAAGGCCCCCAATCGAAGGAAATGCCGCCACCGTTTTTTGCCGGATCATTCCGCCACTCCGGAAACACCGTGCCGATCTTGTAGCCCTTGGTTATATGCTCAAAATGCACGCGATAGACTTCGCCGAGTTCCCCGCCCTCGATCATCGCACGTGCTTTGCGGGCGGTGCCGGAATTTTGATAACGTGACGAGCAGCTGATCACTTTGAGGTGCGGCACGGTCTTGTTGACCTCGATCACATCAACGACCTCCTGTCGTGTGAGCACAAATGGTTTTTCACAGCACACGTGCTTGCCCGCATGCAGTGCATCGATCGTCATAGGCTGGTGGAGAAAGGGTGGCGTCGCGATGTAGATCGCATCGATCTCGGGATCGGCGAGCATCTCGTGGTAGTCAGCGTAGATCGCCGTGACGCCAACCGCCTCGGCCAATTTTTGGGCGGCTTCACGATTCACATCGGCGACTGCCACGGCCACAGTATCGGGGCTTTCCTTAAACGCTTTCGCCATAGCATTGGCGATCACGCCAGCGCCAATAATTCCGTATCGAACAGGTGTATTCATCATGGGGTAAACTAGAATGGGAGAGTAACGCAGCAGATCGCTGCACTGTCACGACAGAGCTTTTAAGCAGCTCCGGATTCCGGACGAGGGAAAAGTGAAAAATATCGGCGAATCTAAGTAGCCTCTTTTTTCTCTTTCCATGCAGGCGGCGAGCTTGCTCGCGCTTGGAGCCACCCTGCGCTCGCAAGCGAGCGGCCTACCCGTTCAGCGGAATCAGACCCGACCCGATCGCCCAATGTCGAACCCCCCATCGGTCACTCCGCAAGGCATCTACCAACGGAGCCGAAAGAAATACCCCCCGTCCACGGTAGCACCAGCAGCGCGGTCAGCAGCGTAATGCGCTCCACCGGCCACGCCTTCGGCCCGAAGGAAGCTGGGGAGCGCCCACCACAAAAATCTAATCGGGGCCCCCTCCCTAAAATATAGTTAGGCGAATAATCCGACCCGTCGGCGTGACAATTATGAAGGGCCGTTGGACAAGGTCTGATTCGATTACTGCTTAAGCGGTTTGATCAATGCCCTTAACTCTAGGCTGCGATCCCGTGCGGTGCGGCTGCCGGCCTGGCCTGCTTCCGATTCCAGCGCAGTTTGATTTTGCAGCGCAGCAGCATCCCCGGTTTCCGCCGCGATCATAAACCAAGCCAGGCCTTCGATCAGGTCGCGCGGCACCCCACGGCCATCGTAATAACTCACGCCGAGCATAAATTGCGCATCCAACTGGCCCTGCATCGCCGCTTGTCGATACCAATCCACTGCATTCGCTTGATCCTGATTCACACCCACCCCTTGCGCATAAAGTCGCGCGAGCTGATATTGCGCAGCGGGCCAGCCTTGTGCGGCTGAAAGTCTAAACCAATGGGCGGCCTTAGTCGGCACCGCAGTGCCGCTGGCATTGCCAGCATAAATCGCTCCGAGTTGATACTGCGCCGGCGCGTAATTTTGCTCAGCCGCGAGCATAAACCACCTTTTGGCTTCGCTATCACTTTGCGCCACATCGGTTCCGACGAGATAGAGTGTTCCGAGAAAGGTTTGGGCCGCAGGATTTCCTTGAGCAGCCTGCACGCGGGCGGACTCCAATGCCGAGCCTACCTGTTTCACCCGACCTTCGGCGTCGATATACAACATCGGGGCGTAATCATCGAGATAACGCTTCGTCCAATAATTACCGGTTTCGCGATAGGTAGCCCAGTCGGTAAACTGGAGGTGAAACCGCCGCATCCTGATCATGGTGGGGGGGCTATCCGGAAATGGGTTGGATTTGAACAGATCGATAATCAGCGAATTCTGCTCGAGTAGCTTGAGAGCAACCAAGGGGAAGGTGGGCGTCCTCTTCTCGACCGATCCAATGATCTGACAGGCAGCCTGAAACCGGAGAAAACGAGGCGCGACGTGACCGACGATTTGATCCGGCTCCTGCGGAAGATGCGGGTATTGATAAGCACGCCAAGTCGCTCCGCCATCATTCGAACCCATAAACTCTACTGCATAGCGTTCGTTGAGAAAGGTGGCGTAGGGAGTAAATGGATTGGCGCTCCGAAAATCCGTGAAGGCGTAACGATTGGGACGCGACGGATCCTCGGAAAAATCAACTGCCCCCAGTGTCATCCAAAGGACAAACGCATAAATCGTCAGAACGAAGTGAGCCCAAAGCGCGCCCCGCAGCAGGCCAAGGCGCCATGGTTTAATCGCCGCAAAGGGGTTCTTTATCGCGGTGGTCGTAAGATAATCTTTCAGGCGATCGAGGCGTAGGCGTTTGGCCAGCGAGATCAGCATCTGATCGTCCAAGAGCAGCAGGCTCACCCCGATCGCGGCTACATTGAGCCATCCAAAATTCGCCGTAATTTGGATCCCAGCCTGCAACATGAACCAAGCGACAATCGCAATCCAACGACCACGACGTCCGCAGAATATCGCGAGGATCGGACCGACCAACTCAGCAACGTAAGTCAGGAATATTTCCCCCAGATGGTAAATATACGGCATCTGGTGATCGATAAACCCCATGAATGTCGGAAACGGAGCCGTCTCATACATCACGTTCATCGCGGTGAGATCGCGCCAGTGCGGATCACCGGAAAGGAATTTACTCAATCCCGATTCAAACATCACGCGGAAGACCAACCATCTCACCATGAATATCGCGATGGGCAACGGTGGTGACGACACGCCCAATCCGGGTCGCAATCCTTTCGGTGCAAAAGGAATGCAGAGCAGCGCCGTCTCCAACATCAGCGGATCGATAACTGTCGGAGAAAACACGCCAAAGACCGAAACGAAGGAAAGAAAGATGAGCCAACACGCGAAAAGAGACATGCGCGGCCAGAGGTTTAATACCACGGCCACGGCGGCCGCCATTCCCAGCCAGCCCAGCGCCGTAATCATGCCCGCTCCGGAACTAATCCACAGTAAACTCGGTGCTCTGAGGATGGGTTCGATGGCGTTGGGGAAGAGGCTTTGCAGATGAGCAAATAATGAGGCAGTCGGCACAATCCCGTCCGGGCCAATCAACGCCTGCGCTTCATGAATCACGCCGCCAAAGACGAAAATATATACAATCCCCACCGCGCGCAGCACGAGCCAGCGCGGCCAAAGATAGGTCGCGTCTCCTCCGAGACCTGAGAAATCTTTCACGCGCCCCCACAAGCCAACCGCGCTTCGCTTGGCCCAATTATTAGGAGCTTCGATTTGAGTCTCAGACATGTGGTCTAATGTAGTGCCTAATTTCAGACGGGTGACAATCCTGCGATCACTTCGGGTCGCTTAATCGACCCCTTTTTCTAATCGTTGGCTGAACTGTTAAGTTAACAAAACTTCAGGACGGCTCCTTAATCAGGGCCGCCTTTTTTGTGCCCCCGATTCAGGCGGAGGCAGCCAGAGGAAACAACGTGAACTAAACTTGCTGAGAAAAACCGCAGGATACCTATTTTTAGGTATGCCGGTTTGATTTTTTGCAACCTTGTATCTGCACTCGACGTCTTAACGCCTGCACCTAGTTAGCTTAACTATAACATGGATCCCAAACCCGCCGAACTAGCCGCTGAAGCAGCGCTCCCTCTTCTTGAAGAGCCGGTTAGCATCCTCATCGCAAAATCGAATCGCATCTATGCTGAAGCCCTCAGTTCGCTCTGCAGGAAGGTCTTTGAAGAGGCTCACACCACACACGCCACGGGAATCGAGGCACTGGCGGCCCTCCAGGCCAATACTTTCGATTACGGTATTTCGGGCTTCGCTTCCCCGTTATGGATGGCGTCGAGCTCCTGATGAAAACCAGCCAAAAGCGGTTGGTCAAAAACCTCATAGTCGTAGCTAGGAAACAAGCCGAACAATGAGACTGATCTGATCATCCCGTAGCCCAATTGGAACAACGCGACCATTTGGATTCCGATTATCTGCACGCCAAACATGTTCCGGATGTCTTTCGCCCCTGGACTTGTCGCGCCGAATGGAGCTCGGAACGATACGCTCATGTTCGGCTACTTATCGTAGTCGAATTCAGAAAGCCCAGCTCCCTCCCCGCAGGGAATGGGCCAGGGACGTGCTCATCCACTCCTTGCCCTTGCCAGTCATTCTGAGCGAAGCTTTATCCGTCGGCGAGGCTCTTGAATTCGGAGACGACGCCTTGCAGCGAGCCCTTGGCATCGCCGTAGAGCATGCGGGTATTCGGCATCAGGAAGAGCTGATTTTCCAGACCGGAAAAACCCGTGCCCTTACCCCGCTTCAAACAAATTACCGTGCGAGCTTCGTGCGCGTTGATAATCGGCATGCCGTAGATCGGCGAAGCTTTGTTATTCGCGGCCGCAGGATTCACGACATCATTGGCGCCGATCACGATCGCGACATCCATCGTGGGCATCAACGGGTTGATCGAATCCATCTCGACGAGCTGTTCGTAAGGCACATTGGCCTCGGCGAGCAGCACGTTCATGTGACCGGGCATCCGACCCGCCACGGGGTGGATCGCAAAACGCACTTCCGCGCCATTATTTTCGAGCATCTCCCCCAATTCGCGCACAACGTGCTGCGCTTGAGAAACCGCCATACCGTAACCCGGAATGATCACTACCTGGCGCGCTGCTTCGAGCACCGCAAAAGAATCCTCAGCCGAGATCGGTTTGAGCTCACCCTGAATCGAGCCCTCGGCTTCGTCGCCACCATCGTTTTTCGGTGCCGAGCCAAAACCGGAGAAGAGCACATTGCCCAACGAGCGGTTCATCGCCTTGCACATAATCGTGGTGAGAATCACCCCACTCGTGCCGACGAGACAACCCGCGACCACGAGGACGTTGTTGCCGATCACGAAACCGGCCGCACAGGCCGCTAGGCCCGACAAGCTGTTCAGCATCGAAATCACTACCGGCATGTCGCCACCACCGATTGGCATGACCAGCGTCCACCCCAGGATCAACGCGAACACCGCGAAGACGCCGAAGGCAATCAACGCGATCTGCGGATCACCCGAGATCGTAAACATCACACCACCGGCAAAAGTAGCTACCAGCATGAGGCCATTAACAATGTGCTGCCCGCTAAATTGGACCGGGCGCCCACTGAGCCATTCGGCCAGCTTACAAAACGCGTAAATCGAACCGGTAAAGGTGATGCCGCCAATCAGCACGGTCAGGAAAATCACGCCCGAGGTAAACATCTCGTATTGCGGCTCCACCGTGCCACCGCGAATCCGCAAAAACTCGGCCGCGCCTACGATCAGTGAGGCCAGGCCACCAAACCCATTAAGCAAGGCCACCATTTCCGGCATCGAAGTCATCTTGATCAAGCGCGCGCAAGCCAACCCAATCACCCCACCTAGGACCAATCCCACGATGATCCAGTTGTAATGGATTACTTGGTTATCCAGCAGCGTCACCACGATCGCGATGAGCATACCGATACTTGAAAAAAGATTACCCCGCCGAGCGGTGGTCTGCCGGCCAAGCATTTTGAGACCGAGCACAAAGAGAATCGAAGCGACGATGTAGGCCGCGTTAATCAGGATTTCCGGATTCATGAGGAATCCTCCTTCTTGCTACCCGCTGTGGGTTTTTTCTTAAACATGCCGAGCATGCGATCCGTCACAAAGTAACCGCCGATCACATTGATCATGGCGAGGGTGACTGCGGCGGTGCCGAGCACCGTCGTAAGCACCGAACCGTCGTCCGCGCCCGATGCGATAATCGCACCCACGATGGTAATTCCGGAAATCGCATTCGAGCCCGACATCAACGGCGTGTGCAGTTGCGAAGGCACTTTAGCGATCAGCTCAAACCCGAGAAATCCGGCGAGCGTGAAGATAAAAAAGAGTAGAATAAGTTCCATAGCGGGTGATTAGGCTTTGGCAGCAAATTGAGGGTGAACAATGGCTCCATCGTGAGTGATCAGACAGCCACTCATGATCTCGTCGGTCAGATCGGCGGTGAATTCCTTTTTCTCTTCATCCCAGAAATGGGTAATCCACGCCGCGTAATTCGCCGCGAGCACTTGGGTCGAGTGAGTCGCTATCGTGCCTTCCAAACAAGGATGACCGATGATCGTCACCCCATTAGCGGTCACGACATCTTCGCCTGATTTCGAGCCGACGACATTGCCGCCGCCTTCCACCGCGAGATCGACCACCACGCTGCCGGATTTCATTCCCGCGAGCATGCCTTCCGTCACCAGTTTCGGAGCCGGGCGGCCAAACAACTTGGCGGTGGTAATCACAATATCAGATTGAGCGATGATCTTCGCCATACCCGCTTGCTGCTTCTCGACCTGTTCGGGCGTGAGCGCCTTGGCGTAACCTCCGGCGGTCTGGCCGGTCTCGCCCAAATCGATCTTCACAAATTTAGCCCCGAGTGAGCGCACTTGCTCCTCCACCACGGGTCGTGTGTCAAAAGCATCCACACGCGCGCCGAGTCGTTTCGCTGTCGCGATGGCCTGCAATCCCGCTACACCTGCGCCGATCACAAAAACGCGTGCCGGCATAATCGTGCCCGCGGGAGTCATCATCATCGGGAGTGCCATTTGCAAACGCTGCGCTCCTTCAACCACGGCGGCGTATCCCGCCAAGCTCGCCTGCGAACTGAGCGCATCCATCTTTTGCGCCAAAGTCGTGCGCGGAATCATCTCGAGGCTGACCGCATTGACACCGGCACCCGCAAATGAACCGATGATATCCTTTTCGTTAAACGGATCGAGGAAGCTCACGTGCCAGGAACCGCTCTTCATGCCCGCGATGTCATCCGGCGTAGGCTTTCTCACTCGCAAGACCAGATCAGCTGCGCCCAATGCGGCAGCGTGGTCTTCGACGAGTTCGACCCCTGCTTCACGATAATCGGCATCGGGATAATGCGCCTTCGCTCCGAGTCCGGGTTGAGCTTGGACTGTGAGTCCCAGTTTTACCAGTCCGGCCGCACTGGTCGGCGTCAATGCCGCACGAGTCTCGTCCTGCTGGGTTTCCGCAACAACGTAACAAATCATACTTTAAAAGGGGTTTGAAGAAAGCGGACCACAATGGTGATCCCAAAGATCGCTAGCGAAAAGCCAACACCTCTTGATGTCCACTTTCATTAATTAGCCGTGCGCAACCGAGCCTAGTTTGGCAAGACACCCCGATTTGTCATTGCGATGGAGGCGCAGCCGATCGCGGCAATCCACGATATACCCAGCCGACATCACTTGCCTGTTCGAGGATTGCCACGACCGTCCCGCTAGCGGCGGCCTTCTCACAATGATAGAGAAATCGATGCTGCGCTTAAATTGAGATCCGAAACCCAAGATACCACACAAGCCTGCCGCCCGCTCTTTGCATACCCAAAGAGCACGAAGTCCGAAACAGGCGTGGCGGTATTTTCCTGATTTGCCACCGCCATGGCTCCCTGCTTCGTATGAGGCATGCAACGCACATTAGTTAAAGACGCTCACGACTCTGCCGGCCCCACGGATCACATTCTACTGCAGGGCTGGGTGCGCACGAAGCGCGATGCGAAGAGCTTTTCGTTTATCGAACTCAACGACGGTTCTTGCCTGAAAGGACTCCAGGTCATCGTCGATGCTTCGCTGCCGGATTACGCTCAGGTCGCGCGCGCTCAAACCGGAGCCTCGGTGGAGGTAAACGGGGAATTGGTCGAGTCTCAAGGCGGTGGCCAAAAGTGGGAAGTCGTCGCGACGGATTTCACAGTCGTGGGCGAAGCGGAAAGCGATTACCCCCTGCAAAAGAAGGGCCACTCGCTCGAGTTTCTCCGCGAGATCGCCCACTTGCGGCCGCGCTCCAATCTCTTCGGCGCGGTCTTCCGAGTGCGCAGTCGTCTCGCCTACGCGATTCACCAATTCTTTCAGGAACGGAAATTTTGCTGCGTGCACACGCCGCTGATCACCGCGAGTGATTGCGAAGGTGCGGGCGAGATGTTTCGCGTCTCTACGCTCGATCCGAAAAAGCCTCCACTCACTCCGGAAGGCAACGTCGATTACGCACAGGATTTCTTCGAAAAATCTACCTACCTAACCGTAAGCGGACAGCTCGAGGGCGAGATCTTCGCGAGTGCGTTGAGCAACATTTATACCTTCGGCCCCACCTTTCGCGCCGAAAATTCCAACACCTCGCGTCACGCGGCAGAGTTCTGGATGATCGAGCCCGAAGTCGCGTTTTGCAACTTGCAGGGCAACATGGATCTCGCGGAAGAGTTCGTGAAATACCTCGTATGCGATGTAAAAACGCACTGTGCCGACGACCTTGAATTCTTCGGCAAGTTCGTGGATAAGGAACTGCTTACCCGCC
>Ga0307985_10002489_pt1 | contig 10300 bp, 14 predicted proteins | sample EllFjometageno80_FD_203155 | JGI IMG/M metagenome (GOLD analysis project Ga0307985, IMG submission 203155) | Marine microbial communities from Ellis Fjord, Antarctic Ocean - #80 | ecosystem: Environmental > Aquatic > Marine > Unclassified | place: Southern Ocean | collected 2014-10-09 | reverse complement strand
CTCACCCCCCTCCGCCCCCCCCCCCCTCGCCTCCCCCCCTTCTACGATGGGAGGAGGTTCCTCTAAAAAGAAGTCCTATGAAGCCGACCCAGACTCTGAGACCGAAGGGAGATCCTCCACGAGGTCGACCATGCATCCGCTGGGCACGTCACCCAACATCAACGGCAAAAATATTGTTACGAAGAGCTGCCAGGTAGTGCAAAGGAACACCATCAGGGGTCTGTCAGTGACAGGAACAAGGTGAGAGTCTGGGCATACATGTTTGAGGGGGGGGCGAAGGGATAAGCCGGATGAACCGAAGTTATTATGCAAGGGGGTGGCGGGGCGGATGAGTTAAGAACGTGGAGAAACGAGGGGAGATTGCTGCGCAGTTAGAGGCGTTAGAGAATGGGGGGCCGAGCAAGCCACACACAAGCCGCACACACAAGCCGCACGCGCGCCACGCGCGCGCCGCACATGCCACACACTCGTCGCACACACGCCGCACGCGCCACACACGCCACACACTGTACTCACAGGGCGCACGCGCCGCACGCGCGCCACACTGTGTAAACTGTTGGGCCCAGAATGCGCAATACTTAACAGAACGGCTGGTCAGGGGGCAAACCAAGCCGCGCGGGGCGAGCCGGACACTCTAAGCGAATCGCGCGCGACGGCGCGTTTCACCCGCTCGCTTGCAATCAGAGAGCCGAAACCCGAACAGCGTCGCCAATATTCGACCATCTTCCTCTCATATTCCCCCTCTCATTCCCCCTCTCATCCTTTCTCTCCCCCTCGTGCAGCAAGTACGACCCAGAGAACCAGACAACCGCGTTTCTCAGAACTAGGTTCAACATTGACGTGCAGGGCGGCCCAATTAGCGACCTGCTCAGGTTCGGGGAGGAGCAGCTCGGATCAGGATTCTTCGGGATAATCTGTGCGGCTTACTCAAGAAGCGACGAGAAGGAATCGGGAGAAATATCAAAGATGCCTTCGGCGGCAGTCAAGGTGAGGAGAGCGCAGAGCAGCGAGCGGCCCCACACGTAGTGCGAACAAAGGAGGCACGAGGAGCGAGTCGCCCTCATGACCGGCTCAGAATTCGCTGCTCAGAGCCCCTGTTCAGAACGCGATCACGTCGACCGGCTCAGAACAACTGGATCAGAACGAACTTTTCAGAACGACCGCGCCTGGAACAAATTGTCACTCGAGCGCTCGGCACGCGCCCACGCGCATGACCGGCTCGGGGCTCGAGATGCAAGCAGCTTACGCACAGCCAAGCACCGCCTCCCTTGTTATACCGGACTCATGAGTCGAGCGTGCAGCCAATGTGCAGCCTAACACGGCCTCGTTTGTTCCCACGCGCTTCGATTATTCGTTGATTTGGCTGACACTCTTTAGACCGTGTCCAAGTGCTCGCTGAAAACCCAGGACGACTTCGAGAAGGTCATGACGGAAGTGACGCTTCTGCACAAACTCAACTCGGGAGGGTCAGGGTGCCCCAATCTGCTCAAGATGGTGAGGAGCGCCAGAACGCGTTTTTCGCGAACGAATCGCTGAAACCGAGCGGCAGCGTGCGCCTGCTGGAACGCGCTTCTCGAAACGCGCAGCTAAAAACGCTGCTCGCAACTCAGCGCGTTTGAGTCGCTCGTTGCGCTTTCCGCGCCGCTTGTTGCGCGTTTTGAGCCACTCGCGAGCCCGACTTTCGAGGTGCATTTGTGAGGCTTCCGCTGGCTGCACCTAAGACGGCCCCTTGTTCACGCCGTGGTTGTGGCTTGTGGCCTAACCCCCCCCCCCCTTAAGGTGTCGTTCTATGATAATGTGGACAGCTACCACCTCGTGTTTGAGCCCGTCACCGGCAAGGACTTGTTCAGCCACATCATAAGGCTGGAGGGAGGGCAGTACCAGGAGAGCACAGCGCGAGACATGTTCAAGCAGATCATCACCGGCCTCTCGTTCTTGCACTCCAAGAGCGTCGTTCACCGCGACCTCAAGCCGGAGAATTTTCTGATCACCGCTACGGGCGTCATCAAGATCAGCGACTTCAGTCTGGCTCAACAGCTGACGGGCGAGGAAGCCATCTTCTCGCCCTTCGCAGTGAGCGGGACGCCGGGCTACGCAGCGCCGGAGATCTTGAACGGTGAGCTCTACGCGCATAGCGCTGACCTCTTCTCGGCGGGCGTGATATTGTACATATTGCTCGGCGGCTTCCCTCCATTCGACATCAGCGCGGAAACCAAATACTACCCCAAGCACGAGTTTACGCGCCCCTTCTTCGAGACGGTCAGCGAGGAGGGCAGGGGGCTCGTCAACAAGCTGTTGTCGCAGAAGTCGGAGGAGAGAGGCACAGCGAGCGAAGCGCTGGCGGATAAGTGGATGCTCATGGAGGGCGGGGGGCAGCTCTCGGAGGGGCTGGGCAGAATGAAGGAGTGGGACGCCAAGAGGAAGTTCAGAGTGGTGGCCAGGAGCGTGACCAGCGCCATGAAAATTGCCAAGAGCGTGAGCAAAATTGGTCTGGGGTCGCCATCGAATGCGAACGCGGGGGACAGATTGACGAGCTTCAGCGCTGCGAGCGTAGAGAAGGCGATAGATGCAAACGAATGAGTTTATCCCAAGGAGCCCACATGTGTTGGCGTGGCCAGAAGTTTGAATGTGCACCCCCTGCCGCCAGATGTGTTGAACGTTCTTGGGCGAGAGCGTTGGGCGAATTCACTGTAGTATGATGGCCTCAGCAACGATAGAACCAACGCCCGCGGCCGCTCCCCCCGGCCCGGCCCCCGGCCCCCTAACGCTGGTCCTCGGTCGCATGACCATCACCATTCAGCTGAAGCCCGGCGAAGTTGTGCCAAGGAGGATGCTATCATTAAATTGCTGATGGCGGAGCTTACTAAACCAGACCCAGCGGCTGCAACTACGCGTGCCCTGGTCCCCCTGTCGCCCGAGGAGAACGCCTTCCGGAAGGAGAGTGTGGCAATGGGCCATGGTGGAGGTCAATTCATTAACCCAATCTCCTCTGTGAAGCACATGACAGCAGCCGAGCTCGAGACCGTCAGCGACAGCCACGTCAAACTGCTCGTGGAGAGCTTCCTGCACATGGTGGCGGGAAGCGACAACGTGGTGACTGCGAGCGCGAAGTTGTACTGTGAGTTCATGCCCGAGAATGTTTTCTTCGGGAGATTCCTCAGGGTGTTGGCCGAGCAGATTGTGAAGCCGCTGAAGATGTCGAGGTGGGGCGCGGGGCTGAGGTTGTTGGGTATGTTGCTGTTGCAGGTGAGGAGAGCGGAGCGAAGCGAGCTGGGCAGCAAATGACGAAGCCCGACGGATGCGGAGAACAACGGCAGATGCGTAGAGGCGAAGAACAAAGCAACGGTTGTGAGAAGCTACCGGCTAAAAACGTGTTGTACGCTCGCGAATAGCCTCTCAATCTCCCCTCTTTAACACTCGCTTCGCTCGTGCAGTACCAGGACATGGTGAGTGACATCTTGGTAATGGTGCAGTTCTACCAGGAAGAACAGTTCGATACGTTCCGTAAGTCGCTGTCCTTCTTCTGCGCGGCGCTGCTGTGTCACGTTATGCTGAGTTTGGTGAAGAATTCGCGCAAGCCGATGAGGGCTAAGGTCGTTTGTGTGATGCAGGCGCTCTTCGTGCTGCGACCGGCCATTAAGAGCTACGATCACTGGAAAGGCAAGCCGATGGACGACGACGACGTGATGCCCCCCGTTGTGATCTTGATAATGGGGCGCGCCCGCGTACTAAGCTCTAGTTATGTTTCCCCTTGTTCACGCCACCCTCTTCCCTTGTTCACACCGCCTCCTCTATTGTTTTCACCGCCTTCCCCCTTTGTTCACACCGCGTTTGTGGTGCAGCTCCATCGCCGCGGCCGCCGCCATCATGACGGACACCTGCGTCAGCTACTGGTACGAGCTGGCAGGCATGAACAGGTAGGAGAGCGGGCGGCGCAGTAACTCTCACTACTGCCTGATTCCAGACAGCAAATGGGGGTTGCGCATGCTGTACTTGGGCGGCTTCTTCTTCCTCGCGGGCTACTTGGGGACGGGGGTTGCAACCATCACCATGTTCACGGTAAGACACAGCGAGCGGTGGATTGCGCTCTATCTGGTCGCGGAGTTCGCTGTGCTGTACTTGATTCTTGTGAAGACGGGAAGAAAGTATTTCGATATAGCTAGTCATCAAACGTCCGTCTTTATATGGATTGGTACCTACCTGATAATGCAGTTCGTTCCGTGGACACAAGTTCGCGACGACTTGGGAGGTGCCTGGTTCGCTAGGTGGATCACGTGGCGGCTTTTTGCGAACACTATCGCGTTTGCGCTGCTCGCGACGGACACTGCGATGTGGAGGTACTACGGAGCATTGCTGGGAGCGGCTGTGGCCGGCATCGGCGTGACCATGTACAACGTGAGCGACACTCACCGCTGGACCCTCTATCAAACTCGATTGAGTCCGAAAGAGAGGTACATGAAGTTGTTCAACTCAGAGCTCGAACCAGAGTCACTCGAGACGACTGAAGACGGCCACAGAGTTGAGTTGATCGCGTCCGTTCATCCCTACTATTTGGAGCCCCACGCAGTGCTCGCCTGGCTGCCCACGCTGGAGCTCGACAATCCGATCTTCGCCGAGGACTCCAAGTTCACCAAGACCGCCGGCGACGAAGCAGGCAAGACGTACGAATCATGGTTCAAAAAGGTTCTGGAGAGGATCAAGTTCTACAGCAAGACGCGCGGCGAGTCTGTAGTCAAGGTGACGGCGCATTTAGAGGACCTGAGAGCGGACCTCGCCAAGCGATGTAGATGAACTTAGGGGTTAGATTTTGTTGTTAACATTACTTGCTCTCTGCTCGGGCCTCGGCGTTGCGGGGGTACTCGTAGAACTTGGTCACGTCGCAAGCGTAGTGGCACTTTGCCGAAATGAGGGACTGCATGCCGAGGGGCGCGTCCTCGAAGCCGATGCACGACGAGGCGGGGAGGTTGAGCTTCTTGGCCGCAAGGAGGAAGATATCCGGAGCAGGCTTGCCGTTTTTGAGCTCGGGATCGTCGGCGGTAACGATCGCGTCGAAGAGATCGAGACAGTCGTTATCCTTCAGGTTCGCGACAACGTGGTCTCTGCACGAGCGAAGCGAGGGTTAGACGGAGCGGCCTTTGGTGAATTCATGCACGGCAAGCTTAAGGGAGAAAGAAGCAGAGCGCGTGAACAAAGAGGTTGGCGGCGTGAACAAATGCGTCAGCACGTTCGGCGGTCTTACCTCCAGCCAGAGGACGCAACAGCCATGGGGATGTTGAGCGCTTTGTATTTGCGCGCAATGTCGATTACGCATTTGATTCCGGGGCTGCGAGCGAAGCTACCGTGAGCGAGGGGTGATGGATGGGAGGGGAACAAGGCGAGGGAACAAGGCGAGAGAACAAGGCGAGGGAACAAGGCGAGGGAACAAGGCGAGGGAACAAGGCGAGGGAACAAGGTAAATGAGCGGCTCGGCTCGGTAACAAGGCTCGTGTGAGTAAATGAGCGGCTCGACTCGGGAGCAAGGCTCCGGTTAATGAGTCTCGACTTGTCTCCTCACGCTTCGCTCTCGCACGTACGGAGTAGCTTTGCCGGCAGCAATCATTAGCTCGTGGTGTTTCCGCTTCGTCGCCTCCATGACTTGAGCCGTGATTCCTGGCGGGCTGCCAGCTTCGGAGATCAGGAGATTGAAAATGTCGACCATCGCCATGCCGCCAAAACTATAGAAACGGGCGGGCGGGAGGGGAGGCATCTTCAATTCAGCGAGAGTTGACTCGAAGTCACGGTAGTACCCCGGCATCGTATCGATCAGCGTGCCGTCGCAATCAAATAGCAAGCCGTAAGGTTGCCCCGTGGCAGAGAGGGATTGGAAGTGCTGTTCAAGTTGCTCTTCAGGGGAAGCCATCGTCCTGTTGCCGGGGTCTATTTATAGAAATACCCGCCAAAGATTCGGACGCTCGCGCAAGGTGAACAGTACAACCCTAACAGGGGGGGTGTTGGCCAGCAACCTCGAGAAGTAGTTCAGGAGCCAGCACAAACGGGTTCATTAGTTTCTCTACGCTCCCCTCTCGCCACCTGCAAGGATTGGGTTGGGTTAGTACGAGGCTTGGGAGGGCGATGGAGGTGTGGGAGTGGGGTTGGTCCTCATGTTTCACTATTGGCGCCCTTTTATTCGTCTGGGGTTTACGCATAGCGCTAGTCGCCGATCCTGCCAGTCGCATTATAGTACCGTTCATGCTCTACTTCATATATCATCACTGAACCATCCAATATCCCGTCGCGCACGTCCTGCGAACTCACCTTAGTCTCTGAAGGTCCGTCTCTGAATGCGTAGACGCGGTCCATAGCGGTCCCCTGTTCCAACCCGAGTAACCTGCGAGGATTGGATTGGGTAAGTGTGCGGCTTGTAAGGGCGATAGAGAGGCGCGCACAATGTTGGTCCTCATGTTTCACTATTGGCACCCTTTTCGTAGTCTGGGGCTTACGCATAGCGCTGGTCGCCGATTTTGCCAGTCGCGTTATAGTAGAACTCTGGTCGCCGATCATGCCAGTACTACTGTCACGGTACTCTCAAAGGGTCTTGCTTCCCCCCGCAGTACAGAGCGCCGCCGCCCTCCCCACGACTTGCGCAACTAACCACCTCATTGCACCACGCTCAACTCACATACCCTTGCTTCCATTCCATGGACGCCGACGGCAAGCCCCTTCTGTGGCTGGCGCTCGAGCACCCAAGGTCATCAAGCTTGTGATCAGCCGCCACCCACCGGGGCTCGAATCTGTTGTTGGCGGTAAGAGTATTGGGCAGTCCTTCCAAGATCTGCCCGCCGAGAACCGCTCCAGCAACTTCGCCGAGGTCCACAACTTGCTGGTCGACTGCTCCGCCGCGTTCAAGCAGCACCTCTTCCCTAGAGCTGTGCGGCACCTCCGACCCTCTGTTGGCTCTGGTTGCGACGCATTCCGAGGACGATCTTTCGCTGCACGGGCTCTGCTTCCGCTGGTTGTGGAACAAGGTTCTCGCGAGCATCAAGCAGCTTCCGACCAAGGCTGCAGTCGCTGAGCTCTTTTACCCGAACGAGCTTGGAAGGACGGTGCTTGCTCTCGGTCCTTCTACAGGGCGCCTGTCGAGGTGCTGGAGAGCATGATCGATCTGGGCAAGCTGGACGCCAAGAAGAGGAACATCCTGGACATCGCCGACATTGACCTCTACCTTCCTCTGCACCACACAGCCTGGCGCCACCCCAATCCCGCCGCCATCAAGCTCGTGGTCCGTCACCACCCCCCAGCCCTGCTCGCCAAAAACATCAGCGGGCGCATCCCCTTGGACTTCGCCATCAAGCACAATAAGAGCCCCGCTGTCGTGGTCCTCCTGCGCAAGCTCACCACTGCCTACAAGCACTACCACTTCTCCGCCCTCATCCCCCTCTGTGGCACCTCCCCCACCCTCCAAGCTCTCGCTGTGTGCTCCACGGATGACATGCCGCTGCTCATGCTCTCCCAGTGCAACTAGTGGGAGGCCATGAGGGCGCGCATCGAGACGATCCCGACCGAGGAGATGCACAAAAAGGACGAGGAGGGGCGCACAACGTTTGCGACTGCGATTGTTGCCGACGCGCCGGTCGAGCTGCTCGTGAGCATTGTCGAGCTGGACAAGCAGGACACCAAGGAGAGGGGGGTCTCGCTTGTTTGCGACAGGGAGGGCTACTTTCCTCTGTTGCTCGCCGCTAAGCACCACACCGACGCTGCCTCCATCAAGCTGCTGGCTCGCGAGACCCCGGAAGCGCTGTACAACGCCCTCAAGTTCGCCCTCGAGTACAACAAGAAGAGCACCAAATGATTGCTTGGCTAGAAAGTTTCCTTTGGGCCCACGGGCCGAGATGTCCAGCGACCTGCACTCGCTCATCAACTGCATCTCCGAGAGGGCAGCCGAGGTGAGGTGGAGGGGGATGCTCGCTATCGACGTGTGACAGGTCGCGCACCTAAGCGCCGCTGCGGCGGGTACAGGGGAGCGGCGGTGCGATTGGAACCCCAGTCGCCGTACAGGAGGAGGTAGAGTACGGTCTCGTGTCGTTGAATAACAGTTAATTAATTGGCACGTGTTCAGACTGAAAAAGAAGTTTCCTTTGGTTGTTATTATTTTTTGTTCAGGGACTCAATATACGATTAAATTCCATTTATGACAAAACTGGTTGTATAAGAGTTCATCTTATGTGATTATTCGTATATTAAAAAAATCTATAAACCAGGTTTGTTTGATAAAATATTTGCACAACTATAGATTTCAACCGGGCCGCGAGGGGAGGGTAGTGGATGAGGGAGCTCCGTGTTTCACGGAGTAGCAGTTGACTGTACGGAGGGAAGCGGTGCGCGACAAGCATCTGACGTTAACCAAAACTTAAAAGTTACATTACCTAAACTATATATTTCTGTTAGGGTTAGGGTAAGGGTTAGGGTAGATTCGCCGCCTGCGGCACCTTAATCCGCGCAACAAGTTTCCTCCTCCGTGAGCACTGCCTCTGGGTAGCAGGAGTAGTAGGGTTCGGGCTCACCCCCTTCGTATGCGACTTCTCCGTCTCCGGGGTAATCCTGAATGTTCAAGAAGAACTCTCAGAGCCGCGGCTGCATGATTATCCTTTTGCCACCCGTAATGAGCACCAGGTCATCGGCCTGCCCCGCGTCGTCGCGTGGATAGAAGAGCTTCGCGCTCGCGCCAGTGCGCAGGCTGGTTACCATGATGGCGATCGTTGGCGGGTACTCCCACCGACCACAGCCATAGTCGTAGTAGCGCTCCACTTGCTGCGACGTCAGCTCGTCGGGGAGGTTGAACGCCAACCGGCCTCCTCCTTGGATTGATCCATAACGTCCATAACGCCCCTCTCCTTGGACGTTCGGAACAATGGTGACGCGCTAAGCGTGGCAGGGCAACAGACCCTCGCATTCCTTGTGGCAGAAGGCCTTCAGCTGCACACTGAAAACGATCTCGTCCAGCGCGTGGAGGGACGGCAAAGCTCCCATTTGGTGCACCGACTGCTCCGCCGCTGCTTCCTGGAACTTCGCATACGCGCTCTTGAGCAGCTCGGGGGACATCTTGTCCCCAAACGGCAGATGCCGGCGGAGGAGCAGATTGAGCGTCTGCTCGTTGAGCACGCGACGGAGGACTCTGCACGACGAGGCGAGAACGATTGCATGACCTGGGGAGAGAAAAAGCGTGACCTGGCGGAGGCAGTCATCGTTCGACACAAGCAGGGTGGTAGTGCGGTAGGGGGTGTTCAGCTTCTCGATCTCCTGCGTGTCCATAGTCCGGCGGGAGGGTGATCGTGAGGAGCGGCGAGGGTGATCGTGAGGAGCGGCGAGGGTGAGCGTGAGGAGAGGAGCTGTTTGCTTGTCGCTCGTTTGAAGGTTTGCAGTATCAAAGAAAGGGGGCCAGGGGGCGGCCGTACCAGCTCCCGTTGGTTAGCTAGGGGCAAGTATGGTGGTGGTCAACTAGCGTGCGCTCAGCGAGGATTAACAGCTCTCCCGTAGATGCCTCACTCGGTGCTTTGCGGTGCTTGTTGAGCGTCGCGTTGTCGGCGAGATGGCGATTTTCGCCAATCATCATAAGCAAGACGGCCGCTACTCACTACCCCATCCGCTCATCCGCTTCATTCGGGCCTACCCGACCTACTGGTTATCCGGCCCTACTCGCCTACAACGCACAGCTCCTTCCGTCCCCCTCAACGGCTAATCCAATCCCAATCTCTTGTCACTATCGACACCAGACCAATCCTGCAAACCAACTACAACGCACGGCTCTTTCCGTCCTTAACTTAACCCCTTAACGGCCAATTCATCCCACTCCATTGTCACTATCTCCACCAGACCAATCCCGGATGCAGTCTCTCACAGTGTCCGACCCCAAATCCGTGTCCACCCTCCTTCTGCTGCTCGATAAGTCGAACGGCCATGACACACCCCTGCACCCGGCTCTGTCCGCCTCCCTCCGACCATCTTTATCCCCTGCCCAGTTCCCCACCGCGCACTATTCCGATCCAGTAACGCACGCGGTCTATCGGCGGCGAACTAAGCGTTACTACAAGCTGCTCCCAGACATGATCCACTGCCGTTCCGAAACATCCACCATCACCCTCCCGGCCCCTCCCCTCCTCCCCTTCCTCCCCGCCCCGTCCCCCATTCCCTCCCTCTTCGCCCTCGACCTCGCCACTCCCGCCGCAATAACGAGTGCCTCTGAGTCCATCCTCTCCCACACCCACCTGTACTTCACCCCCCCCTCCTCCCCTTCCTCCCCCCCTCAGCCCCCCATCATCGCCTT
>Ga0307985_10002488_pt1 | contig 10302 bp, 14 predicted proteins | sample EllFjometageno80_FD_203155 | JGI IMG/M metagenome (GOLD analysis project Ga0307985, IMG submission 203155) | Marine microbial communities from Ellis Fjord, Antarctic Ocean - #80 | ecosystem: Environmental > Aquatic > Marine > Unclassified | place: Southern Ocean | collected 2014-10-09 | reverse complement strand
CCCTCATTCTCCACCTCCCCCCTGATCCCCTCCTGCCCCCCCTCGTCCTCCTCCACGACCTCGTCACGCTCGTCCCCCAGTTGTACGCGCTCCACGCCCGCCCCAACGAGATAGACGACTGCATCCGACAACAGTTCATAGCTGAATTCACCACATCCACCTTCCACGTACACATCGCCGAGTCCAACGTCGTCCGAACTGGTAAGCGAGCGAAGGAGTGACGCGCGAGATCACTGTGCGAGACGCGACCGGCGCAACAAACCACCGGCTTCAACGGCCGAGTGAGCTTCAAACGGCTGACGAGCGGCCACCACCGAATGTCCGTAGTCCACACCGCTGCCCCACGTTTGGTGCCCCTTCGCGAGCACATGTATCATGTATGTGGCCCCATTGCTCACACCACATGTGGCAAACAGCGCTCTCCTATGACGTCGCCCCCGCTCAACCCGACGCCCGCACCAATTCCGTCGTCGTCCTGAGCGAGAAGGTGGACTTGCTGAGCCAGGCGAGGAACAACCGCGAAGATGACGTCTGGCAGCGGATCCCCGGCACCGCGCTGGACCCTGTCAAGGTGAGGCAAGGCGAGCTAGAGAAACGACCGGCGAGGAACGCTAAGAGCAAGAACTGCGAGCACCGCTCGACCCTGTGTGAGCTCCCCCCTCTCCTTGGTCACACGTGTGTAGGCGGCTCAAAATGCTACTTGCTGCGAGCACCGCTCGACCTTGTGTGAGCTCCCCCCTCTCCTTGGTCACACGTGTGTAGGCGGCTCAAAATGCTACTTGCTGCGAGCACCGCTCTCCCCCTTTGTTCACTCGCATACTACGTCCAGCGCTGTCCTCCTCCCCCCCCTCGCCCCCTTCACCTCCCTCCCCCTCGCTGACACCCTTCAAGTACTGGCAGAAGACCTTGGGTGGCACCGCGTCCGCTCGCGACGCGGCGGTCGCGTGGGGCAAGTGCGAGGCGACGTTAGACGCGTCCGCGGCCACCGTGTTCGCCACCCGCTGGTGTCTCAACGCGCTCGCCGAGAAGGCCAAGTTTCACGAAACCGAGGGCCTCAGCGGGCTGTACAAGGTCGTGTCGATACCAAACTCCAGGAGCATGCTGAGGAGCAGCACCAAGTTCATCGGGACTGGGCTTAAGAAAAGGGTGTACAGCGTGTGGTTCGCTTACTCGATACTGCCGGGTGCCACGCCCGAGACAGACGAGTACGTCATCGCGTTCAACAACGCCGACCTGTGTCCTTTCAAGAAGAAAGTGAATGAGATAAATGCCGCCGTTCTCGAACATCCGTTGGCGAGCGTGTGCGTGAAGGGGGAATCCAAGGGGATCTTCAGGTTCACGCCGCTCTCTAAGAACGTGTGCAGGGTTACTTTCGTTGGGAGTGGGAGTGTGGGAGGGAACATCCCCGTGTTTGTGATGAATTCCCGCGTCATTGCGACGCTCAAGGGCTTGGACTCCATGAGGGAGCGGTTCGAGAGGAATGGGCGTGACGTTGATGAGGAGACGAGGGGAAACTTCACTGACAATCTCGCTCTGGCGACTGTTGGCGAGCTGAAGATTGTGGAGAGAAGCATCTATGACACGTGCATGGAGCTAGAAAAGGAAGCACCAGGCCTGCAGTGGTCGCCCATTGGCTCGCGCAACGGAGCTGTTGAGATCGAAACGAGGCGGCCGGTGGCGTCTCTGCACGGCCAGCGACCACTCAGCACGTGCAGGGCAAGATGCACGATTGACTGGTAAGCTATCCGCAAGCCTCCCCTTTGTGTGTATGGCCGTGTGTTTGACCTTGGTTCACACTGTGTGTATGGCCCATTGTTCTGTTCTCACTGCGTGTATGTGGCACTTTGTTCACCGCTCCCTCCCCTTTGCTTACACCGTGTGTATAGCTCTGCTCCCACGGCGCTCGCGTGGACCTTCGCCTTTTGCAGCAGGGAGCGGCAGCGGACAGCGCGCGAGAACAAGCTGACGATGAGTCGGTTTGTGGTTACCGCGAATTCGCCATATGACGACTGTGTGGCAGTCATTCACAAGTTCCCGTTCCCGTTCTACCCGAGGGAGGTCGTCGTGAGACTGATCTGCGTGCGAGAGCCCGGCGATTCCCTTCTCATGTTCATGAAGTCCTTGAGCGTGGAGGAGGAGGCCGTCGACCATGGGTTGTCAAGCAAGGTGAAGGCCGTGCGGCTCGAAAATAGAGGCTTTGCGAGGTTCACGCCCATCTCGGCGAACCAGTGCGAGTACGTTGCCTACCTGTACTTCGACGTCTCGGGCAGCATTCCCGTGTCCGTTGCGAATAAGAAGGTTCACTTTGCATTGGACGTCGTGGAACAGACTAGGGCCAAGTTCCAACGGGACGATGAGATAGACGAGGAGGAGAGGGTCAAGCTCGTCGACATAATGACGAGCGAGCAAGTCTATTCAGAGGAAGAAGACGAGGTCCTTGAGAGAGTGCAGGTGAGAGAGCGAGCTGCAGACAAAGTGCAGTCCGCAAAACGGCAAGTGGAAGGGTTGCTCATTCATCCTAATCCTGTTCTCGTTGACCTTGCCCGTGCCCGACACCTCCCTGCCACGCCTCTAACACTCGCGTTCGCTCGTTCATGCAGGCCAAGCTCTCTGCTCTCGGAGTGGACGACTTCGAGCCGCTTGAGTCCCCCGATCACCTGGTGACTATGGGGAAGATCTTTGCGGGGGGGAGCAGCTTGCTCACCATGCGGGCGAGCATGGTGTGCGACGCAGAGGCGGAGACGTGTGCGCTGTGGGAGAAGACGAAGATGAATAGGTAAGACCTGCAGCGAAGCGCTCGCTCGCCGCGCTTTCTGAGCAACCTTCGTCAAACGACGCGTCTGCTCAATGCGGCTCGAGGCGCTCACCGCGGGTTCTGAGCACCCTTCTTCAAACAAAGCGCCGGCTCAATGCTATTCCAGACACTCGCCAACGCGTCTGTGTCCATACCCCACCGTCCCTAACAAACATGCAGAGCGCAACTGAAAGAACACCACCTGTTCAGCGGTCTCGAGAGGGATTTCACTGAACTGAACGAGCACCATGCCCAATTCCGCGTGGTCTACGAGTTGCACATCCCCTCCTTCCTGCCCCGCGAGTGGCTGACGCGAGTCGTGTGGAAGAGGAAAGCGGACAAGATCGTGGTGGTCTACGAGAGCACCGAACACCCGGACTTCCCCATCGGGGACTCTTACGTGAGGGCGCTCTCGTACTGCTCCTACGAGTTCCAACGCCTTCCCCCCGTTAACGGGATACCGCAAACGCATGTCACCTACAATCAGCAGCTCGACCTGGGCGGGGCGCTTCCCAGGTTCATCGTCAACGCCAGAGCCGTGACGACGCTTCTTTACCTTTCCTCGATGCGCAAGAAGTTCGATAACTCCAAGGTCGTCGACCGGGTCTCGCGAGAACTCAATGTCGTCATGATCGAGAACCATGACACTCCGTACTCTGCGGCCGAGAACAGCCTCCTCGAAGATGGCTTGGGCTACTTCTCCTTCTTCGAGAAGAGCGTGAAGTCCAAACGGCTTCGAATGGACTCGCCGCTCACAGCCGCCGAGATCGCCTTCGACAAGCACGATAGCTACGCTTGGGGCTGGGCCACATCCATCGTGCGCGCCAGCCCTCAAGAAATCTTGGCGTACATGTGGGACACGATGAAGCGCTCGAGCTCGAGGTCCGAGGACTTCGAGAAGAGCGTGGATGAGGTGGTGAACGAGCATAACCAGCTGATCTACATTCACAAGCACGTCAAGGCGCCGCTCGCGAACCGCGACTTTTACTCCAGAGCCGTGTGGAAGGACATGGGCGACTTTTTGCTCGTTGTATACGCGGCCGAGGATAGCACCAAGGGGGACTCCCCGCGCCCTCTTTTGAACGACCGCGTCCGGGCGAAAATGCCCATGGCCATGAAGATGAAGCAGAGACCTAATGGATCGGTGAGGATTGAGTTCGTAATCCACCCGGACGCCGGCGGTGAGTGAAGGAAGGGGATACGCAGCGAAAACTCGCTGCGAGGAACAAACGAGAGGAATATCCAGCCCCAAACTCGCTCCTACAACACGACCCCTCCTTCCCCCCGCTCGTACTAACAACCCCCTTAGGTTTCGTACCGGCCTTTGTGATGAACTCTCAGCTCAGCAAGAACTTGCGGCGCGCCACCGAGATCCAGGAGTACTTTCTGGAGCTTCGACGCCTGCACGACTGGGACGCGGAGGACGGCAATAACATAGGGGAGGCCATGTGCTTGGCCCAAGCGGGGGAGAAGCACCTGCTCAACGGGGGAACCAAGGCGATGGCCCGGTTCAGGGCGCTGCAGAAGCGCTTCGCCGGGATAGAAGACGCAACGAGCAAATACGAGTGGTTCGAGGTGAGGCGAGCGAAGCGAAGCAAGCCGTGCGGCGACGGGTGCGAAGACCGGCGACGGGTGCGAAGACCAGCGAAGGATGCGAATACGGCGGGGCTGAAATCGCATTGTTCGCCCCTTTGTTCACACCGTATTGTTGCCCCCTTTTTTCACTCATGTGTGCGGCAGCCCATGATGGAAGCTGTGCTCGAAAACAAGTTGGGGCTGGCGGTCGAGGGCCCAGAGAGGCTCTGCAACTTGAGCGAGAAGAGGGCGCGGGAGGTGGGGGCGGCGCTGAGCATCAGCTTGGCGGTGAATCAGACGGCCGAGACGGCTGTAGACGATTGGATATTAAACAATCGGGCCTTGGGCGAGTTGGACAAAGAAGAAGTTTGGGTAAGTGCGCGAGCGAAGCGAGCACATCTCATTTACTCGCCCCTGCAAATCGAGCATATGCATCACCAACGTGGAGTCGCGCGCGCATCTCATTTGCGAGCACATGAATCACCATCGTGGAGTCGCGCGCACGTCTCGTTTACGAGACACGAGCCGACTTCCCCTCAAATCAACCCGAGCGTGTGAATTACCAACGTGGAGTCGCGCGCACTTCTCATTTACTCGTGCTCGTCTTGATCGATCAAAACACGCCGCCCCCTTGTTCACGCCAACTTATATGTTCTGGACCAGAGGTGTGTGTATGTGATGCCTTGTTTTCCTCCCATCAACCCTCGTTCGCGCTTACTTACTCACATACACTCGCGCTCGCTTCTCTCGCAGTTTCGCCCCATGATGGATAGCATCGGGAGGAGACTTCTTGCGGAGGCCAGTTGGGGCGTTAAGCTGAGGGCTTTCTCGGGGGCTGCTCTCAGCATGACTGACATGGCGAGCGACGCGTACGTGTGCTTTTTTTATCTGAACACGGAGGGACAGGAGGGGTACGCGATGGGGCTGCTCGCCATGCTCTTCTCGAACATTGTGATGCAGCTATCCCTCGTGTATATTCAGAACAGGAAGTCGCGGAAACGGAGGGTGTTCAGGGAGATTATGATCGTCATTACGGGATGTAAGCCGGCCGTCGACGCATATCGCGTCGCAGCGGGAGTTGAGACGGAGTTGGACGGCGTGATGGACAACAAGGTGGAGCTGGTGTTTAGCAAGAGTATGGAGTTGGCCTTCGAGTGCATACCTGGATCAATATTGCAGTGCTATGCATATTCCCGGTTGTTCATTCGCACTGGTGCGTACAGCAAGAGAGCAGCGGGCAGTATCTTCGTATCGGCGCTCACCGCTGGGTTCGTGGGTGCCTCGATCGGCTACGACAAGGACGTGGATCCGAAGTTGAGGAAGGAGCAGCCCGACTTTTACGGCTATATTCCAGACGGGGCGCGGCCCAGGACCGTTATGTTCACTGCCATGCTGCTGAACAGCGCTCTGCTTCTGCTGCTGAGGAGCGTCAGCATTGCGTTGATGCTGTTGGTGAACGTGAACTACTTACTGTGGTACTTTGCGGCTGACTTCGCGGCTTTCTACCTCATGAAATGGAGCATGGGCGATCTTGACTACTGGATCCCTGTTGGTGGTCGGTGTTTGGGCGTGTTCACCTACGGGATTGTGAAGTTCATGACGGACTTTACAGGCGTCCTTCAGTTGCGCAGCCCGCAGGAGCTTGGCGGCGCGTACTTCTCCATGAACTTGGTTGTTGGAGTCGCGGCGAGCTTCCTCGCGACGTACGTGTTCTTGAGAGAGGGGGGGGGGAAGAAGGAGGGGGAGGATGGGGGAGTACTTGACGCCAACATTGTGTTTGGGATTGTGGGGATGCTGGCGATGGGCTGGTTACTGAGCGTCGTGGCGATATTCGCCACCATGAAGAGCGTCTACAAGCGGACGTTTACTAGCTTTCAGACAGCCAAGGCGAACACCGTGCAGAGGTTCCAGAACTGTCGCAGTGACGCGCTCCGGGCCTTCATCTTCAAGAAGAACAAGGAGCACTGGAGGTCGATCCGGGGAGAGGTCAAGCTGTGGGTCGAGAGCAATTGGTGGATCTGGAAGGAGGAGGTGAGTAGGGGGGGGAGGGAGTGCTGATGCGTTGCTCGCTCTTGTCCAGAGCGCATAGCATGGCGACGTTTCTCGCGTAGAACAGAGCTGCTCGCGCCGTCGCTCTGCTCACGTGTTGCTCGCGTTGCTCCCTTCCACACTCTTTGCTAACACGATCTTCCAGCGACCTGAGTGGTTCGGCGAGAAGATCATCCGTAAAATCCCAAAGGACATGATACCGGAGAGAGAAGATACGGGCTCGGCGCGCTCTGATAACGCGAGCTACCTCAAGGTTCAGGTGAAGAAGAAGAGCATTTCTTTATATTGAACGTAAAAGGCGTCTCTTTGAACATAAACGGGTGTCTCTATTGTAAGCAAGACATATTGTGTCGCTTGTTGGGGGTCATATGCGGCAGCACTGGTGTCTATGCAGCTATGCAGCTATGCAGCTATGCAGCTATGCAACTATGCAACTATGCAACTATGCAACAGCAGCAGCTGGTGCTGCTACAGCGTCTCTCTCAGCAAACTCCCACTCGGCACGGCAGATTGGACACGTGCTCTTCCCACTCCCCAGCCACGTACTCACGCACTGAAGATGGTACGCGTGCTTGCAGCGGCCCCATACAACGGGGCAGTCGTCCCCCGGGAACTTGATGCCGGGGGCAGTGCCCTCGAATGGAGATTGACAGATCCCACACACGTCATCGGCGGCGCAACCCCAGGTCCAGCGGGCGACGGCATGGTACTTTTTTATTTTTAGGGTGAGCCGAGAGGGGGGGCTAGGCGCGGGCTTGGGGATGGAGGTTGGAGGGGGCATGTGGGTGACTGGGGTCTCAGAGGAACGCTTCATCGACCCTAACTGGAGAGAGAGTGTTGGGAACGTGTAACTATGCAGAACCTGAGAGAGAGATATATATGATTAGATTATTTTTGAAGTTTTCGCTGTCAACGCGTTGCAAAATAGGCGGATACCTGTGATCAACAACAAATAATAGAGTAAGCTGTGCTTACGCTTCTTATCACAGCTCTTTTTTCGTCGCTAACTCGTAATAAACATAGTCTTGGCCGGACACATCCCAAATGCCTATGATTCACCGTAAACGTTAGCGACGTTCTCAATTCACTACCTGGGAGCACACTTCTATTGCTGCACGCGATGTAACGCGCTCAAAGTTCATTGGAAAAAAACTAAACCTTATGATAAATATTTCCTTCTTGGCAATGGACTGGACAACAATCGAAAGCGACCCTGGCGTCTTCACGTCTCTCGTGGAGCGTTTCGGTTCCACAGGAGTCGAGTTTGAGGAGCTGTATTCCATGGACGACACCATGCTCCCGCAGTCTGCTCACGGGCTTGTATTCTTGTTCAAGTGGAACAGGGAGAATGGGGAATTGGGGTGCGGGAATTACACGATGATTCAGCCGGAAGACATTCCTGTTGTCGCGCCGAGTCTGTTCTTCGCGAAGCAGGTGGTCCAGGTGAGTTAGGACAAACTGCTGGGAGCCAAGGCATGACAAGGCACCAACGTGGAAGGAAGAAGAAGGCACCTTTGCGAAGGCGCGCGAGCATCGTGAGCGTGGGCGTCGTGCGCATGAGCATGAGCATTGTGCGCATGAGCATCGTGCGCATGAGCATCGTGCGCATGAGCATCGTGCGCATGAGCATCGTGAGCGCGAGCTTCGATGCGCCAGCGCTGGATAGCGCCACTAGTGCGCACACATGCTGTTGTTGTTCATGTTCGCCCTGCTTAACACTCTTTCGCTCGCCTCCCCTTCCTATTAGAACGCTTGCGCGACGCAGGCCATCCTTTCTGTTCTCATGAACATTGATCCCGGCACCCCCTCCTCGCAAGCGTTCGAGATGGGCACCACGCTTACCGATCTCAAGTCGTTCGCCGGCGACTTCCCGCCCGACATGAAGGGCGAGATGATCGGCCAGCAGGACACCATCCGCGAGGCGCACAACAGCTTCGCGCGCCAGGATCCGTTCGTTAGCGACGAGAAGAAAGTCGCGACTGATGACGACGACGTGTTCCACTTCATCGCTTACGTGCCGCACGGCGGCAAGGTTTACGAGCTTGACGGACTTAAGCCGGGGCCTGTGCTACTCGGGGACGTGCCGAACGGCGACAACGCCGGCACGGGCTGGCTCAAGGTGGCGAGGGCGCGCATTCAGGACAGAATTCAGAAGTACGCTGGTGAGCAAGAGGAGGCAAGAGGAGCGAGCCGCGAGGAACGAACGAGCGAACAGCTAGGATTTCGCTCGGGCGAGGAACGAACGAGCGAACAGTTAGATTTCGCTCGCAACGGAGAGCGAGCGGTTCGCTCACGGCTCGCTCACGGCTCGCCCACGGCCAATACTGCAGTGCGACTGCGACTGCTAGTTGCGTCAACCTTGCAACCCGCCTTTTAACCCACTTTCTAACCCTCGTCCTGCAGAGACGGAGATCAAGTTCAACCTGCTGGCTGTCGTGGAGGATAAGCGCGTCGCGATCAAGAGCGCTCTCGCCGCGGCGCCCTCCGACGTCAGCCTCGCCAACGACCTCGCGCAGGAAGAGCAGAAGCGGCAGGCGTGGGCGACGGAGAACGAGAGGAGGCAGCACAATTACATTCCATTCGTCATGGAGCTCGTTAAGCAACTCGCTGCGAAGGGTAAGCTGAGGGACATGATTGCGAAGGGAGGCGAGAAGGCCAAGGTGAAGAGGGAATCGAAGAAGAACTAAACAAAACTTACTTTTACAGCCGTAGTATGCACCTTTTTTTAACTTCTTAGTGTGGTGGACATATGCGTGTCGTTTCTGCCCATCGCCAGAGGTATTTTAGTTAAGAATCACCCGCGCCCCCGTCAAGCATGCTACCTTGGTTGTCGTCAACTCAATTGATGCAATCCGCCTTCCTGAGGATCATATCTTCTTCTTGTACACGTAAAGTTCGTCGTCCAGCGCGCTGCGAACGACTCTCAGCCCGGATGCCGAGCGGTACGTGTTCTGGTATCGCACTGTGCTCGAGCCCTCTCTGATTTTCTAGAGCGCGTCGCCTGATGGAAAGGGCTTGAACTTCCTCTACGTGCGCCGCAACAAGAGCGTCCAGAGCGTCTGAGGTGCCGCACAGCTTAATGAAGCCAGGGAAGAGGTGCCGCTTGAACGCCATCCAGCAGTGGATCAGCAAGTTGAGGATTTCGTCGTGGTTACTGAAAGGGTTTTCGTGCAGCTGGCCTCGTTCATCGTCATAGCGCTGTTGTATATCTGCTTGTACGCGCTCGGCGACGGCGACACTGGAGCAATGAAGGTATGGTCCATTCCACACTCACACATCGGTCTAATTATCCTAACACACACATCGCCTGCAGATGTTCTACTTCCTGACCTCCGCAATCGGTCAGTTCGCCAACGTCACCACGTTCGTCCTCTTCGCCATCCTCTTCCCTCGCCGCGTCAGCGCCTTCGCTCACGGCATCAGCGCGTTCGCGGGCAAAGTCGGGGTCTCGATCGGCACTGTCGTGCTCGCCAACATGACCACCAACGAGTCCTTCCTATTCTTCACAGTCACCAGCATCCTCGGCACCCTCGCCACCCTCCTCCTCCTCCCTCGTCTTATCGCATCTTCTCCCCCTATCGCCTCTTCGCCTCCCTCGCCTCCTCCTTCATCCTACTCAGCACCGTCACCTCCAACTGCAGCGCCTCAATAGTCTCCTGTTTCTTGGCCAACTGAGCATGCATGTCTATGATCGCTGAACTAAGCTCCCCACGATCGAGGTCGTGCGAGTGGTGCGTCGCCTCGGTGATCTTGGTGGGGCGGTCGACAGGTAGCCCCTGGGAGTCCATCTCGTGCTTCTGGTACACGTGGTGGAGCTTCACCCGGTGATGCCCATGATGACTGGTGTCTTCGGAGGGGGGGCAGTGGCTCTGGTAGGTGGGCAT
>Ga0307985_10002487_pt1 | contig 10303 bp, 8 predicted proteins | sample EllFjometageno80_FD_203155 | JGI IMG/M metagenome (GOLD analysis project Ga0307985, IMG submission 203155) | Marine microbial communities from Ellis Fjord, Antarctic Ocean - #80 | ecosystem: Environmental > Aquatic > Marine > Unclassified | place: Southern Ocean | collected 2014-10-09 | reverse complement strand
TCGATTATTTTTCAAATGGAGACAGGTGTCGAAGAAAACGACATGATCAAGGTTTTGAAAATAATTGATCGTAGAAAGGCAATTGAATTTGCTTGTCAAATTGCTAAAGAGAATGATGTCATTTTAATTGCAGGAAAAGGTCATGAAAAGTATCAAGTTAAAGGAAATGTGAAAGAAGCATTTGATGATAAAGAAACTTTGATAAAATCATTAAAAATTAAATAACAATATGTTTTATTTCTTATTTGAATATTTAGAATTAGAATATCAAATTCCTGGTGCAAGTTTATTTAAATATTTGTCATTTAGATCTGCTTTAGCATTTGTATTTTCTTTAATGCTCTCTATAAAATATGGAAAAAATATAATTAATTTCTTGAAAAAGAAACAAATTGGGGAAACAGTAAGAGATTTAGGGTTAGATGGTCAAAAAGAAAAAGATGGGACTCCAACAATGGGAGGTTTAATTATTATTATCGCAACAATTGTTCCAGTAATGTTGTTTTCAAAGGTTAATAATATCTATATAATAATATTATTATTTACAACATTATGGCTTGGGTTCATAGGCTTCCTGGATGATTACATAAAAGTGTTTAAAAAGAACAAAAATGGATTAAAAGGAAAATTTAAAATAATTGGTCAAACTTTATTAGGCTTAATTGTGGGGTTGACGCTCTATTTCCATTCTGATGTAACTATTAAAGATCAGTCTTCATTTAATAGTCAAATAAATAATATTGAATATAAGTCAACTAAAACTACTGTTCCTTTTCTAAAAGATAATGAATTGGATTATTCTTATTTTATTTCATGGATGTCTGATGAATCTGAAACGTTAAGTTTAATTGTATTTATTTTTTTTGTTGTTTTAATTATCACTTCAGTCTCTAATGGAGCAAATTTAACTGATGGAATAGACGGTTTAGTGGCAGGTTCTTCAGTAATAATAACTCTTACGTTAGCAATCTTTGCGTGGGTTTCAGGGAATATAATTTTTTCTGAATATTTAAATATTATGTATATACCAAGAGTTAGTGAAGTTGTAATTTTTATTTCTGCTTTTATTGGTAGTCTAATAGGATTTTTATGGTACAATGCCTTTCCTGCTCAAATTTTTATGGGAGATACTGGGAGTTTAACTATTGGAGGAATTATAGCAGTAATCGCAATTATCGTGAGAAAAGAATTGCTTCTTCCATTAATTTGCGGAATATTTTTAATAGAAACATTATCTGTCATAATTCAAGTCGGCTTTTTTAAGTACACAAAAAAAAAGAATGGAATTGGAAGACGTGTTTTTCTAATGTCTCCACTTCATCATCATTTTCAAAAACAAGGATATCATGAAAGTAAAATAGTTATTAGATTTTGGATAATTGGAATTCTGCTAGCGATTCTATCATTAATAACTCTAAAAATTAGATAGCTATGAATGATAATTTAGTTGTATTAGGCGGAGGAGAAAGTGGGATAGGAGCAGCTTATTTAGCTAATAAGAAAGGTATTAAAGTCTTCTTGTCTGAAAAAAAATTGATAGATAAAAAGTTTAAAAAAATACTAACTGAAAATAATATAGATTTTGAAGAGGGTGATCACAGTTTAGAAAAATTGCTAAACGCTACAGAAATAGTTAAAAGTCCTGGTATTCCAGATTCCTCTAATTTAATAAGAGAGATTAGACGTAATAATATTCCTATTGTTTCAGAAATTGAATTTGCATCTAGATTTACAAATGCAAAGATTATTGGAATTACTGGCTCAAATGGAAAAACAACAACAACAAGCCTAATTTATCATATACTTAAGTCTTCTGGGTTTAATGTTGGTGTTGCAGGAAATATTGGAAATAGTTTCTCCTTTTTAATAGCTAATAACGATTTTGAATACATTGTTTTAGAACTGAGTAGTTTTCAATTAGATGGGGTGTTGACTTTTAAACCTCATATAGCTATAATCACTAACCTTAGCCCAGATCATTTAGAACGTTATAAAGATAATTTTGAGAACTATATAAATTCTAAGTTCAATTTGGTTTTAAATCAAGTGAATACAGATTACCTAATTTATAATTCGGATGATATTAAAATAATTAGTGAATTAATTAAACGAAAAATAAAATCTATTAAAATTCCATTTTCATTTTCAAAAACAAATTTTAATAATCAAGTATACGTTGAAAAAAATATAATTAAATCAGAAATAAATAAAAATAAATTTATGATACCAATAGAAAGTTTATCTCTTAAAGGAAATCACAACGTGCAAAACAGTATGGCGGCTACAACCGTAGCTCAATTACTTAAAATTTCTAACGAAGAACTAAGAGAGTCATTAGGAAATTTTCAATCTATTAGTCATAGGTTAGAACATGTTTTGACAATACAAAAAGTTAAATATATTAATGACTCCAAAGCAACAAATGTTAATGCTGTTTTTTATGCACTTGATTCTATGAAAAGTTCAACAGTTTGGATAGCTGGTGGTGTTGATAAAGGTAATAATTATGAAGAATTATTGCCTTTAGTAAGAGAGAAAGTTAAAGCTATAATCTGTTTAGGTTTAGAAAACAGTAAGCTACTAGAAACTTTTTCATCTGTCACTGAAATAATTATTGAAACTACAAGCATGGTAGAGGCAGTTAAGTTGGCTTATAAAATAGCTAATCCAAGTGATTCAGTTTTACTTTCTCCAGCTTGCTCAAGTTTTGATTTATTCAAAAATTATGAGGATAGAGGAAATCAATTTAAAGAAGCAGTTAGAAAATTATAATGAAATCAATTTTAGATAAAATTCAAGGCGACAAAATAATATGGACAATAGTTTCATTGTTAGCCTTGTTTTCATTTTTGCCAGTTTATAGTGCTAGTTCAAATTTTGGAAATGATTTTATTTTGTCTAATATTATTAAGCATATTGCCATAGTTTTTATTGGAATGTTAATAATGTACGGAACCCATTTAATACCATACAGATACTTTAAAGGCTTGTCAATTATTTGTCTGCCCATTATTATTCTACTTTTATTTTTTACTGCTTTACAAGGAAATGTGATTGAAGGCGCTAATGCTAGTAGGTGGATTAAACTTCCGGTTGTTGGGTTGTCTTTTCAACCTTCTTCTATGGCTATTGTAGTCCTGATGGTTTATACATCTTTCTATTTATCTAAAAACTATAACAAACAAACAAGTTTTAAACAGTCAATTTTACCTCTTTGGACGCCAATTTTATTAATTCTTTTATTAATTCTTCCTTCAAATTTCTCAACAGCAGCAATGATTTTTATGATGATATTAACTTTAATTTTTATAGGAAGGTATCCGTTAAAATATTTATTAGGTATTATTTTTTCTGGTATATTCTGTTTGTTAATGTTTATTTTGATAGCTAAAAGTTATCCTGATTTGATGCCAAATAGAATTGATACATGGGCAAATCGGATTGACAACTTTTTAGGGGAAGAAAGCTCAGAATCAAATTATCAAATAATTAGAGCTAAATCAGCTATTGCAACTGGTTCTGTATTTGGGGTTGGAGCTGGTAAAAGTGCTATGAAAAATCTATTACCACAAAGTACATCGGATTTTATATATGCCATAATTACCGAGGAATATGGGACGGTAGGAGCTATTTCTGTTCTGTTACTATACACGTTGTTGCTTTTTAGAATCATAATAGTTTCTTATAAGTCACAAACAGTTTTTGGTCAGTTGTTGGCTTTAGGAGTTGGATTGCCTATTATTTTTCAAGCTTTTATAAATATGGGTGTAGCTGTTCAGCTTTTTCCGGTAACTGGACAACCATTGCCGTTAATCAGTACTGGTGGAACTTCAATTTGGATGACTTTTTTGGCCTTGGGCATATTATTAAGTGTCAGCGTAAATAGAATAAATGACGAAAATTTCGATCATAGTAATCCTTTAAATATCTTGAGTGAAACAGAGTAAATTTTTATTGTCTGGAGGAGGAACTGGGGGACATATTTTCCCTGCTATTTCTATAGCAGACGAATTATGTAAAAATTTTTCTTCCCCGGAAATTCTGTTTGTAGGGTCTAGTCAAAGAATGGAAATGCAAAAAATACCAGAGAACGGTTATAAGATTAAAGGACTTTGGATTAGTGGAATTAAGAGGAAAATTCATTTATCTAACTTATTAATACCTATTAAAGTTATTTTTAGTTTAATAAAATCATTTTTGATTATAAATAAATTTAAACCTGATTTTGTGATTGGAACTGGTGGATTTGCAAGTGGTCCTTTATTGTATGTTGCATCAAAATTAAATATTCCAACTTTAATTCAAGAGCAAAATTCGTATCCCGGGCTGACAAATAGAATATTATCACAAACAGTTGATACTATCTGTGTAGCGTACTCTAATATGGATCAATATTTTCCAAAAAATAAAATTGTTTTGACTGGAAATCCTGTTCGGAAAGAAATCAAAAGCTTTTCTAAATCCAAAAAGCAGTCTTTAGATTTATTTGAAATGCGTTCTTCAATTAAAACTTTATTGGTTTTAGGAGGAAGTTTAGGTGCTCAAAAGATAAATGATTTTATTTCAAATAATATTGATTCTTTTAAATTAATGAAAATTCAAATTATATGGCAATGTGGAAAAATATATTACGATCACTACAAAAAACACAACTCTAATATAATTAATGTACAACCATTTATTAAAGACATGAATTCAGCCTATTGTGCCGCTGATATTATTGTTTCAAGATCAGGAGCTAGTGTTATTTCTGAATTATGTATTGTAGGAAAACCTGTAATTTTTATTCCATCTCCAAATTTGGCTGAAGATCATCAAACTAAAAATGCACTTTTTGTTAAAAACAAAAATGCTGCAGAAATGATTGAAGAAAAGTATTTAGAAAAAGATTTTTTTACTGTTTTTAGAAATTTATTGGAAAACAATGAACATGTTATGAATTTGTCAAAGACAATCAAATTATTAGAAAAGCCTGATGCAACAAAAGATATAGTTGAACTTATAGATAAAGTATTAAGAAATGAATATTAATCATAATAAAATATATTTTATTGGTATTGGTGGTATTGGAATGTCTTCAATAGCTTTGTATTTCATTAATATTGGAAAGCAAGTAGCAGGATACGATTTAACTAAAACTGAACTAACTTCAAAGCTTTCAGAATTTGGAGCAAATATTAAATATGATTCAAGTGTTCTAAAAATTCCTAAAGAATTTTTAGACAATAAAGAGACCTTAATTATTTATACGCCCGCTATTCCCAAAGATAATACTTTGTTAAATTATTTTTATGATAATGATTTTAATATTTTTAAAAGGTCTGAGATATTAGGTGAAATTTCAAAAGATAAGTTTTGTATAGCTATTGCTGGAACTCATGGAAAAACAACTACTTCTACAATTTTATCACATATTTTGCTTGATAACAATATTAATTTCACTTCGTTTATCGGAGGAATTTCCGAAAACTACAATACTAATTTAATTCAAAATGGTAGTGAGGTGATTCTAGTTGAAGCAGATGAATTTGACCGATCATTCTTAACGTTAAGACCTAATATTGCTTGTATTACATCTGTAGATGCGGATCATCTAGATATTTACAACTCTAATTATGAATTACAAAAATCTTTCAATGAATTTGCTTGTAATTTAAAGGCTAATGGTATTTTATTTAAACATCATGATATACTAATTGATGGTATTAATTATGGGTTTGATAAAAACGCTGAATACTCTATAATAAATTATAATAGTGGTGAAGATTTCTCCTCGTTTGATATAATTTATGACAAAGTAAAAAGTATTAGCGTGAAGTTTATCATGCCTGGAAGACATAACGCCTGTAATGCATTAGTTGCTTTTGCAATTGGACGTTCAATGCAAATTAATGAAATAGATATAGCGAATTCTTTAAACACCTTTAAAGGCGTTAAAAGAAGGTTTAGTTTTATATTGAAGTCTCCAAAAATATTAATTGATGACTACGCTCATCATCCAAATGAGATTAAAGCTGTTTATGAATCAGTAAAATACTTGTATCCTGATAAAAATATAATGGCAATCTTTCAACCACACTTGTATACCAGAACAAGGGATTTTATGGATCAATTTGCTCAAGTTTTATCAAAATTTGATAAAGTTGTATTGCTAGACATTTATCCAGCAAGAGAAAAAGCTATTGAAGGAGTTAATTCTATGGAACTTTTAAAACGAATTAATGTTAATAGTAAAAGTTTAGTTAATAAGTCAGAGTTGACCTGTTTGATAAGAGCATCAAATTCTGATGTTTTTGTTGTTATGGGTGCGGGAGATATTTCTGAATTAATAAGTAAAATTAAAGAAGGTGTCCTAAGTTAATATGAAAAAAAACTTATTTAAAATATTGATTTTAATGTTGTTAGTTGGTTTTTTGACCGCTTTTAGTTTAATTAAAAACGACAGTAGAAATGTAGATCTTGAAAGTATTAATTTCATTAATTCTGATCTTAAATTCATTTCACTAGACTCGGTTAATAAAATGTTAAAACAAAGTGATTTATTATCAAATAATATTTTAAAAAGTGATTTAAATTTGAGGGAAATAGAGAAAATAATATTAGAAAATGTTTTTATAAATTTTGCTGAGGTTTCTTTAAGTCTAGACGGTCATTTAGGGATTATTTTAAAAGAAAAAGATCCTGTTATTAGAGTTTTAAATGGTAATTATTACATTGATTCTAAAGGAAATAAAATGCCTTTTTCTGACGTTTTTTCAAAACGGGTTCCATTGTTATTGACTAATGTTGACTCTACCTACTTCAATGATTTAAGTTTATTAGGTGATTACATTAAAAAAAACATGTTTTTAAGTAAACATATTAGTGCTCTAGAGCTTGTTGAAAATGATCTTTTTTTTTATGTTAATGGATTTCCATACTCAATAAAAATCAAAGGTTTTGATGACTATAAATCAAAATTTAAAAATTATGAATTTTTTTTTAGATCAGTTTACAGTGAAGGAATATTAGATAGTATAAAGTCAATTAATTTGAATTTCAAAAATCAAGTAATTGTGCAAAAAAAATAAAATGGAAATAAATAATTTATTTGTCGGACTAGATATTGGAACAACAAAAATTGTAGCATTAATTGGTTCTTTAAATGAGTATAATAAATTAAAAATTATTGGAATTGGAAAATCAAAAAGTCTTGGGGTTCATAGAGGAGTGGTGAACAATATTACTCAAACAATTCAATCTATACAGTGTGCTGTTTCTGAAGCTGAATTAAATTCTTCAGAAAAAATTGATAAAGTCATTGTTGGCATTGCTGGCCAGCATATTAGAAGCTTACAGCATAGTGATTACATTACTAGGGTAAATTCTGATCAAGTTATTGATGAAGATGATCTTGATAAATTAATTAATCAAGTTTATAAACTTGTCATGCTTCCGGGTGAAGAAATTATTCATGTTCTTCCACAAGAATATAAAGTTGATGGTCAAGGTGAAATTAAGGAACCTATCGGGATGTTTGGTGGAAGATTAGAAGCTAATTTTCATGTGGTCGTTGGTCAAGTTTCTTCAATCAAAAACATAGCAAGATGTATTAAGAGTGCTGGGATAGATTTTGAAGGTATTACTTTAGAACCAATTGCTTCAGCAGATGCTGTATTGAATAAAGAAGAAAAAGAAGCTGGTGTGGCTTTAATAGACATTGGAGGAGGGACAACTGATTTAGCAATTTTTAAAGATGGAATTATTCGACATACATCTGTAATCCCCTTTGGTGGAAATATTATTACCGAAGATATTAAAGAAGGATGTTCTATAATTGAAAAACAAGCTGAGTTGTTGAAAATTAAATTTGGATCGGCATGGCCTGGTGAAAATAAAGATAATGAGATCGTCTCAATCCCAGGTTTAAGAGGAAGAGAGCCAAAAGAGATAACACTCAAAAATTTATCTAAAATCATTCATGCTAGAGTAGTGGAGATTATCGAGCAAGTATATATAGAAATTAAAAATTATGGCCACGAAGATCAAAAAAAGAAACTGATAGCAGGTATAGTTTTAACAGGTGGTGGAAGTCAATTAAAACATCTCAAACAGTTAGTAGAGTACATAACTGGCATGGACACCAGACTTGGTTACCCTAGTGAACATTTGGCAGGTAATAATTCTATAGAGATATCAAGTCCAATGTATGCAACTGCAGTTGGGTTAGTAATGAATTCGACTAAAGTAAGTAAGAAAAATAAAATTAAAGAAGAAGAAAATAAAGAAAATATTGATTCGAAAATTAACCAAGATGATGCAGTAAAAACAGAAAGACTAACTATTTTCGAAAAATTTACTGATTCAATAAAAAACTTTTTAGATAACGCGGAATAAAAAAATAATTATGCAATTAAAACCAGAAATTAATAACCTCCCTTTTGATTTACCTAAAAACCAAAGTAATGTAATTAAAGTAATTGGCGTTGGTGGTGGTGGAAGTAATGCTATTAATTATATGCATTCTCAAGGGATTAAAGGAGTAGATTTTGTCGTTTGTAATACAGATTCTCAAGCTTTAGAAAGCAGCTCTGTAGAAAACAAAATTCAACTTGGAATAAGTTTGACGGAAGGCTTAGGTGCCGGTGCCAATCCTGATGTTGGAGAACAAGCAGCTGTAGAAAGTTTCGATGATTTAAGAAAAATGTTAGAAACTAATACTAAAATGGTTTTTATCACAGCAGGGATGGGAGGAGGTACCGGAACAGGTGCAGCTCCAGTGATTTCAAAACTTGCTAAAGAAATGGATATTCTTACAGTAGGAATTGTAACTATGCCTTTTAATTTTGAAGGAAAAATTAGAGCGGAACAAGCTAAGAAAGGAATTGATAAATTAAGAAAACAAGTAGATGCTCTTATTGTTATTAATAACAATAAATTAAGAGATATATATGGAAATTTAGGGTTTAAAGAAGGGTTTGCAAAAGCTGACGAAGTGCTCGCTACAGCCTCTAGAGGAATAGCTGAGGTAATCACTCATCATTACACTCAAAATATTGATTTAAAAGATGCTAAAACAGTATTGTCTAATAGTGGTAATGCAATAATGGGCTCCGCAGTCGCAGCTGGTTCTAAAAGGTCAATTGAAGCGATTTCTTCAGCCTTAGACTCACCATTGTTAAATGATAATAGAATAACTGGCGCAAAGAATGTATTGCTTTTAATTGTTTCAGGTAAAGAAGAAATTACTATTGATGAAATAGGATTAATTAATGATTATATTCAGGAAAGAGCAGGTCATGGAGCTAATATTATCATGGGGATAGGAGAAGATTCAAAACTTGAAAGTTCTATCTCTGTAACTGTTATAGCTACTGGATTTGATCCAAATCAACAAGAAGAAATTATTCATTCTGAGCCTAAAAAAATCATTCATAATTTAAATAGTAGCAGTGAAATTATTAAAACTTTTGAAAATAAAAAAGAATCATTCAAAACTCCAACTCAATTTGATATTACATCAAATAATTTAGATTTTAAAAATTCTGAAAACAAGCAAGTTTCAAATCTATTAGATTCAGATTTAATTGATTCTGATGATGAAAAAGGTTTATTGAATGATGTTGATGTCTCTTTTAATGAAACGAGTTTTGATAAAGATATTAAAGAGGATGAAATTGTAATAGATGATTTAAGTTTAAAAATCAATGAATTAGAAGTGGTGGAACCAGTTTATGTTAATCCAATCGATCAAGTTTCTTTGGATTTTGATATGCCATTAAACAATGATAAAAGTGATTTTTCCAATAAAATCATACATGAACTCATTGAAGATGTTAATGAAATTGAAGTAAATGACCCAATTCATATTATTCCAGTTACTGAAATCAATGATTCTGGTTCAAATAAATCTGGATTTGATGATTACGAAAAATCTCATATAGATTTTAATGAAAATTCAGTTAAGAGTTTAGAAAATGAGAAGGAAAGACATTTCAACCCGATGAATAGTTCTATTTCTGAAGGTCTTTCAAAAAGAACTGAAGAAAGAAAAGTTAAGCTTAAAGAATATAACTATAATTTTTCAAAAGCAAAAAGCGTTAATTCAATGGAAAATGAACCAGCTTTTAAAAGAGCTGGTATAAGTTTAGATGATATCGAATCTGTTAAAGCTTCTAGAACAAGTGTTAGTGAAGATTCTAATGGAGAAATCAATTTAAGAACTAATAATTCATTTCTACATGATAATGTAGATTAAGTTTAATTTAATAATACAATTCATGGGATTAATTAATGAAATTTCACAGTCTATTAAGACTGCTAT
>Ga0307985_10002486_pt1 | contig 10305 bp, 16 predicted proteins | sample EllFjometageno80_FD_203155 | JGI IMG/M metagenome (GOLD analysis project Ga0307985, IMG submission 203155) | Marine microbial communities from Ellis Fjord, Antarctic Ocean - #80 | ecosystem: Environmental > Aquatic > Marine > Unclassified | place: Southern Ocean | collected 2014-10-09 | reverse complement strand
ATTCCGTTTTTGTTTGTAAGCTTCAGTTTTATGACATAATAACCTTCAGCCTCTAGCTCTTTAATCCGTTTGTTTTGTATCTGTTGCTCTGTCATATTTTAAATTTTATCCCATTTTATTATATTAAAAGGGCAAGTGTAAAATTGTTGACTAACATTATCATATCTATTGTCTTTTCTAGAAACAACACTCCATTGGTCTTTTGTTTCTGTTTTAACTATAGCTAAATGTGTTCTTTTTTTATTTAAAATAAAATAAGCATAAGGTTTTTTAATTGAGTTATCAAAAGAGTGTTTAGCACAAACTATGAAATCTTTAAAAACCCAATCTTTATCACTTGTAAAATCACAAGACAACCCTTTTACTTCAATTCGGTATTCGTTTCCGTTCTTATATGTAAAAATATCTCCATCGTCCTTATATTTCTTCCAATCTTTATGAGATTTTGCTTTTTTTAATGCATTTATTCTTACGTCTAAACCTTTATTATATAAATATAAGGCTATAATAAAAACAGATAAACTACTATCTTCAAGATGTTTTAGAAATTTTACATGATTTTTTTCCATTAAAAATTATTTAGTCTGTCTCGATTTAAGAAATAACCTCTCCCATGACCAAGATCTCTAATATTCTCAGGATTAATTAAATCATCTTTCTTTGCCCATCCAATTAAATGGACTAGATTATACTGGACTACTGCTAGTACATAAATATCCACATCCGGATTCACTTTTAATGTAGCAAGTAAGTTTCCGTCTATTCGGTCTGTTGACTTTACATCATATCGGTTTCCCATATGGGTAACCCCATCGTAACTACCACTACGTACACTTAATCCAAAATCAGGGAATACATTTTTGTGTTTAGCAAAAGCATACTCAGCTTTAAAGCCTTGGATATCTCCCTTAACCCCATCGTGCGCACCCATTTTTGCGTCCTTAACTCCGTTTGCTCTAGCCATTAAAGATCGTTGTTCCCCTATAAATTTACAAAGATTTAATTCTCCAGCACTTAATTCTATAGTCATTTAAATTTTATTATCTAATATTGATATTAATTCTCTTACTTGACTACGCTCCATTTCTTTATGAGCAATACCATCAATAATAATAATGTAATGGTCTTTCTTTGTTTTTACGATTTCTGCTTTCATAATTTATTTATTTCTTGTTTAACTTCTTCACAATGTTCTCTCCATTTTATAGCGTCTTCAAGTGTAGGTATAAACCAATCAGAATTCTTCAGCTCTTCTACACATATTAATGCACATTGTTTTGCTGCGTGATGTTCTAATTCAGTTATATGTTTAAAATCATTTACTGAATAACTAAATACAGTGAATTTATCCATAAGATTTTTTGCTTTTTTAATTGCTTTCATCTTATCTGTTTTATTATCATTCATCCGTACACTTCCATCTGAAGCAAATCTATATCTCTCAGTTTCTTTTGCTTTCATAATTTTCTAATCAAAGGGTTCGTTATCTTTACTTAAGTTTCTTAATATTGCAACTGCAAGTAGTATAAATACTAGCACTAATAGTAATGTTTCCATAATTTTATAATTTATTTTTTATTAGTTAGGGACTCCCTAAGAAACCCCTAACGGATGTATATTACATATCTCTTCTTCTAGTTTTTTTCCCAGACAGAATTGTTAATTTGATTATCTCAAAAATAATTTCTGAAGTTGAATGCGCTATCATAAAATCATCATCTATAATAAGATCATCATCATCACTCAAGTATCTTAATGAAAGAGATGGACATCCTTTATGAAAATCTAAAAATAAAAAAGTAGTGTAATCATATATCCCTAAGTAAGCAAAAATGTTTAGTATTTTTTGATTATATATAGTACAGCTTCCAGGACTACCAGCATCTCCACCACCCATACTAAATCTTAATTTTTTACCTTTTTTAACTAGGTTACCTCTAATGAACGATCTAATTTCATTTTCAGTCATGGTTTTAAATTCTTCTGCAAAATTTGGTTCTGGTCTCATAATTAATCTATTTGTTTTACTTTTGTTAATTTCGTTTTGATAGTAATCTCTTTTAGCTACTATTTGCTGTTTTGAAAGTTTATTTTCTAATATATCTTTCATAATATTAACTTGGTACTGTTTAATTTGTAGGTCTTCTCTCATAATTTGTGTGTTTGTTTAAAATGTCTCAATGTATAGTCTTTCTTCTTAGTTACAGCCTTGTAAATATCGGCTTCTATTCCTCCTCTGGAAAAAATCCAGTAAACGTCGTTCTCTAATCTTTCTTTTGTTGTCATTCTATCTCTAGACTGCCAGTAACTGGTAGCGCTAAAGTCTATATTGTAATATACTAATATCTTTGCTTCTTTTAAACTTATTCCCTCTCGTCCACTGACAATCTGAAGGGCAATACTTTTGTCCGTTGTATTAAAAGTCTCTAGGTCTGTGCATAAATCGTCTCCATAAATCTCCTTCAAAGCATTCAACTCCTCCTTAAATTTATAGAAAATACCTATTTTTATATCTAAAAAATTGTCGTGAATAAACTGGGCCTTGCTATAGTCTAACACCATAGATTTGCCTGACTCAAACTTTACTGTTCCGGAATACATTTGGTGCAGTTTCATCATTAATTTTACCGGAGTATCTGCTAGAATTACATCTTCTTTTCCTTCTATAACTAAATTCTTCTTCAATTTACTCGCTAATTGGTACGTAATTGGCAACATATCCACCTCAATCACATGCTCAGTGGTCTGTATCTTAAATCCTGCTTCTTTTTGGGTATATGCCAGTGTGTGTGGTTTCATCTCAGAGATAATGATGTCTAACCCCTCTTTATAGTCGTTTATCATGAAACTATTTATCTTTCTCTGTTTTACGTTCACATATTTATGCGCAAACTTGTAGAATGTTTTGAATTCATTGAACGGATGGTTTCTCATTACCGATACCTGATGAAACATTTGACTGTACGATTCAGGGGTTGGGGTTCCTGATAAAAATATAACGTATGGATTATTCTCTAGGATCAAAGACTTCACTTGAGTAGATCGTTTGTTTCTTTTTGGGAAAGCTCCCATCCCATGGGCCTCATCACAAACCACCATGTCCCAGCCAGTTTGCTCAATTTTATGTAGAGACTCATAATTTATAACTGTGATGGTGTAGGATGGGTTCAACATTTTATAATCATGCTCTATGCTACTGATGGCTTTCTTTTTTGTGATAAACAACATATTTTTCACAGGTAATAGCGCACTAACACCAAGACTGGTAAGTGTTTTTCCTGTTCTCACTTCCATAGCCAAGTAAACAAACCTATCTTTTTCTAGGAGCGTCTTTGCCTTCTGAATGATTTCTAATTGATAGTCTCTGAACTCCATAATTTAAAACATATCCCAACACCAGATTGGTGTTTTTTCTCCTACATAGGCACCACTAACATTGTAACTGAAATGCTCTAAAGCATCTTCTGCTTCCATATCCTCCATTAGTATATCGATGCATTTGGATACTGAATATATTATTCTCATACTACTTTCATCCACTCCAATTATAGCTCTATCAAAACCATCTGCCGTTAAGAATTCTTCCTCGTAAAAATTTTCTACTATTTCGTCTAACATATTTTTTATTTTAAAAGTCCATATCTATTTTACCATTAACCTCAAGCTCATGCTTACTTTTGAATCGAACCCAGTTACCAATACTATCTCTGTTTGCTTCAGGCACACAATCATATTTGTATTTAGAGTAAGACTTCAGGAATCTGCCAAACTTAGTAAGCGAAATTGATGGCTTGTAAGTAGTTTCTCCATTGGCTGTTAAGAAGTCTAGGTACAATTGGTTGGTATAAATCTTTACACCTTTTACCAGTAAATGATTAACCACCTTATCTCCAGTTATTCCACACCAGTAAGCAAAATCTGTATTTGTTGTTACGATTAGAGCTTTTAGTTTCTTGTTTTTGAAGTCTGCTTTCATTAATCCATTAGTCATGTACATCTGTAGGCACTGAATCATATAGTTATCAAATGCACACCACTCATCTACATCCCACTCCCCAAACATTAATTTTCCTAAATCTTTTAAAGGAGTCATTCCTTTTGTGTAGTACTGAGACAACTCTAGCTCCCATTTTCTTCTCTCAAAAGAGGAGCCTTCTCCAACAATAGCATAGTTTGTTGTGATTGCTACTTTTGGAGACTTTTTAAATGGTATTTTAATTGCATCCTTATTTTTCTTTTCTAGTGTAAGTCCCTCAGTAACTAAAGAGAATAGTCTCTCAAAATCGAAGTGCTTTTTTACGTCATCAAAACATAGTATCTGAGTATCTGCTGAAACTAATTGGTATGCAAAACTCTTCTCGAAGTTAAAAGACTTCCCATCAATAACTACCAGCTTTTTCATATGTGATATTGCATTCATAAATAATCCTTTTCCAGTCCCTCCTTCAGGATTGTCAGATATTACCTCATCATTTAGGATTACTGCTGGAGAATATGATAGGTTTTTCCATGCGTGAAGCATGTACCCAATAGTAGTTTTAAAGGAATTCACTATTAATTCATCTGCACCACTAATATTGTATATAAATTTTTGGTAATCACAAGTTGTGCTATCACACATCTCAAAGTTTCTGTCAATCACATGGTCTTTCCATACGAATCCTCCTAAATCTAAATAGTCAATAACTTTTAATGCACCAGCCTTTACTTGGATAGCTCCATTTTTATAGTATAGATATGCGTTGTCTTTGTCGTCCTCAACGAAGTGAACTTCAGCAGACTTTAAAAGTGTTAAGAATTCTTCTCTGAAGTAACGAGTATTTTCAGCGAAGTAATTATATACGCTGTAGTCATCAATCGTTAGTAGATGATTTAATACAAAATCTTTAATTTCTTTTTCTGATGTGTGGTCGATAAGATTGTCCGTTACTTTTACAAACACATAGTTCTTGCTCCCAGTAGGATTGAATTTAAAAAATCCATTCGCCTCTAGGAAATTCTTGAACATTATATGTATTATCTTAACAACTCCTTTATCGTTTTTAATCCAAAATTGATTGTTTACAATTTCTAAATCTAATCTCTCCAGTACATTATCAGCAGTAGATGGTGCAATATCATCTTGCACTAACTGAGTTTTAATCTCTTTTTTAGATACCCCACGCTTTAATTTCATTCGGATATTATTCACTCTATCCTCGTCCTCGTAGTATTTTGTACCAAAATTAGCAACTTTTGAGTATGCACTCTTTATGGTTTTCTTTATTTCTGTAGCTGGAAAGTTTGTGCTTTGGTAGTTGGTTAAGAAAATATGTTCAGCTAGTGAACTATTAATTCCGAAGTCATTGAATGCAGCAGCAAGAATATAGGTGTTATTATTCCTGTGTCCTTCTACCCAAGGATATTTAACACTCCACCATTTTATTAGTATCTCTGTTATCTTGCTATCATCCGTAACTGGGATTGTTGAGATGTCAGTTTGTCTGTTCACTTCTACATATTCCACCTCCTCAATTTTCTCCCATAATACTGAATCTGTATTGATATGGATTAATGGGTCGTATGACTCATAACAGACGCGTGAGACGTTCTTACATGATTTATCAAAGTTATCACTGTCGTAGTATTTTTGAAGGCTTAGGAAGTAGTTTTTATGATTCTCTACCTTTGGTGGAATCTTAACTAAAACCTTTAATCCGTTTCCACTAGGAGAAATGAATACCGAGTAAACATACTTGTCTTTTGACAACTTCTGTTTCGCTAGTAACATATCTCTATGTGACTTATATTCATCGAAGTCCAAACAGATTATTCCACTGTGTACTTTTAGCGCACTATCGGATCTATGAGAAAAGGTTCCACTGAAACAAATTGCTGGTAATTTAGCCTTTAATATTTTCCTTGCATCCTTCTTTTTTTCTGCTCTAATTTTATTAACGATATCTTTTGATGCTCCATCTTGAATTCTTGAAAGGATGAAATTTACATTTCTAAAAAATGGCTGTGATGTCTGTTTGATGTCTTTGAATATAGTAATGTCCATTTTATGTTGGTTATATGTTGGTTTTGTGTTGGTTTTGTATTACTTAAATAACTGCTAAATAGCTACTTATCCTTTTTATGTTGAAAATGTTAGTTTTTTAGGGTTTAAGTAATAGTAAAATAAATAGTTGGTTGCTGTTTTATATAGAGCCAAGAAAAGTGTCGATATTATTAACATTCAACACATTTAAAAGAAAAAGAAAGGGGCAAAAGCCCCTTGTCTTAGTCTTTAGTTCTTCTAGAAGTCCGAGTCGTCTTCTTTTTTCGGTTTGGCTTCCCATGTGTCTAACTCGATGTATGGTTTCCCAGCCTTCGACATTAATACATTCATGTTTACCCATCCGTTCTTAGCATTCTCTGTTAAGAATTTAGTTGCGTCTTCTACTTTACAACTTAAGTTTCCAATTACGAATTCTGGTGCATCGTCTCTCCTTTTCCAAGAGAATCCGTCTGCGAAAATTTTGTCTGCCATTTTTATTTGTTTTTAATTGTTATTTTTTGTTCCATAAAGTTCATTGTAGAGTAAATAAGATTGCTCTTTTCCTCCACGCTACTACAAGATAGTGGAACCTCTATCCATATAGTAGCTTTTCTTTTTTTAGACAATTTATAAAGTCTGTCTATGTATATAGTTAGAAATGTCTTGAGTCGCTTCATCGCTGAAAAATTTATGATATACCTCTGTAGCTCTTTCTACTTTGTTTTGACCACCAGCTAAAAACTCTGCTGAACACTCAAATACCCCTAACCTACCATTGTTCTTATCAATAACAAAAAACACTAGTGGTTTCCCAAATAACCTTTGGTAAATATACGCTTGACTGTCATAGTTATAAGTCTTTGCACTGTACATAAACTTATCCATATCTGAAGAGGTCTTGATGTCAATTATCAGTTCGCTGGATGGATTAATGATGTCAGCCTTACCTTTCCAGTCCAGTCCCATTATACTTTGGATGGCTGGAACTTCAAACTCATTACCCTCTGCGTAAATGTAGTCACACATCTCCATGTTTGAAGACATGATATCACACAAGTAGTCAAGATGCTCCTTCTCCTTCTGTAGTAAGAGCATCTCTCCCTCTGGACAAACATCTTTATACTTTTTTGTTGAACGTGTAGAGCAGTCTACAGTAACAAAGTCGCCTAGTTTATGTGGCTCAAGCATTTTTGTGTGGAAGTAACTTCCCTCCAGCATTGGCTTGGTCTTTTCATTAGGCACTCTGAACTGTGTAGGGTTCTTCAAAAGATTGAAGATGTCCGAATTTGATAGGTACTGTCTACCAAACTGACCATAGTAGTCATCGTCGTTTTTTAATCTCTCTAGGATTTCTTTATTTTTCATCAGAAATCGCTTTAGAAATTTCTTTCTTCACTACAGCCTTGATTTTGTATTTGGTTTCAAGAGTCTTCGTGATTTTAGCTAAACCTAACTCCTTATTTTTAGAGATGTAAGTTAATACTTTAACCCAATTTGCATCGCCAATATCTAGTACGATATGCGTTGTAGCTTTGTCTTCAACTTTAGCTTTTGCAACAGCAACTGCCTTCTCGTTTATTGGAGATTCTGTTTCTGTTTCAGGTAAATCTTCTCCAGCATAAATATAGATCCCTAATCCAAACATCGCTAGGTTCTTTACTAAACATCTCATCATCGTTTTATTGATGTCAAATGTTGTTGCTGGTGCAACTTGCTTTTCTCCATAACGAGTCGTGTAAGAATATGTTACCTTCTTCATAGATTTGTTAGCGCCATCCATTACTGGTAGCCACATCTCTAAAGTTTCTCCTTCAATACATACAGACGTGTGACACATGAAACCAAGTGCTTCATCATACTCTGTTTCTCCCATCTGATACGTAGCATCTGGACACGCTTTTTTAACTTCGCTCCAAGCCCATGCCCATGATAGATAAGTAAGGTTGTTTTTCTTCTCTGCTTTCGCATTGACGTTAATTGCCGACAATTTCTCAAAGGTTGTCATCCCTTGTTCTTCCTTGTTTTTCATTGGATTTGATTTAATTATTATTTGATTTTCAATTTATAAGATGCGTACTTAAGTAGCACGATGTCTCTCTTATGCTTTAATTTCTTTATATGCTTGTCGTTCTTGCGAGTATTAACCTCTAGCTTAATTCTGTCTTCAATTAGAACTAGCTTGTGTAGACAGTTCTCTATTGCTAGAAAAACACATCCCATTACCCATCCGTTTTTTAGGAAGTAACTATACTCTTGCTCATTGCACTCTTGGTAGTAAGAACCACCTTTGCTCATATTCAAAATCTCAATTCTGTCTTTGAACTTCTGTATTTTAACACCCATCTTCATCACGCTTCCGTACTCTATTGGATTCCCTTTAGTAGCCTCAGTAAAAATTTCTTCCAGACTGCGCATACTATTCTTTGATAACTTCATTGATTAATTGCTTGTAGTCTGAGTCAGACTCAATTATCTTCTTCGCTTTATTGTAACCATATCTAATGGTAGAGTGGTAAGTAGTGTACCCACTGTTTTTTAAAAATTTCTGAATGTAGCTTATTTTTATTGGTCTCTCAATGCATAAATAATACAGCATATACCTTGCATCCACTACATGAGGATGGTTGTCTTTAGTAAACATATCCTCTAGGGAAATGTCAAATTTCTTAGCTATCGCCTTAGCGTACTTATCAAATATATCTTGTTTCATTCTATCTCTTCTTTAGTACTGATTCCTTTTATCAAATGCGTGTATGTTGGTGTCCACGTTGGGTAAACACTTGTTGATGTGGTTGTCCAGTAACTGGACATCCAATGGTCTTGCTTATCTGAATTTGTCATATGATTCCGATTTTTACCACAAAAACCCCCACGCTATCTGACGTGGAGGGTGTTTGCTTGAACCAACTACAATTCAAATTAAATTCCTAAAGGATAATCATCGTCATCCATATTGTCTTCTTCCTCCTTGTTATTAGAGTTCGCTAGTCGTATGCTCATTCTGTTACAGCCTATGTTTGTTGGGTTTAGTGCTGTAAAAAAGTCCCTTAATGTATCGTTCATAATTTGAGTAAAATTTGAGTATTTATTATTCACAAATATAGTATAAAATGTTCAATAAAACAAGTCGGCTGTTATGAATTAATTTTTTCAATAGCCTCAACTAGTTCTTTGATGTGTGATTCTTTGGCATAGGGATGCTCCTCCTGTAGGTTCTCCCACTCCTCTTTGTCTGCACCTTCATAATTGAAAGATAAGTTATCTATCCAGCTGCCTACGTCGTCCTTGTATCTATACTCATGGTATGTCATCTCGTCATGAGAAACAATCCCCTCGTGATTAAACTCAACAATTCCAGCGAAGTCCACTCCACCTTCTTCATATTCCATTTCGGCTGTCAGCTTGTACTTGATACAAATCTGTGCAACCAACTCTACTGGAGGTGACCATGCTGAGTCTCCACTTACATACATATCTGTGTCGTAGTGAAAGTCTCTTTCTTGTATCTCAAAATCCCACCACTTGGTACCATAGTCATAGTAGTGCTGTTTTTCATCAGTCTTCCAAGCCACATCTCCAACTTCTGAGAGTCCTAGTACGTAGTTTCCAAACTCTTGGAAGTACTTGCACTCATCATACTTATCAAGCTTTTTCTGTAATTCTCTTAACGCCTTGTTTTCTCCTTGAAAAGAGACGTAATTGTAACAATGATTTGCCATCTTATTTATCTGTTTTTTCTACGAGTCCATTCATTTCTGCAATGTCTCTGATTGAACTAAAAATTTGCTCTGTGATGTAGTCATTTGTCAGCGCATCGTGTAGCACCTCTTGTGCTTCATCGTCTGTGCATTCAAAATAATTCTGAACATCACTTACTTGCCATAAATTGTACACATAGAATCCATTGATTTCTAAGTGAACTCTTGCTTGTTTTACATTCATTATAATTGGATTTAATTATTGACCTATTGTCGTGAATAGGGAGGAATCGAACCTCCCAAAGCACCATGCTATTCGATACTGCACTAAATCTGCACTAAATCTGCACTAGTGCATTATTAATGCGCCTTTCTATCTCAGCTCCGTTAGAACCACATTGTCTTGGACTATGATTGTTCCCATGTCGTCCCAACTTTCTCCTCGCCACTCTACCTTGCCACTAATCTCTGCACTCCATACCTTGAACACATACTTAATTATATATTCTAACCACTCTACGTAGTTATAGAACTTCTCGCTCTCGTCCCATTGGAGGTAAAATTTACCTTCCTCCTTCACGATTT
>Ga0307985_10002485_pt1 | contig 10306 bp, 6 predicted proteins | sample EllFjometageno80_FD_203155 | JGI IMG/M metagenome (GOLD analysis project Ga0307985, IMG submission 203155) | Marine microbial communities from Ellis Fjord, Antarctic Ocean - #80 | ecosystem: Environmental > Aquatic > Marine > Unclassified | place: Southern Ocean | collected 2014-10-09 | reverse complement strand
CCCTCCCCCCTCCCCCCTTACACTCTTTCGCTCGCGCAGTTCGACGACGTCGCTTCCAAAGACCCGGCAGAGACCATGTCTGCGGAGCAGTTCTGTTTGCAGCGCTTCCAACTCTCTCTCAAGACCGCTATCAGCTTCGTGCTGGACGACACTCTCGTGCACTCGCGACGCAGCAACGTGATCGACAAGTTCAGGTTCGAGGACGTGGACGGCTTCGTTCGGGAGGAGCAGATCTCAGCTCTCGAGTCCAAGTTCTTCCTGGCGATGCAGGTCCACATGGGTAAAGCCTCGGGCCTGGTCCACCACCTCATCTCCCTCTACGTCACGCCTTCCAAGGACGCGATTCTCGTCAAGGCCATCGACCCGATGACGTTAAAGACCCACTTTATGAAGTTCAGAGAAGACCTCGCGTTCCTCGATTTAGAAAACCAGGCCGTCAAGAAGAGGCCAACGGACGAAGAACTGTTCACGTTCCACCAGCACCCCAACGAAGAGGGCGCGTTCTGGCGGTTCAGTATGCGCCTAAATTTGTTAACGGTGTCCAAACTCACTTCCCTCACGTCATCCGAGCAGATGAAGTTCGTGCACCACTTGCGCGATCTCGTCCAAGCCGCCAAGCTGCCGTTCTTCGTGCGAGTTAACGAGTTGTGCATCAGCTTCGAGGTTGACACCAACTTTGCAATAACGAAGTACGGGGGGCTCCGCAAGGCGGTTTTCACGAGCATCAAGAAGGACAAGGCTCTGCACAACTTCCTCTCCAAGACGTACTCTTCCCTCAAGGTCACACTGAGCACTTACGACGGCGACATCAGCATGGTGCTGGATTGGTCCGATTTCCTCGCGCACCTCAACGGCTTCCGCAATCCCTACGCCTCCCTCGAGCTTCTTCCGAAGAAGGTCGCCTGCGTGAGGGGCGGAAAGCTCTCCAAGGAAGCCGAGGCGAGCACCTCCAATTTCAAGTCTGGCCTGCCCGACATCGAGGGCGGCAGCCATCCCAAGTTCAAACGCAAGGACGTGTCATCGTGCGCGTTCAAGTTCAAGTTTGAGCCTCCCGCGTTGACGAGGAAGCCATTGCTGTTCACCGACGTGTGCCAGATGATGATCAGCGAGGGCTTGGTCGAGCCCGAGAAGAAGCTGTTCGTGCTCATGGTGCGCAAGGGCGACGACGGTAGCATGTACGCCACCGCGTACGACCCCAAGTCAGCCTGCGACTACATGTGCGAGGGACTTCCCGTCGAGTGGGAGAAGGGCGGGGCGTTCGAGGAGCTAGGGGCAGAGAAGGCGCAGGCACAATTGGAGGAGGCGACCAGAGACAACAAACTGAGTCTGGGCTTCGGCATCACGCCCAGGGCGCTGTGCAAGGTCTACAACAAGCTGGGCGGCGGGGGCGGGGGCGACGAGTTTCTTGGCACGTGCGAGGTCTCCATCAGCGGGGTTCTTTCAAACTGCGGCCAGCAGCACCAGGAGTGGGCGGCACTCATCAGAGAGGGGAAGCTCGCTGGACACGTGCTGCTCAGTATGCAGTTCAAGAGACAGGTCGACATCGACATGGACTTGGAGATGAAGAAGGCGAGGAAGGCTCGCATTCAACAGCAGACGGCGGAGTTGGCCATCAAGGATAAGCTTAAGGCAGAAGGGGCGAGGATGATCGCCAGCGGACAGGTGACCCCAAGAGAGTCGAGGGGGGGGGGGCAGGAGCTTGCCACCATGACCATGTCTCTCAAGAACAGCGAGAAGGAGCTCTTGGTGTTAAGGAGCGCGGTGGAGGAGAAGGAAGCGGAGCTGACCAGGGTAAGCTACGAGCGAGGCGGGGGGGGGGGAGGCGGCGGCGAGCGAGGCGGCGGAGCGACCTGCTCAAAACGATCTGTTCCGAACGGCCGGCTCGCAATGGCCGGCTCTCAATGGCCGGCTCACAATGACCGGCTCGCGCCCACCACCACTTCTCTCGCTTCGCTCCCCCCCCCCCTCCTCACACACGCTCTTCCCCAGGTCCTACGCTCCTCCGAACAGGAGAACCAAACCAACGCCCGAAGCTTGAACCACACGAAGGAGCTCGAGAAGCGGCTCTCCGAGGCGGAGGCCCTCTCCAGCGAGAGACTCCGCAAACTCGAAAACACGAACAACCGCGAGATGATCACCGTAGAGGTGGAGAAGAAGGTGGAGCGAGAGTGGGCGTCGAAGCTTACAAGGGCGGAGGCAGAGAGAGCAAGCCTCCAACTCCAACTTGAAACAGTGAAGCTTGCTCAGGAGAAGGCGGACGAGGCTGTCCCAGTCCCACCGCCCGCACCACCCCGGGTGACGTTCGAGGACACGCAGGAGACCGTCGTGCCCAAGTTCCTGGACGGAAACTCAGCACTTCTGTCCATCGTGCAGGCTCTCAAGTCGCGGAGCTCCAAGGACCCAACGAAGGTCTTCAAGATGCTGCTTTTAGCAAGCGTAGACAGCGAAGGGCGCGTGGAGGAAGAAATGGTGGGGGAAGTCTGCAGCGACTTGGGCTTGCTGGGGCTGGGGGAGTTCGAAGGAGTAGACAGCGACGTCTGGGAAGTGCTGTGCGGAAGGCTCGGGGAGCTCATGGGCGATGCACCGTGGAAGCTCAAGAACGTGCTCGATTTGTTCGCGGGCAAGAGGTTGAGGAGCAGGAGCAGCAGTCCCGTGAAGGAGGCACTGGTGGTGAAGAAGGCCCCTGTTGTCGAAGAGAGTGGGAATGCCGTGGCCGAGAAAATCCAGGAGAACGAGGGCGCAGAAGGGACGGAGGGAGGAGAGCTTGTTCTGCCGCTGGGCTGGGAGAAGAAGATCAGGGACGACGGCAAGGTGTACTACGTGGACCACAAGAACAGGAAGACGCAGTGGAGGCATCCGGCGCTCAAGAAGAAAGAGAAGAAAGCCAAGGAGTAAAATAAATGAATCTGTTACGAGAGGCCCTTCTTTTTGCCAGTGTGAACAAGGTGTGCTTGAAGTCGTGTGTGGCGCGCCCATGCCCCAGTGCGCTACGCTACTGCTGCTCCTGTGTATTATTTGAGAGCTACAGCGTTCGTTGGGGGTTGGGAGATGGGCGCGCCACATCGTGCTTGCAGCTCCCGGCGTGTTGACGGGCCTTCTTATTCTCGCAGCAAACCAAAAACAAGACGTCCATGCCGTCGCGTATTTAGAAAACAAGCAGCGAGCTCCTATAAATTACCCGCTCTTCCGCTCAATCTTGTTTTCCTTCATCATGTCTTTCACAGCTTGTACTTCGTCCTGTAGTTTCACCAACTTTCTCTGGTACTCGTCTAGCACGAAGCTGTTCCTGACGAGTAGCCCATCTCTTCCGATGATCTCTTCCACCTTCAAGATCTTGGGCGTGGTGAACTTGTCAAACGGAACCTCTAGCAACTTGAATATCTGGTCCACCTGACTATCCATAACGCCCCGATCTTCCGCACTCTAAGGGGCGAGCGAAGCGAGTGTTAGAGAAGCAGGAGGAGGGTGACGCGGAAGGAGGAGGATGGCGCGGAAGGAGGGTGACACGAGATGAGGGGTCCGTGTGTAACGATCGCTCTCGCTTTGTTTGTTGCCCCCCCCTTTCGCTCCCCCTCCCTGACTCACCACACAGACGCTCTTCAAGATTTTCCTCAACTCGTGCTTGGTAATCCCCCCTCTTCCGTTCTCGAAAACTTCCACTCCTCTCACTACGATCGGAATTGCCTTGATGTAATCGCGCGCGTAGATGTAGTGGCCGCTCGTAAGAGCGTTCATACTTGGTCTGTGAACGGCAAGTATGCAGCATAAAAACTCCATGAACTCCATCTTCTCCCGGCCATTCGGGTCGAAACAGCTGTAAACTTGGTGTGCCTGTTGGAGGTCAAGGTGTGCCAGTTGACCCATGACAACCATGACGAACTAGTGTGTGTGAGTGGTGGAAGATGGGAATGAAGAAGGGGAGGCACGAGCAACGAAGCGGAGAGTGAGCGTTCTGAGTGGCTCAAAAGGCGCCACGAGCGGCTCAAAAGGAGCCACGGGCCGCTCAAAACGTTGCATGAGGCGATCTGTCTCTTAGCTCGCTCGCAAACGGCGTTTCTCACCTGATTTCTCGATATCACCGTGGGGTTGGGGTTCGACGAAGCCGTGTCTACCAAGCACTTGCCCAGCTCGGTAATGGCAGCATGACCAGGCAAGTTGTTCGGTGCAGTAGTGATGATCTCCCCGAACTCCGCCAAAATCCGTATCTTTGAAGTGGATGCGAGTCGGTGCGACTTTACGCTCTTGGCCACAGCGTGCACTAGCTCGCTCCTGTTCTTCGTCTTGTGGCTCGACTTGTTTAAAACCACCGAAAACGCGCCCGCGGACCCGATCGAGCTCTCGGCGTTCTTGCCCCCTTCCCCCTTCCCCATCGTGTTCCTGTACGGGTTCTTCGGCCCGCCCGACAGCTCCAAGAAGGTGCTAGCGAGCTCCCCGTAGCTCGCCTGCCTCGAGTTGAACTTGCTCTTGCTCTTGTTCTGCCTCAGCTTCCCCTCGCTGATCACTCTGGGATCGTACATGCTTCCCCCCTCACTATATTGCGTGTAAACGCTCGACGCCGACTTCGAAGCACTCGGGTTCTTCCCTTGCAGCCACCGACCGTGGGACTTGATCTGCTTCCGCCGTTTATCGAGCGCCATTTCGTGCACTTGCGTTTGCCTAATCCCCGCCCTCTCGATAGATCTAGCGATCCCCCTTGGCACCGTGATGCCCGACTCAGTGAGGTTCCGATTGGGCACGTCGACGAAGGAGCTCGTGGCACTCCCGTAGTCGTGGAACTGCGCGTCGGAAAGTTCGTTGAGGGCCTGCTTGTGCTTCTGGCGCACGATAGCGCTCCCGCGCGTGTACTGAGAGTCCGTGGGCCAGTCGCCGGGCGCAATCTGAGCGGGCGGAAGAGTGTTAGCACACACACACCGATGGTCCCACTTCTGGCCCAGAACTTATAAGTCGGTGTGAACAAAGGGGGGCGCGTCTTGGGCCGCTGGCAGCGCGTTTTGGGGAGGCGGGCTCGCTCGCGGAAGCAGCGCCTCGTGTTCTGGGTTCTTGAACCGCGTTTCGCAGTTCGCGCGACTACTCTACGCAAACGACCGGCTCAATGCTCGACTCACATTCGCGTCGCTGTTTACGGGAGGCTCGTAGATGTCGCACACTCCTAAAGCGGCTGCCGCCGCATCCACCGCCAAGCTCCCCTTACTCCTAATGAATTCCCTCCCGAGACTCGGCCATTCTTGCACCGTCCCCGTCATCGGGTGATCCGTCACCACGATGCCGTCGTGCAGCTGTGGACTGTACGCGAGCGTCAAGTCCTGACAAGCCGAGTGCCCGTGCACGCTCGTAGGTCCGTAACGGGAAGCGAGGGAGAGTTTGTTCACTGGACCGAGACCTTGGCCGGCGTGGTAGAACGGGGTGATCGTGGACGTTGTGGCGGGCTCGCGGCGGGGACCACTCGATTTCGTGCTCCTCGCGAACGGCGCCTTTGCACTGTCGACGGATTGATACGAGACGAGTCCCCCCGGTCGCGTTCCATCAGCGAAAAAGTTGCGGTCGTTTGTGACTATGTTGGCGTTTGCGGACAGCGACGTGGCGAGCTTGCTGGCTTGATCGGGCGTGCGAGTGACGCGGAGGCGGAGCTCGGGGTGGTTGACGATGTCGGACGTGGCGTACGTGCCGCGGAGGCGGCGCGCTTTTCTTGAGAGTTGAGGGTCTCGGGGCAGCCAGGTTGAGCGGGAGAGGCGGTCGAGGGAATCCATTGTGGACTGGACGGTCTTGGAGTTGCGGTTGAAGGTGTGGGGAATGGTGGCGGGGTGGTCGCGCTTGTAAGAGAGGGGGGGGACAGGACCATCTCCCTGGGCAGGGAAGATGTTCTCCATTGTACAGGGGAGGGGGGCTAGGGGGGCTAGGGGGGCTAGGAGGGGCTAGGGGCACGGGAGGGGGGGGAAGGGGGGGGGACCGGCCCGTAGAAGGTTTGGCTTGCGTGGGACGAACGTGGGAGGCCGTTGCCCGACAAATTGTAACGCCTCTCCACATCCTTTCTCAACCATAACCCATCGCGAGAAGTGCCCTAGAACCAAATGCCCGCCTCCGTCCACGACAACCAAATCTTTACTTGACTCTCTTCCTCCCTCTTCCCTCCCTCTTCCTCACTTGTTCCACCTCGTAAAGATGTACGTGTTCGCGAAGCTGTGGCTTTGGCTCGCGTAGCTGCCGTTGCTAAAGTACCCGTCCATGCTGCTCAAGCTGATCCAAGTAGGCGTTTCGTCGCTGATCCAGCGAACAAGTAGCGGGTACCTACAAATACGTACAAGTGTTAGAATAACTCGTCGCCACGCGACCCCCACGCAAAGCCGGTCTTCGCATTCATCCGCTTCTCCTCGCTTCGCCTCGCTCCCCCCGCGCGCTCACTCACAAGCTCTTCGCGTTGAGCTCCTCGGTAGTTCGCTCTGTACTCCGATGCTGCCTCTTAGCAGTTCGCTCATAGCCCCACCCTCTTCCGCCAATCCTGGTCCCAGTCCTTCGCCGCCTCCACTATCCTTGCTGTCCGTAGTACCTCCTCCCCTTTCCTTCCCTCCTCCCAACCCGTGTACCATTGAGTTATTGAGTTCAAGTGAGACTTTTGCCCTGAATACTGCGCAATAATGAGAGAAGTAAAGGTGAAATGAGAAAGGTATACGAATAGTATTGAGCTGCACGACGTTGTGTAGAGCGCTATGAGCCGGTCGTACTCAAAAAGTCTGTTCTTGGCACCTCGTTTCGCGCGCCACGGTGAGCCGAGTGACGCGGAGAATTTTTTGAGTGCTCTTGCGCGGGTCGTTGCTGAGAGCGGTTCGCCTTAAACTCTCGTCGTTGCTCTTGGGCAGGCTGAACTTGAACGAGGCTGCGAAGAATTAGCAGGAGAACTGGCAAAATAGGTCGTTCGTGGGGCGCGTTCCGAGTCGTTCTCGCAGGACTTTCTCGCTCGCGCCCTTTTCGCTCGCTCCCACCCCGGCGCCACTCACACAGCTCGTTGGTCTTCTTCGGCGTCAAACTCGGCACTCCCTCCCCCCCCTCCCTCCTGCACTTGCTCAGAAACGAGTTCGTGGTGCCCTTGACTCCCCCGTTGCCCTCGCAGCGCGGCCGCAGCGGGGTAATATTGATCTGGCAGGGTGGAGCCTCTCTCTAGCCCGCACTGGGGGACGGGGTCTTTCTCGCTTAAAGGAGATGAAGAAAGAGGAGGTCAGGGGAAGACTTTGCGCACCTCGCGTCGCTACGGCCGCTACTAAGCTATCTACGCGCTTTCACTAGACACACCCCTAGTACTGCTCTCTTCTGTTAACTCAACTCACCCCACTCCCGCAACATCCTTCCGTGCCCCCCTCTTGACTCCTATTGACTCAACATGAATATCATCATCTTCCTCGCCTGCCTCCTCTCCCCCTCAGTGGCCTTCCTCACAACAGCCACTCTTCCCCCTCCCCCATCCACAATCATCTCCGCCTCCCCCATCTCAACCTACGACCCTGAACTCTCCAAAATCCTCCAAGCAGAAGCAACCCGCCAGAAGTCCGGTCTGGAGCTCATTGCCTCTGAGAACTTTGCCTCCTCGGCAGTTCGGCAGGCCCTGTCCTCCTGCATGACGAACAAGTACTCCGAAGGGCTGCCGGGAGCGCGGTACTACGGCGGCGCCGAGTTCGTCGACCAGCTCGAGGCGCTGACGATCCAGAGAGCGTTGGAGGTTTTTCGGCTGGACAGTGAAGAGTGGGGGGTGAACGTGCAGCCGTACAGCGGGAGTCCGGCCAACTTTGCGGTCTACACGGCCCTCCTTGAGCCGCACGATCGGATAATGGGTTTGGACTTGCCCGACGGCGGCCACTTGACGCACGGTTTCTCTACCACTACCAAGACTGGCGAGGTGAAGAAGGTGAGTGCGACTAGCGTGTACTTCGAGAGCCACCCGTACAACCTTGATCCGGTGACGAACTTGATTGACTATGACAAGATTGAGGAGCTGGCGGGGAAGGTGAAGCCGAAGCTGATCATTGCGGGCGCGAGCGCGTACCCGAGGGAGTGGGACTACAAGAGGATGCGCGAGATTGCCGACTCGGTCGGCGCTTACTTGATGACTGATATGGCGCACGTGTCTGGGCTGGTCGCGGCGGACATTGTCAACTCCCCTTTCGAGCACTCGCACGTCGTGACTAGTACGACGCATAAGAGCCTTCGGGGGCCTCGGAGCGGCATGATCTTCGCTCGGAAGGAGCTCATGGGGAAGGTCAACTTTGCGGTCTTTCCGGCGCTGCAGGGGGGGCCGCACAATCACCAGATTGCGGCGCTGTGCGTGGCGCTCAAGGAGGCGGGGGAGCCGGAGTTTAAGGAGTATGCGAAGCAGATCGTTCGGAACGCGAAAACCCTGGCCCAGACGCTGGTGGCGAACGGGCAAACGATTGTCACTGGCGGCACGGACAACCATCTGTTCCTGTGGGACGCTCGGCCGTTGGGGATCACCGGCAGCAAGCTCGAGAGGGTGTTGGAGGCGGCGAGCATCACGGTGAACAAGAATAGTCTGGTGGGGGACAAGAGCGCGGTGACGCCAGGAGGGGTGAGGATTGGGACGCCGGCGCTCACGAGTAGAGGAATGAAGGAGGCGGACATGGAGGTCGTTGGGGCGTTTCTTATTGAGGCGGGGAGGCTGGGGGTCGAGATTCAGGAGCAGATGAAGGGGGAGATGAAGGGGGAGGGGAAGGTCACGTTGAGCGCGTTCACTGCGAGAGTCAAGGGCGACGAGAGGGTCAAGAAGCTCAAGGACGAGGTGGAGTCGTTCAGCGAGGCGTTCTTCATGCCCGGGGACGAACTTAACGTCTAGCTACAACCGTTTACCAGCAAACGCATAATAGCGTACCGAATCCGGCACCCACAATCAAGGGTCGCTCGTGTGAACTGTGATTGGGCGGAAAAGCGATCAGAACTGAGAGTTTGGTGTAGACTTAGCAGTTCCCGCCGAATCAAGCCGTTGTAGACAACTTAACAACCTCCCTGCCCCATCACCCCCCCTCAGCCCACTCATTCCCCCACCGCCTGGTCCAGACGTCCCAATCAACCCATCCATTTCCATGACCTTCTCCCCTGCCTCTCCCAATGTCTACGAGATCCACCTCAGCGCCCTTTACATCACAATCCCCTTCAAAACCTCCCACGCCGCCACCTTGACAGCGCCACCCCTGACCCCCGCCGCCCACAACAACACCAACTACCTCGTGATAGTCATTGACCACCTCAACACCCTCCGCTTCTACCTGCCGTACTGCAATACACCGTTACCAACTGGCACTAGCGGTTGGATGACAAAAATGAACCTGCTCGTGACCACGCCCTCTCCTCCACTATCTCCCCCCAACCCCGCCCTCCCCGGCTACCAGATCCTGTCCCTCGACTTCGAGCGCGGCGCGTCCGGGTACGTCAAGAAGCTCGGAGCCCTCGCGACGCAGAAGGTGCCGTCGCACTCTGGCGTTACGTACACCACCAACGCGACGCCGGGAAGCACGGGCGAGGATGTTTCGCAGTACAACATGACAATGTCATCGGGCGGCTCAACACTGGTCGACATCAAGGGCACAACTCGCCCGCTGCAACCCGCCGACGAATCGTTGGCGGCATTCGTGATTGACCGCCCGCACAAGTTCCTGCTCCAGAACAAGTCAAGAGTCGCGTGGTCACCGTGGGGCGCCGGTCACTCGTCAACGCTGACCGGCGTGCGAGTCGTCGAGCCGACGTTGGTGAACGTCGATGGGATTTTGGACAGAAATGGGGAGGGGTTGAGGGAGAGTTTGGATCTGGAGAAGGTTACGGTGTTTTGGCAGCCGAAGTACACGCTTATTGACTTGCACAACACGGTGATTGGATGAGGGAAAGCATACCGAGCATGTGCGTGATGTAGGCCCAGTGGCGGGGGCAACGCAACACAACACGAAAGAGACTTCCAGTTTTATTTCTACTCTAATCTCTATCTCTCCGGAACGAGAAGGTGAAGAACGTTGTGACCATATGTTCAAGGACGGCAGGATGCGAGCGAGTGAGATGCTTTTCGAGAAGAAGTTGTCGTAGCACGAGAGAAGGTCGTACGCGAGACACAAGAGCTCGCGCATGTGTGCAAGATCAAGAAGAAGAAGAAGGCCAAGGAGAACGAGTTCTACCGCTGTTCATTCTGATTTTTTGTTCTCCCTATTCTATCTATCCCACGAACTGCTGGGGATGGGGGGGATGGGGGAGTTTCGGGCTTTGCTGGTGCCTTACTTGGGGAGGGGGGGACGGGTATTTTTCTTGGGAGCCGCCGTAT
>Ga0307985_10002484_pt1 | contig 10306 bp, 10 predicted proteins | sample EllFjometageno80_FD_203155 | JGI IMG/M metagenome (GOLD analysis project Ga0307985, IMG submission 203155) | Marine microbial communities from Ellis Fjord, Antarctic Ocean - #80 | ecosystem: Environmental > Aquatic > Marine > Unclassified | place: Southern Ocean | collected 2014-10-09 | reverse complement strand
GGTGTCAATAATAGGGCACCACCAACAGCTAGCAGGATACCTTCTAACATTTCTTTAGCAGGAATCTGGCCCGACTGTATACGCCAAGTGGCTCGACTTAGGGTCGCCAAACCTTGGTGACGTAATAAATTGATGCCAATAAAAGCTGTGAGCAACACCAAGGCAATGGTCCATAACGCACCAATTTGTTGGCCCACTTGTATAAGCACCACCATTTCTACAATAGGTACGGCGATAAATAGAGCAAAAAGAAAACGCATAATGATGTAATCCTAGTGTAAGTTAAGTTAAGTTAACTGTGCTTCTTATATGCGGCCATACTAGAAAAATGAAAGACCCCCAAGAACAACATAAAGAGCAACAATTATTAGGGCGCCAACAGCTATACCAAACCATTGCTGCCATCCCCCGCGGCAAAGTAGCAAGTTACGGTCAGCTCGCCGCCCTTGCCGGACACACAGGCGCTGCACGCTGGGTGGGTTGGTGTCTGCGACATTTACCTAAGGATTCAAGTTTACCTTGGCACCGAGTCATCACTGCCAGCGGCAAACTGGCCTTTCCACTAGCCACGGCAGGTTATTTGCGACAGTGTGAAAAGCTTGAACAAGAGGGTGTACCGTTAAAAAACCACAAAGTGTCTATGAAACTGTATCAGTGGCAACCATAAGGCTAGAGTCTATGCAAACGCAGCAGTACAAACCCACGGTCTAGTTGATGGAATAATGGCCCAACAAGTCAGTATTAAATGTAAACCCTAAACCATGGCCCTTAGGCATATTCACTTTCCCTCCCTCTAGCACCATGGATTCGTTAAACAAGCGTGCATACCAAGGCATATGCTCTACTGAGATACAGTTATTACAACTGCCTGCTATGGATAGGCTCTGTTCTGTAAACATATGTGTAGAGATAGGCAAATTATGAGCATCGGCCAAATGGGCGACGCGCAGCATTTCCGTAAGCCCCCCAATGCGCTGTAGGTCGGGCATCAATATATCCACTGCCCCATCTGCTATCATGGCTTGTATGCCAAAACGTGTGTACTCACCCTCTCCAGACGCCACATCAAGACTCAGGGCATCACGTACTCGAGCGTGACCCTTGAGATCATAAGCTGCCACCGGCTCTTCAAACCAATTCACTCCATGGGTCTGCAATTCCTGACCCAAACGAATGGCATGTTTGGGAGTAAATGCTTGATTAGCGTCACACAGTAATTCAATGTCTGGGCCAATGGTTTTCCGTACTTGTTTAACTCGTTCAATGTCTTCTGCAATAGTGGCCTTGCCTAAGCGCAGTTTCATGGCTACAAAACCTTGCTCGACCAACTCATCAGCCTCAGCTACTAATTCATCTACCGACGCAGACAACCACAAACCACCACTGGCATAAGTGGCTACACTATCGCGACATGCTCCAAAGAGCTTGTACAAAGGTTGCTTTGCTGCTTTACCAACGATATCCCACAAAGCTGTATCTATAGTAGACAGGGCCGAAACTGTTACGCCTTTTAAGCCACTTGGGTTAATTTCCTGCCATATAGATTGCCAAATACCTTCGCTGTAGTGAGGGTCTTTGCCCACCACCAAGTGCGCTAAGCCTTTAACCATGTCATCAAACACATTTAATCGGAGCGCATTTAACGAAAAGGCGTAGGCCTCACCCACTAGCCCGTGGTCTGTATGGATGGTTAAGCACACACAGCCAACCGATCGCATGTCGTGAATAGCAGTGCGGATAGGCTTGTCTAGGGGTAAATTTACCAATTGTGTTGTGAGGGCTGTTACTTTCATAAGCGTATCATCGTTGTTTCGTCGTTTTGTTATTACATGGGTCTGTAAAAAGTTGTTCTACGAGTGTAAAACCAAAAGCTTTAAAATTGAAGTGTTTTAAGCCCCCTTTTTGAGTACTTTTAAAGCTAATTAAAAAAGCCAAAAAATGCGTTTACATACAGCCAATTTAGTGCAACTATGCGGCATGTTCTGAGTTAAAAAACACCAACTGTGCAGTGAGTCGTAGAATGAATAACTTACTATTAGAAGAGCAAAAAATCCGTGTTGATTTAGCTGCCATGTTTCGCCTAACCCATCACTTTGGCTGGGACGACACCATTTGGAACCACATCACCGCCCGCGCTCCAGGCACAGACCATAATTTCTTTATGCATCGCTTTGGCCATTATTATGATGAGGTTTGCGCTTCTAACCTAATTAAAGTGGATGAAGAAGGTAAGGTTGTAGACGGCCCAAAAGACCTTAACACTGCTGGCTTTATTATTCACAGCGCAATTCACCTTAACCATCCTAGCCACAAGTTTGTTTTTCATGCCCACCCTAAGTCAGCCTCTGCAGCCACAGCTTTTGAGGAAATCCCCCACTTCATTCAAGATTCTTCCATGTTATATGGCAAGGTGGGTTACCACGACTGGGAAGGTCTTTCTATAGACCCTGACGAGCGCCATCGCATTGCAAAAAACATGGGCGAGAGTGGGCTTTTGGTAATGCGCAATCATGGTTTCCTCACAGCTGGTGCCACGGCCGGCGAGTGCTTTATGAAAATGTATTACTTGATTCGCATGTGTGAAGTAGCTTTGCAGGTGACTTCAAGTAGTCTCAAGGTCAAAAATGGTAGCCCTGAGTTGTGGCAATTAGCCAGTAAACAATACGAAGCCTTTTCACCCGGCCTTTATGAATGGCCAGCCTTGTTGCGCAAATGTGACCGCCTAGATCCAAGCTACAAGTTCTAGCACCAGCTAAATGACTTTTTGTGGGGTTAAATGCCATGCCTAATTCTGAGCATGGGGCAGCACACTGCCCCACTATTCATGCAAGCGCTTTTGCTGCAGTAGAAATTCAATTAGAAGATTTTATCGATTTAGAACGGTTCCCCATTCACGACCTCACTAGTCCTGTACGTGAAAAACTGGTGGTATCTTGCCGCCAAGACCTATTGGACTATGGCTGCGCCCATGTACCACAGTTTATTAAACCCAGCGCCATCGAAGCCATGAGTGCGGAGGCTCACCGGCTTATGCCCTTCGCGAGGCAGGCCGATGTCTGTATTAACCCATATTTAATAGCGGAAGATACTACCCTATCAGAGCGGGATCCAAGGCGTTTCTTTGAAACCCGCACTAGCGCCTTTATAAACTCAGACCACCTTGAGCCCCAATCTTTGTTACGCAAAATTTACGACAGTGACGTTATGGTTCACTTTGTTGCGGAATGCCTAAATCAAGGGCCTATTTATCGCTGGGCTGAACCTTTGGGCCGCAACCCCTATAGCGTTATGCATAACGGCGACTACTTCCCATGGCACTTTGATGGCAACGATTTCACCGTGAGTGTACTGGTGCAAGAAGCCGATTCAGGGGGTGATTTTGAATACGTACCCGACATCCGCAGCCCAAAAGACGAGCATTTTGATGAAGTGACCAAGGTGTTGTTTGATGGTGAACGTTCCCGGGTGAGGGTGCTGCCATTAAAAACAGGTGATTTGCAGTTATTTAAAGGCCGCTACTCGTTACATCGCGTCACTAAAACCTATGGCGAAAAAGCTCGCATTATCGCCCTGCCCACTTATGTCACTAACCCATATTTAGTTAATCGCCCACATCACGCTAAAGCCTTTTATGGCCGCGCTATGGCTATACATCACGAGCGAGATTTAGCTCGCCTAGATCAACTCACTGATTAAACTCAATAGAAAAGGCAAAACGTATGAACATTGGATTTATAGGTTTAGGAAACATGGGTTCTGGCATGGCCAGCAACCTACAGAACTACTGTGCCGCACAGGGTCACCAACTCACGGTATTGGACCTAGATGCTGCCAAAGTAAAAACCCTCACCGACCTTGGTGCTGCCGCAGGCACAAACGTTAGTACTATAGCCAAAACATCAGACCTTCTTTTTACGTCATTACCAAGCAGTATAGAAATCAATCGACTTGCCTTTGGTGAACAGGGTATTTTGACAAACCTTAAACATGGTGCCATATGGATAGAAACCAGTACCAATGAATTAGTAGAGTGGCAAACAGTTTGCGCCAAAGCACCTAGCCACCTCACTTTAATTGATGGGCCAGTCACTGGTGGTGCGGAAGGTGCGGCAGCAGGCACCCTAACTATGCTGCTGGGTATTGAACAACCTCAACTTGATGCGTTAGCCAAGCTCTTATCGTCCTTCACCAATATTGCTTTACGTATGGGCCCAAGTGGCGCGGGCTATGTCACCAAACTCACCCAATTGCACTTAAACTACCTAGTGGCTCAAGGCATTGGCGAAGCCATGATGATGGCCGCTAAAGCCAACATAGACTTAACAATTCTGCATCAAGTGTTACAACACAGCTGCGCACAAAGCTACGTTGCCGACCGCTACATGCCTAAGGTTTTAGATGGCTCTTACGATCCTTCGTTTACTTTAGGGCTAGCCGAAAAAGATATGCGCTTAATCACCCAGCAGGGACAACACCTGGGCGTCAACCTTCACCTAGGCCAAAAGGTATACCAAACCTATCAACAAGCCAGCCAAAAATACGGCGCTGATCAGCCTCATTTAAGCGTACTAAAACTCATTGAAGACGAATCAGGCCAGCAATTACGTGGGTAACACTCCTGTAAAGTCTCGCCCAGCAAACCTATTTGCCTTAGCCTGCCTACTGTTACTGGGCTGCGTATGGGGCAGCACCATCATCATCACCAAACACGTGGTTTCTACCGGTCACCAACCCTTAGGTTTAATCTTTTGGCAACTGATATGGGGGGCGGTGTTGCTCAGCGTCATTGCTCGTTTGCAGGGGACTCCCCTACCCATGAGCTGGACCCACATCCGCTTTTACACAATTGTTGCTGTGGTTGGCACTATTATTCCAAATACCTTCACCTACATTGCAGCTCCGCACATCCCAGCAGGGTTATTAGCCATAAGCCTCACCACAGTGCCTATGTTTACACTTATTGTCGCTTTACTGATTCAAAGTGAACGCTTCAACGGCATACGTATGCTGGGTATTTTGCTAGGTGCCATAGCTATCGCATTAATCATCGGTCCAGAAGCAGATTTTAGCCGCCAAGGTATTGGCCTATTTATGCTATTAGCCCTTGTTGCGCCACTATTTTATGGTGTTGAGGGTAATTACCTTGCCCTTAAAACCCCACCTCACACAGACGCTCTGACCACTGTGCGCGGCGCTTCTATCATTGGCCTAGTCATCTGCACTCCCATTACTTTGGCTACCAACTCATGGGTGGATTTAAGTCAAACTTGGACGTCTGTTGAATGGGCTATTTTGGCAAACAGCGTATTACACGTGATCACCTACGCTGGCTACATTTGGTTGGTGGGCCGAACTGGTGCAGTATTTGCTAGCCAGGTAGCTTATATTGTTACCTTATCAGGCGTTTTTCTGGGCATGATGATACTAGGAGAACGTCATACCCCGCTAATATGGCTAGCCCTCGGTTGCATGCTTATTGGTTTACTACTGGTTCAACCTAAAAACACACATAACAACAGGTAATTCAGCAGTTTAGTATTTGAATCGCACTCCATTTATCAAGTAAAATAGAACTCATTTAAAAATTGGAGGCCTTTGCACAATACAGATGCAAAAGTCTCCGAAGCTCCGGATTTACGTTTCGGCTCGCTAAGGAACCTGTCATGACTCAAGATCAGTCCCCAATAGTTGTTTGTGCCCTTTATAAATTTGTCACCCTAGAAAAATTTCAAGACCTGCGCCAACCCTTACTTAAAGTCATGGAGTACAACAATATTCGTGGCACCTTGTTGCTTGCGTCAGAAGGCATCAACGGCACCGTAGCCGGCAACCGTAAAGGCATTGATAGGCTGATGGCTTGGTTTGAGAAGGATGGGCGCCTTGGCAACATCGTCACTAAAGAGTCCTTTGAAGCCAGCAATCCGTTTTATCGCACTAAAGTGAAATTGAAGAAAGAAATCGTCACCATGGGGATTGAAGGCATCGATCCTAAGCAGGTGGTAGGTACTTATATTAAACCTAAGGACTGGAACGCCCTTATTTCTGATCCAGACGTAGTGTTGGTAGACACACGCAATGACTACGAAGTAAAGGTGGGCACCTTTGAAGGTGCATTAAACCCAAACACCACTAATTTTCGTGAGTTTCCACAGTATGTGAGTGACAACCTAGATCCTAAAGCCAACAAAAAAGTCGCCATGTTCTGCACTGGTGGTATACGTTGTGAAAAGTCTACAGCCTACTTAAAAGAACAAGGCTTTGACGAGGTGTATCACTTGCAAGGCGGTATCTTAAAATACCTTGAAGAGGTGCCAGAAGAAGATACCATGTGGCAAGGTGAGTGTTTTGTATTTGACAACCGCGTCACAGTTAACCACCAGCTGGAAAAAGGCCAATACGACCAATGCCACGCTTGTCGTTTACCTATTACTAAAGAAGAACAAACTAGCGACAAATTCTTAGAAGGTATTAGCTGCCCATACTGTTTTGACAAACACACCCCAGATCAGCGTCAACGTTATCAAGAACGTCAGCGCCAAATGCAACTGGCCCAAGAACGTGGCGAAGCCCACATAGGTGCTGATGCCATCGATACAATCGCGCAACGGCGCCAGGCTAAAGCACAAGAAAAACAAGATCAACGGGATAAATAACTACTCGCTACATGAGCCTCGTTTGCAAAAATTTCGTGCAGCGCTTTAATTTGATAGGTAATGCATTCATCACCTGGACGAAAAGGATCATAAATGGGTAAATCTTTAAGCAGCTAATAGTCTAAGACGGCTTACTGGCCGCTCATCAATAACAATATGAATAGCAGCAGTCACTAACGCAATGGCTGCAGCTGCCCACCAAACATTATTATAACTGCCCGTTGTATCATACAAATAACCACCCAACCAAACCCCTAAAAATGAACCTAGCTGATGGTTTAAAAAGACAATGCCATACAGGGTACCCATGTACTTTAATCCAAACATTTGTGCCACTAGACCAGAAGTAGGAGGCACAGTAGCAAGCCATAAGAATCCAGTCATAATAGAAAACAGGTACACAGAGGTGGTGGTGATGGGTGTTAGCATAAAGGCCGCAATGGCCACAGCACGTAATAAATAGATAATACCTAACAGATTTTTCTTGGAATACTTGCCAGACAAAGAACCGAATAACAAACAACCAAAGATGTTGAAAAAACCGATTAATGACAAACTAATAACGGCAACTTGGGCATCAAAACCATTGTCAGACAAGTAGGCAGGCATGTGCACAGTGATAAATGCTAATTGGAAACCACAGACAAAAAAGCCAGCGATAAGCAACCAATAGTGCACGTGTCCACTGGCCTCTTTAAGTGCGTCAGACAAGGTTTGATCTTGCTCTGAACTAACGACCACAGACTGTTGGCCATCATTGCGAAAGGGCCTCGACAACAACAGCATACATAATGAGCCACCTGCTAAAATCATTAGTGTGGTTTGCCAGCCATAGGCAGAAATGAATTCTTGCGCTACCGGAATCACCAGTAATTGGCCGAAAGAGCCTGCAGCAGTGCCCAAGCCTAGGGCCAATCCTCGATTTTCTTCACTCACCATTCGGGCTAAAGCGGGCAAGACAACACCTAAACCTGTACCCGCAATACCCATGCCCACTAAAATTCCAGCGCCTATGTGTAGGCCCCAAAAGCTGTCAGCTGTCGCTGTAACATAAAGACCTAATGCATAAGCAATTGAGCCCACATAAATCGTTTTAGCAGTGCCAAAACGATCGGCTACAGCCCCTGCGATGGGCTGAAACAAACCCCAACAGAGGTTTTGTAGCGCCAAAGAAAATGCAAAAATCTCACGCCCATAACCAAACTCGCTGGATATTGGGGTCATAAAGAAGCCAAATGATGCGCGCATACCAAAGTTAATCGCGAGCAGTACGCATGCACAAACGACAGCAAAGCTAAGTAATTTTACAGTTTTAGACATTGATATATGATTCCATTTTGCAGCGGGAGCTCTAGCCAGTAGCTCTGAGGATAATCATTAATCCCTAAAGTTGTTAAACTGCAGCGGCAAATCAAATTCACCTTCTCGCAGGCTCGCAATAGCTTCTTGCAAATCATCACGTTTTTTTCCCGTCACCCTTACCTGGTCGCCCTGAACTTGGCTCTGTACTTTTAGTTTTTTCTCTTTTAAGAACTTCACTACTTTCTTAGCCAGCTCTTTATCTAAACCGGTGCGCATCAATACTACCTGACGGCTTTTCATATTAGTGGTTTCTGGGTCTTTCACTTCTAAACAACGAATATCTACACCACGTTTGATTAGTTTTTCATGCAAGATGGGCAACATCTGCTGCAATTGGAACTCCACATCGGCATGCATGGTGACGAGATCCTCGCCTTGCTCAAACCGTGCATTAGTACCTTTAAAGTCGTAACGCGTGGTCACTTCACGGTTAGCTTGGTCTAGGGCATTAGACACTTCATGGCTATCGAGTTCGGAAACCACATCAAATGATGGCATTAGTAAATTCCTTTGTTAAAATACTGGACAAAACTTAATGGTAATATTGTAACCCATGACTCGTCTTTCATCCTACCCTTGGCACATTTGTGGTGTCGGTGCTATTGGCAGCCTTTGGGCCAGCGCTTTGACCACGCAAGGGTCAACCGTAACTTTGCTATTAAAAGGCACGGCCCAACTGGCACAATACCAAGCCGCAGGGGGTGTAAATGTGTTGTCGGACGATGTCCATACTTGTATTCACCCTAAGGCATTTATCCCTCACAGCCCACCCACTGAAAAAATTAAACACCTGTTAGTTTGCTGCAAGTCCTACGCCACCTTGGATGCCATATTGCCATGGCGTCAACACTTAGCCCATGACGCCCAAATTATGCTGCTACAAAACGGCATGGGTAGCGCCCAAGAGTTACAACGAGCATTGCCAAAAGCTAATATATATTGTGCAACCAGTACTGACGGTGCGTGGCGCAAAGGCCCTTTTGATGTAGTACGGGCGGGTCATGGTGAAACGTTTATAGGAATTTTTAGCGACCACTTATTTGATGCTGAAATACCGGCATCTATACAAAGCCTACTTCAGGCAAGCCTAGACAGTGATGACCACAAGCATAAACCACCTGCACCAATACTTAACATCTCATGGCATACAGACATCCGCACACCTATGTGGCACAAGTTAGCAGTCAATAGTGTAATTAATGCCCTAACCGCCATCTATCAATGCCCTAATGGTGAGCTAATTAACCATCCCCAAGGTTGGCCGCGGTTGCAGCAACTATGTATAGAAACCCAAGATGTTATGGCCCGAGTAGGCATAGTGCCCTTAGGCCAAGGGTTGCTAAACACAGCTTTACGCATTTTGCAGAAAACAGCCCTCAATAAATCGTCCATGCTGCAAGACTGCCAAGCAGGCAGCCCAACAGAAATTGAGGCGATCAATGGCTACATTATTGAGCAAGGTGCTCTGTATCATTTGCCTTGTGCAGGACATAAACAGGTTTGCGAAGATTTACGGCGCATATGTGCAAGTTAAATCTTGCCACTATATAGGCAACTCCCCGTATAATAGTTCTTTATTCGTTATTAATGGCTAGCTCACTATGTTGGTTGTTCGCCCTATTGGTCCACAGGATCAAGACGCTTTGTATCAAATTGCCGTAGATTCAGGTGTAGGTTTTACGTCCTTACCCATTAATCGCGATGTTTTAAATGACAAAATTGCTCGCTCCGTTGCCTCTTTTGCCAAACAAATTACCCAACCGTTTGACGAAGGGTATTTATTTGTTCTGGAAGATACAGAAACCGGTGAAGTGATAGGAACCACGGCGGTGGAAGCCAGCGTTGGCACTCGCGCGCCTTTCTACCATTATCACCGCCAGACCGTGGTTCATGCGTCGCCTACCCTAGACGTGCACAATAAAATGGAAGTGCTCACTTTGTGCAACCATTACACAGGCTGTGCCGAAGTGTGTACCTTATTCTTACAAGAAGCACACCGCAAAGGCACCAATGGCCGCCTTTTATCTAAGAGTCGTTTTTTGTTTATGGCTCAGTTTGCCGAACGATTTGGCAGTAAAGTCATTGCGGAAATGCGTGGTGTTAATGATGCCAACGGTAACTCTCCCTTTTGGCATTGGTTAGGCACGCACTTTTTCTCTATGGAGTTTAAGCAGGCAGACTACCTCGTCGGTTTAGGCAACAAAGTATTTATTGCTGAACTTATGCCTAAATACCCCCTTTATGTAAACCTACTTAGCCCTGAGGCCCAAGCGGTAATTAGCCATGTACAC
>Ga0307985_10002479_pt1 | contig 10312 bp, 1 predicted proteins | sample EllFjometageno80_FD_203155 | JGI IMG/M metagenome (GOLD analysis project Ga0307985, IMG submission 203155) | Marine microbial communities from Ellis Fjord, Antarctic Ocean - #80 | ecosystem: Environmental > Aquatic > Marine > Unclassified | place: Southern Ocean | collected 2014-10-09 | reverse complement strand
AGGAGGAAAAAGGGAGGAGGGGAGGGTAACGGGGCGTGGAGAGTGGGTGAGGATAGAGAGGGTCATTACTTCTCTCATACCAGCGGGGGCCCGCGCGGCCCGCCTACACTCTCACAAGAGCACCTGCCCACCGACCCTACTGGTCGGCGCGACACACCGCGCATATATATATGGCGCGCGGGCAACGTGGGGAGTTGACGATGGTCGCTCTGGCCCTGGGGGAAGGGGAGCGACCCACGGAGGGGGTACAGGGTTATGGAGTTGAGTGTGGGAGTACAAGCGTCGCGGGCCGCTTCATTGCGTCGGGCGTGCGGGCGTAATCCTCCTACCCACACCGCGCCTCCCTTCCATTGTTCGCCTGTGGTGCCGGCGTCCGTGTCAGGGTAGGAGTCGATCCGTACCCACAAGTCTACACTGAGGTGTCCTGACTTGGAATTGTTTGCCCATTGCTGGTGGCGGTGGTGGAGCGGGCCGTCCCAGGGGACGTGCCGGCTCCCGTCGGGGTGTCGAGCATCACTGTGGCCCATGCGTGGCTCCCCCGATTCCCGGGTGAACTGCGCGAGCAGACTGCTACTTAAAAGTTCTCTGCCCACCCGTACGCCCCATATGCCCAGACGGTCTGGGGGGGGCACCGCGCCGGAGCTGAGCTCAACGGGGCGGGACGTCCACGGCCCCCACTCCGGAGGGCGCACCTGGGCCCCCGGCGCCCGCTGTGTGGCCGCCGAGGTATGTGCCGCCCGACGTGGGCAGCACAGAGCCTGATCGGAGGGAATCTCACCCTCACCGTTTCTTTTCATCGGAACCGTTACCTGCCGCTCTTTTACCCTACTGTCCGACAGAAGCAACCACGATGGATGAACACGGACGGCCAGCACAATGACCGCTGCTAAAGTGTGCATAAACATCGAGTAGGGGAGGAGAGACATACCTTTGATGGCAAGGGAGCGAAACGAGACAAAACCTTTTATCTAATCAGACAATTGCGTTAAATAGGTTATCATGGTCCAGATGTGATCGCCTCTCCGCCGCAATGTGTATAACAGCTCTACGCCGTCCCTATCCACTCTGTCCACTCAGATGAGAAGAGACACACTACTCATCGGTCTTGTGCGTCCTTCTCTCATGGTCACCGCCCTCCCTGCCCATCCAACGCGCCCTTGAAGCCACAAGTGGCTTCACTCAGATGGGCCTTATCTCATGTGTGCGGTGGCTCCATGTATCCCTCCTTGCCTTGAGCCAGAGGCAGCCATTGCCTCTTCCTCGATTTCCTCGTCGCGGTGTGTTCGCCCTGATTCTGAACATCACTGCTACACCGGTCTTCCGGTGGTTTCCTCTTCTCCGTCTTCTCTCTTCTCTTACCGCTCTCCTACATCCTGGTCCCAACCCGGGACGCCCTGATGGGAACACCGCCGGGCCGCACCGTCGTGCTCATCCATTCAGACCCCTCCTCATACTTGCGGTCCGAGTTGTTCATCATGTAATCTCTGAACCTGCAGTGCTTCACTTCATTTAATGATTTAGTTCCCAAATCCGCGGGGTTCCAATCAGTGGGGATCGGTTCCAGGATCAGGTCCCCCTTCATGACCGTCTCCCGTATCAACAGGTACCGAATGTCGATATGTCGCCGATTCTTATAGGATCCGCCGCCCGTCGACACGGCGCAGCAAGCCGCGTTGTCGCACCCCACGACTAGCGGCGTCGGTGCTTCTACTCGCTCGATGGTTGGGAAATCCTTGATGAGACCGATCATCTCGGCCGCCACCGCTCGTGTCGCAATAAGCTCAGACTCGAATGAGCTCTGGGCCACAATCTCTTGTTTCGCCGCTTGCCACGAGATCGCCCCCCCTCGGCACATCATCACGTATCCCGTCATGGATAGCCGGTCCGACGTGTCCCCTGCCCAGTCCGCGTCCACGAATCCCACCATATTGGCCTGCTCTTTCGGCCGCAGCCCCTGGTAAGTGATCCCCATCGCCTTGGTCTCACGTATATATTCCACCAGCCGTGACATGGCCTTCACGTGTGCCCATCGAGTGCGCAGAGGATCTGCGAACCGGGCGAGGCTGGACACCGCGTACGCTATATCGGGGCGCGTCCAGGTCACGCAGTGAATCAGCTGGCCGACGAGCCGCCGGTACGGCACTAGACGGATCGCCCGCGTCTCCTCCTCAGTCCGCTCGGGCAAGGGATCACCGTATTTCCACCCCATGTTCAAACCCCCCCCTGGGACCCGTGGGTCGATGTCCACCCTTTCGACCCCGGCGTGCAAATGGGCTCCTTCCAGCATGGGAGTTGAGGCCAGGCCCCCAAGGTTACTCTCGTCCGCGGTATGGAGGATCTTGTCGTGGAGGGCCTCCTGGCTCAAGGTCACGGTCTGTTTTTCGTCGTCGCGTTCAATTCGCACGCCAAGGAAGAACTCTATCGATTTACCCCCGCCCTCGTCGGTGCAGTCGAACACGTCCTTCATCTCCTCCAGGAATGCGTGGAACTCCGCCACGTTGGGGGTGACGCAGAGCGTGTCGTCCACGTGGGTGCACACAATCAGAGCATCCCCGCTTTCCCCCACCCTTGACCACATGCATTCGTCGCCGGCGCTGCGCACGAAGCCGTGGTCCTGGAGGAAGGCGCACCAAAGTTGGTGCCACACCCGAGCGCTCTGTTTGCAGCCGTAGATCATGCGTTTGAGTTCTAATACGAAATCGGATCGGTCCCCCTTTCGTCGCTGCGCGTTGCTGTGGGACGCGCGGGCGCCTGCGATAGGGTCGATGTGCTTCCCGTAGTTGGCCCAGTCTCGGTATTCCCCCTTCTCGTCAAACGTGTCTTGCCGTTGGTTCCAGGGCAGTCCGTCCGGGGTGTCACCGCCCCTGTCATCAGGTGCCAGCCAGCGTGGGAGTTCCATGAACATTTCTCCGGGGAGTTCGACGGGGGCTTGGCAGAAGGCCCCGGCGACGTCTACTCCATAGGCTTCCCATCCTGGGTCGCTGCTCTTTGCCAGCAGCCACCTTACTGTTGCCGGGCGTGGGCAAGGCGAGCTGACGTACACGTAGGTCTGCAGGTACTCTTGGCTGTCTCCGCCACATACGTATCGTGCCTTGAAACGCTTCGGAGAGTGCCCCAGGGCCGTGGTGTGGGTCCATTTGACGTTCAGTCGTATCCCGCTGAGCATGATGTTGATGCCCGGATCCACCGTGTGTCGGGCAACGACCCGAAACGCGGATTGGTTCATTTGTGTTATCATCTCCGCTAACACCGCGTCGTACCATATTGCTCCCACCGGTCCGCTAAGGGCGTCCCGGTAGGTCGGTTCTTCGTCGTTGGCACTGAGCAAGACCATCTCCGTTGTCTCTCGGGCCGTGAGAGCGGCCATGCGGAGGCGCGAGTTCTTGATGACGTCCACTGTCTTCCGGGTTCCCTTCTCCGTACCCCCTTTTCCTTGCAGTCGATTGGCCGCTTTGGCTGCTGCCCGTTGGGCGGCGCGCTCCTCCCGTCGCCGCCTGAGTCCCCGCACGTCCTTGTGTCGCCGTTTCCCCCTTATTACGTGGCCACCATCCATACGGTCGTTCGATTCCGCGTGGGCGTCTGAGCATAGCATCGGCGCTGTGGCTTGGACTTTTCCACCGGCCCGGTACTGGTGGTGCTCTTCGGCGGTTGTAGCGAACTTGACTGCGCCGCCGACTCTCAATTCTTCCCCTCCTTGGTCGCAGTAGAATTCGCCCTTCCCCTCGACTTCAGAATCGATCCCCGTGGTGGCGGCGTATACTCCGTCGAGGCGCGATGGGCACGCGAGGCCTGAAGTGGACGTGAGCATGTCCACGTTCGTGGTCTCCATTTCCCGGAGCGTGCGTTCCACGTCTGGCGCGCCCCGTCGTTCGCCCTGCGCGTACGCGCCGGGTTTGGTTTCCTCCTCCGCGTCGACCTCATCCGCCATTCCCAGTGCCGTTCGGGTCCGCGCCCAGATTCCGGCGTGTCCGGCCCAGTTGGATGGGTCATGCCATTTGGTCGGTTCCAGGGGAACATGTTGCACTGCGCTCACGGTGGTCCCGTACCGCTTGCCGGCCTCTACGGCGAACTCGGCGAGGGACGGGAGGAAGGTCTCCATCCATACTTTCCCCCCCGTTTTCATTCCGGTCCCCACTTGTACGTAGACGTGCGCGTCCCGCAGTTCTTCCTCCTTCGTCTCGAGCATGTTTTGCAGTCCGCGGTGCCATTCGTGGGCGCGGGTCTTGCCGAGGCTTCGCCGTCCATTGGATAAGCCGATCAGGATTGCGATGGTCTCGGCGCCGCCTTTTAGCTTTGGTTCCCCTGGGTCCCTCACCGTGGCCGAGCTCCCGGTTTCCAGCCCCTCGGGCCGGTGTGCCTCCACCCACGGGAGCCAGCATTCCAGAGCCGGTTCGGTCATCGCCCCCCATATTCCCGAATCCTTGGTTCGCCGTTGCTTCTCGGTGTCCTGCTGGGCGATCAGCACGACCGTATTTTTGCCGTCGGTGGCCCGCCGTTCACACGCTTTGATCACCGCGTCGCCGTTCTCGAGGTTGAAGCTGTCGCTGGCGCCGGACACCTTTGCCTGGGCCTCCTTGGCACGTTTCCGTGCGTCGCCCCATGCTTGTTTCCGCTGTTTTTCCTCGTCCGTTCCGCCCGCATTGCCTCCTTTAGCCTCCGTCGCCCTCCCCCTCAACGGCTCGTCCCGAGTCGTTGCCGCGAAGAGGCGTACGCCTGTTGGGCGTGAGTTCACTCCTGGGTTCAGCGCGTGCGCGAGGTAGCCTTGTCGCAGCCGCGCGGAGTCGCATCGGAGGGGTGACCCACGTTTCCCCGGTGTGTTGATGCCAGCCCGGGCGATGATGGCCGATACGTGCGAACGTGTCGCTGGTTCTGCCGGTAACTCTGTTTCGATTTCATTGAGTCGTTCCAGTGTGAGTCCTGGTCTCGACGGGGAAGGTTGATACCGCATTCGTGACAGAGCGTCCTCCGACCTGATGAATTCATGTTCTCCCGCGTCGTACTGGCAGTGGTACCCAGTGGCCACCTGTCGGTTGACGGTGCCGGGGTACCACCGCGGCTTGGTCGCCGGTTGATCGCAGAACAAGATGTGGACTTTGGCGCCGGTCTGGAAAGGTTCTTGATCATCGTCCGCGTCGGCGACCTCGGGCGTTGCGTCGTGGTCGTTCGCATCGGGCGCTTCGTCCGCACGGTTGTGGTGGTGAGCCACATTGTCCCGTGGGTCGTCCAAGCATGTACCGCACATGTCCCAATCGCAGGGATCGCATCGGACTTGATCGTCGTGCAGTCGAATGGGGTCGCCGCAACTATCGCAGTTGTAGGCGTCGTGGCGGGAAGGTTCGCGTACAACAGGATGTCGGTGGGGGCAGTCTATGCCGCATCCCGCTTCGACCTGTTGGTCGAACAGTTGGCCCGCTGACAAAAGGGGGTGTAGCACTGGCCACGTCACGTGTTCCCCCGCTCCGCCTTCCCACGTCACTTGGTACATTATCCGCGCCGGAGGTGAGCTCTCGGCGATCAGTTCTCCGCCCGTCTGATTGAAGCAGGTGCCGCTCACAACTCCGTTGATCTCGCCCTCACCATCGGGGCTCCGGTTCGTGACCGTTCGCCCGATGAACTCCTCTGCCTGCGCGCTTCTTGGTTCGCCGAGGAAGCGTGCGGGGAGGGTCGGGAGGTCGATGTCGCGCAAACGCCCGGTTTCGGGGTTTGGTTCTTGCCGAGGGAGCCGGAACGACAGGCTCTTGAGGGCGGACGCTTCTTCGCCCGGGTCCCCTTGTAGCCCGACCAGATCGGGTGGGCATTTCGTCCGAGCTGTTGTGAGGTTGAATATGACATAGTCACGCGTTTCGGCGATGATTGGTATGATCTTCCCCTTCTTGGATCGGTGCATGTACAGCATTTCGACGCCCCGCCGTTGGGTGCATTGCCCCACGAAGTACCCTGGTGTCGCCGTGGGCAGTAGTTTTGACGTGGTCATCATTGCTTTCGACACATTCGTTACTGCTCCGCGAGATCCAAAGACGTGCCAATGTTCACTCATTACGGGCACAGTGTGGAACATGAGCTCGTGGGGTGTCACAGTGGACGACTTGCTGCAGAGTACGTTTGCGACCGATGCATTGTACCGGAGGGCCTGGTACCAACACGTCAGCGGGAGTTGGCAGTGAGCGAGGCACGCGCGAGCCGCCCTGTAAATGGTTCGGATCATCCTTTCACAGCGCGGGTTACCGTTTGACGAGTTCGTGTGGGTAAACGTCTGCTGTATCCCCATTTGGGCACATAGGCGTGGCACCCTGCCATGCGTGAAGGTGCGGGCTGAATCCGATCCCATGGTGCCGACTCGCCGTCCACTTTGCCGGGCTGTTGTGTCCATTTTCTCAATCACCTGGCAGACGGCTTCGCCTGAGTAATCGCGGGTTTCGAACACCCAACAGTACGACGAGTGGTGATCCACTATGAATAAAGGGACGTGCCCCCCGGTGAGCGACACCGGGAGTCCGCCTTCTTGCCCCCCTTTTACGCCGGGGTAGTCCATCGTGAGCATATCGAAGCAGTCCTCGGCTCGGACCGCCGTCGACTGTTTGGCCCACGGGGATCGTACCTGAGTGGCCATACACCCGGGGCAGTCCTGGTCGTGGGGGATGGTATCACCCGGTTTGGGGACCGGTGTGATGATCCGGCCGCCAATGGTCCCCACGTCCAGCGTCTTCTTGACCCGGTCGGCGTGGCAGTGTCCTAATATCAAGTGCCAAACGGTTAAAAGGAGGCCCATTGTGTTCACCCACCGTCCCATTCCGGTCCGGGCCACGGTGTCCCGCTTTCCCTTGGTCTTCCGGCGGAGGCTCGTCGCCCGGCTTTGACCATTTGTGTTGGACCCGTCGAAGGGGGTACTGGGAGTCATGCGGGTGAGGGAAGCGTCGTGTGTCACCCTCCCATCGCTGACCCTGGTGATGGTGTATTGGGTGTCGCCGCCTTTGGCTTGACCTGTTCCGTGCACCACCGAAGGGTGACCATCGAAGAGGACGTGTGCGTTCTCCGGGGGCGGCCACCGGATGGTGCCACCGCCTGAGGACGCCCGAGCCATCCCATATGACAGTTCGGCCCCAGCCGTTTTGGATTCTTGACCTTCACCCTCGCTGCCCTCGTCAAATTGTCGCAGACGTTGACGCAGTGCGGCGATGGTGTTGGTGTCCACGTCACTGGCCGGGCTGAGCGCGCTCGGCTCTACGGATTCATCGTCTAGTCCCACTGAGGCGACCGTGTACTTGGAGGGCTGAGCACTGTCCTCGCTCCCTTCTGCTGCCACGATGGCGCCGAAGTGTCGAGTCCCGTCGGAGCGGTTCACGATCACGATGGTTGCCACTTCCGGCGGCCAGTTGTAAGGGATTCCCCCTGCGTCCGCCTCGTTGGGCTTCCCCGACCATTTCACTAGCAGCCCGCATGGTATCATGGCCGGGTCTCGACCATCTCGGCTGACCGTCGCCACCATCCCTTTTGTTTGGTCTTGGTGGACGAAGTCAATGGTTCCGCGTTCGCCCTCGACTTCCACGTCGCCCCCGATCACCCATTGGCCGGGGGGAGGAGCGTCCGCCTGGTCTGCACCTGGGTGAGGGGACTTACTTTCCCCCGCCGTTGACCCCCCGTCTGGAGCGTCGCCCCCGCGCGTGCTTGCCCCTGCATGGACCGCTCGGGCAGACGTGGTCCCCTGGTGGTTCGCGTTTGCTGAACGGATCACCGTGCAGTGGGACTGGGCGACCCATGCTTCTCCTCCGCCGTCCAGCGCCACTTGCATCTGGGACTCGCTGACCACCCGACGGCGGTTCATTTTCAGAATCGTTCCCTGTCGGCCGGCTGCCGCAGAGATTTCCCCCTCCCCAAACTCAGGTTCTCGGCTGCGTCGCCCATCATGGCTAATCGAGTGAATGCGGACGGTGGCGCCCACTTCTGTTCGCAGGGAGGATATCGGTGATTGGACCCGTTCCACGTCCCCGACCTTGACCCCTGCGTAGGTCGCCCTCCCATGCCCTGACGTGTTGGTGCCGAAATCCACCATTATCACCCGTCGGTACTGCTCGACGTCGTAGGCGTAGCCGGCGACCACTCCCACCCTTCCGCGGGCATGGGCAGGGGTTACGCTGAGGTCACTCTTGACTTTTACCACGTCGCCGCTGGCATACTGGTCGTCGCCTTTGCCCGACTGTATCTCGACAACAATTTCCTCCTGGTTCTTGTTCATCACCGTGTACCCCTGGCCCAAGCGGAAGGCTCGGAACCCCTCGAGCCCCGCGTGCCCTTCGACGTGGCGCTCCGTCTCCAGTTCCTCCTTTTCTCCCCCCCCGCTGAGAGGCAGGGCACGGATCTTTTCTATTTCCGAGACCATCTCTTTCGCTGCTACCGGGCCCATGCTCCGCGAGAGGGTCGCCCGCACCTGGGAAGCCTGGTCGTTGGCGCCTTCGAACTTGTGGAGGTATTCGCCCGTGAGGTCGGCGAGGTCCTTGCGTCGTGGGCGTGGCCCTTCCTCTCGTGGCATTGCCATAGCGAGGAATGACACGCCGTTCTCGGCGGGTCGGTCGACTGGCCCTCCTGTGTTGCCCTGTGCCATGCACAGCGGGAAGCGCCTGATGACGGCACTGTCGTCGATCCTGTCCTTCTCCCGTGTGTGGTCCGCCAGCTGGCATATGGATGCCCTTCCTCCCGGCCCGTCAGGTCCTCGCAATTGGCCCAGGTGCTTTGCCACGTCGGTCCCAGACATCAGGATCATGTCTCCCATACCCGGGGTCAGCAGGACGGAGATCGTCGTGCGTTTGGCGTTGCCGAAGGCGTCAAGGAAGTGCAGCTCCAAGATCCCGCCCCGTTCCAGCCGGGTCGTGGTCCCGTTGGCCATAATCGCCACGATGGCCTGTTTTAGCATGAACGTTTCCACGAGGTTCGGGTTGTTCGGGTCACAGTGGCTGCGGTCCGCGGCCGTGTCTATGACGACGAGGACGATTTTGCCGGCTTCGACTAACTTCAGCAGCGTCTCCCCTCCTCCATCAAGATTGTAGGATACAACGACTCCATCGTTTCCTTCTACTTCGGCGACTTGATAGTGTGGGTTGACCGCGTCGAGAGCGGCGCGGCGGACTCGTACGATCGCCGGGCATAGCGATAAGATGCATCGCAGTGCCGTAGCATCGCCTCCCCTTTCGGTGGCCCCCATCGGTCCCAATCCTCGGCATAGGTCATCACTGTGTCCGAGTGTTCTGGCTTGAGCGGCCGCCGCTATCGCCTCGTCTGGTTCTTGGCCAGCTGTCTTGGGGGTTCCGCGCCCCAGGCGCTGTGCCTGACGGTCGTGTTCCGCCCGCGACGCCACCGTTCGATGGGGGATGTTCCGCCTTACCGCCGCCAGGCACGTGGCGTCGCTTTCGTCTGTCCCCTCGACTGAGAACGTGTTGCTCCCCCGCAGCTTCGAGATCGTTTCATGGAGCTCCGCACCGTCGCCCCCTCGGTGCCGCCTTGCGCGCCGTGCCGCGACCTTCCTGCGTCCGTGGCGACTATTGAACTTCTCTTCCTTTGTTTCCATGCTTGCGGCGTTTGATGTCCCATATTCCCCGGCTTCTTTATGCCCGAGAAAGATGTCGACGGCTTCGTCCTCCCCCACCGTGTGCCGGACCCCTCTTGGCCGCGTGTGGAGGTCGGCTTCGTAGACGTCCGGGCTGTGTGCTGCGCCAATGTTTCGCACTTGGACATTGTCGTGCAAGTCTTTGTAGATCGCCATGCGCTGATAGCGAGGTTGGTCGCGGTCGTCGGTGCGGTCCTGTTGGCCGCCCGTCCCCCGGGCCGTCCTCTTATCTTCCACCGATCCGAGCGCCCGTCGCGCTTCGCGTTCTTGTTCAGAACGTTCGACCCCCCCTGGCCCGTCGTGTTCCAGGGCATCCACTTGGTCGTCTTGGAAGTGGACCCGGGTCGGCGTGCCTACCTTACTGGACCGTGCCTGTGAGGTCGATGGATCGTCCGGCGGATCTGTGTCGGGGCCTTTGGTCTCGTGTTCGCCAGGGAGGTTTTTCGCGGTCTTAGCCTTCTTTTCCGCCGCTGCTTTGAGTGTCGTCTCCACGTCGGCGATCTGCTTGAGACATTTCCCCTCGTTCTTGACACGCTGGTCTTTGTACACGCTAGCCAGCATGCGGGTGGCTTGATTCTCGTCCGTTTGCGGGTTGTCGGGTCCGTTCCTGGACCTCCCGAGCACCATCCCGCCCGGTGGAGTCACCGACGCGCCGTCGTCACGTGGTCGGTTTGGCGGGGCCTCCACCACAGGTGGCTGTTTGCTCAACCTGGG
>Ga0307985_10002478_pt1 | contig 10312 bp, 9 predicted proteins | sample EllFjometageno80_FD_203155 | JGI IMG/M metagenome (GOLD analysis project Ga0307985, IMG submission 203155) | Marine microbial communities from Ellis Fjord, Antarctic Ocean - #80 | ecosystem: Environmental > Aquatic > Marine > Unclassified | place: Southern Ocean | collected 2014-10-09 | reverse complement strand
AGACGATCTGCTGGGGGGAGAACTCGGTGAGGGAGTTGCCGGCCTTGGCCCACGCGGACTCGATGGTCTCGGTGGCGGAGAACGCCCAGCAGGAGCCGCACTGGGCCTGGTCCTTAACGGCGGTGACAAGCTTCTCGTCGAAGAGGTTGTAGGCGCCGGAGGTGGCGTTGAGGAGGGGGACGGAGATGGTGTCGAGCTTGGCGAACTCCTGGTTGGCATCGACGCCGAGGAAGAAGCGGAACTCCTCCTCGGTGTGGTCGGCGAACTTGGTGATGCCGTGGATCTCGTCGTGGCCGAGGGCCTTAAGGTCAGCGTTCTTCTGGGCGATGACCTCGAGGTTCTCGGAGAAGATGCCGAGGCGCTTGGTGTGCTCCTCAGCGGACTCGTAGGTCACGCCGTGGGTGGCCTTGAACTCGTCGAAGGAGTTGGCTGGGGGGTAAGGGTAAGTTAAAAGAAGATACGTGAAAAAGATAGTTTATAGAGGGATTGGGGGGGGGAAGGTGGGCGCGACCGAGGATATCGCCCTAACCCTAACCCTAGCAAGGGGGGCTCGGCTCAAACCCTTGTCCTGGTGTTATTCTTGCCTCCCCAACTGTTAGGGTTAACATCCCAAAATGCCCATAGGAATTCCCATCCTCGACGCAGTGGTCCCATTGGCTCGTGTCTTCCACCGGTTGTAGCGCACGCGGGTGGCGGTGAATGGTTTGCGGGGCACCCGGCACCGTTTGCATCAGGGTTCGACTCGGCGGGTTAGGGGTTTGTTATTTCATGTTTGATTCGCATTTGTGTGTCCCCAGTCGGTATATGTTACGGGGTGAAAAAGCATATTATGTGTTTATTATTCGGGTGAGTGTGTGGGAAGGTGGGGGGACTTACAGATGAGGAGAAGCTGGGCATCTTCGGAGAGGGCAGCGGCGCCGGAGGCGGCGGCGAGGGTGGCGAGGACGGTGAACTTCATTTTGTTATTAGTAAGAGTGTGGGGAGAATGGCAGGTAGGGTGTCAAGTGTTAGATATTCAGATATTCGGGGAGCCAATGAATGGCTGGCCAGTATCGCTCAATAATTCGGTTGGGAAGCTGAGGAAAAGTTGACACTTGACGACCATAGTACCTGTTGACGACCATAGTACCAGCTGACGACCATATTGAGCAGTACATGGTACGTGCGCCCGTAATGCTCGTATCGCGCATCGTCGCCCGGTCCATTAATGGCGTTGGATTTTGGTGTCATATGTTACGGGATATTAGACAAGATTTGGATCGCCATAGCTTCTAAGCATATGGCCAGTCTCTCCTCTCCCCTCTCTCCCCCCGTTATCCACGTACTGTCGCCGTCTCAAAGTCCCTCCAATTCAAGTTTAAAGTTCTCCAGTTCGGTGGTGTCTGAGAATTAAGAATTCATTAGAGCTCACCTCCCCCACACAACAAACACGCCGACTACCACTCAATCATGTTCCTCAACATTCTCACGCGCAAGTCCTCCTCCACGCCTCCCCCTCCCACCGCCGTCGATCTCACCCGCTCCTGGGAGTTCGGAGGAGACTCCCCCCCGACCAAGCCCACCCCAAAGTCCGCCCATGCCAAGCTACACGGTCCCGAACGACTCCTGTCTCTCACGCATACACTCACCGTGCAGTGTCCTTGGACGCAAGCGGTTACGAGTAGGGCCATGCTCGGGTACCTCCGTTGCGAGCTTGGCGAAGTCCGGGATGAGATTGGCAGAACTGAGAAGGTTTTGAGGAATCAGGCGTCAAACCCGGAGATTCCAGGTGAGAATTGAAGCGTTTGGGAGCTCGCTCGAAACGAGCGGGCGCGTCGCTCCCTCGCCATCGGGCTCACTGTTTCTCCAATGCGTTGCGCCATTGCGTTACGCCATTGTTTTACGCCATACTCCCGTTGCTCACACTGCTCACTGCCTCCCCCTTTATCCAGCGTTTCAGGCCAAGCTGGATCTGCAGAAGGAGCTGGGGGACGTTTTGTTCGACGCTTTCATGCTCAACGCGATCGTGTCCCGCGATCACGGCCTCGACGCTTCCGCAACCTTCGCCACAGTCTGCGCGAAGATGGAGGGAAGGACGCCGTACGTGGCGACGTGGGGTGATGGGGAGACGGTTGCGACGACGGCGGACGAGGCGGCGGGGGTTTGGAGGAAGGTGAAAGGGGAGGAGAGGGAGAAGGAGGGGGGGGAGAAGGAGGAGGAGGACAAGGAGGTGGGGAGCGACACGATGCCAGGAAAGGTTACGAAGCAACTTAAGGGCACGCTTGGGCGCGTTCGCAGCTCCGTCGCCGCCACCGTCACCCGGAATTGGAACCTCCTCGTGGAAGACAGGTGCGTCGGCGTCTCAACTGCCGTCGGCGTCGCCGTTGTCGGCGTGGTACTTGGTTACCTTGTCGCTCGAAAGGGCAACGGCGGCTCGCGGAACGCCGCGATCGCGGCCGCTGCCACCGCAGCCACGTTACCCAGCCTCCCCGCGCTCCCCAACTTGCCGGAGGTGTTCAGCAACAGCAACAAGACCGTGAACGCTGGCGTGGCTGCGTTCGTGGATAACGTGAAGGCGCCGTTTGCTCTCGTTGTGAAGAGTGTTGGGAAGGGGGTGGAGAGATTGAGGGGGGCGAAGAGCGAGTAGGACGGGGGAGGGGGGTGGGAGGTGTAAAGATTAGGAAGAGGGGTTTGTTGGACATAAGCCGATGGACACGGATTGCTAGTGGCGCTTGATGCGCTTGGCGGACTGGAGGGTCTTGATCTCGGCGGCGAGGGCTGCGTTACCGGCGAGACAGGTCTGGAGGCGGGTGTGGAGGGACGCGTTGGAGAGCGTTAGAGCGGCGATGGTGGCGATGGTGGCGAGGTAGGACGCTGTGGAGGTAAGGCGATTTCCGGTGACGAGGGGGGCTGCGGGGGGGGGGGCTTTCTTCGTCGTCTTCTTCGTCGCGGGCGACGCAAGGGACTCCTTGGCCGCGCGGATCGACTTGTGGACGACCTTGGAACCTGGCGCGGATATTAGCCAGCCTTGTGCCGACTTGGCGAACGTCCAGCCCGGCGGGAACTGCGTCTTGAGCGACTCGGCGGTGGGGCAGGACGAGCCCGTTGCGGGGTCGATGCCGGCGCAGTTTCCTTGGTGTTTGTAGCCCTTCTTGCAGGAGGCGTGGCGCTGGCAGGAAGTGGGCTTGGGCGGCTGCGGTGGGCGGTCTTTGGGGGAGACCGTGCAGACCTTGTTGCTCGTGTGGTAGTTGCAACCTTGTTGACTGGCGAACGTCTTGTTGCACAGGAGGCAGGTGTGGCTCATGGTAGAGTCGAGCGTTGATGTGGATTGGCAGCAGGCAGTGCACTGGGGCAAACGCGTTGAGCATCGAGCTCGTTTTTTCGCGATTGCTGCTAACTCGCCGCGTTAGTGCCGCCGCGAACGCAGCATCTTTAGAGCCGTTTATATACATACGTTGCGTAACCCGCCCCCCACTTCGTCCTCAACTCCCTTCGTCACCGTCATAAATTAATAAACAAGGTCCAGGCCCTCGCTTTCATCTACTTGCTCCCCAAGTCCCTGCTCCCACAACCCCCCACTAACCCCACCCCAGCCCCACCCATGAGCGACGACGACTTCCGGCGCAAGAAGTCAAAGCGCGAGCCATCCGGCTTCGCCAAACCCTCCCTCGTAAACTACAACGTCACCGCCGACAGACACGTAGACGATGCTAGATTCGAGAGAATCGCGCAAGCGTCAGCTGCTAGTGCGCCGGTGACGAGTAGCACGATGGACGCGGTGAATAGGATGGCGGCTGGGTTAGAGGTGAGGAGCCGAGTACAAACTACAGCCCGGAACGCAAGCGCTGATTCACATGTGCTTATGACGATGCCGTCACTGATGCTACCACTTCTTCCACTGCTGCCACTGCTGCCACCCCCCTTCGGTCACACTGTATCTACGGCTCACCCGTCCCTCTCTCTCAGGGCAAGACCCTCGCTGCGAAGCTCGCTGATCCTAACCGACCCACGTGGGACCAGTACAAGACTGCCAACGCGGACAAGTTGGAGTTGACCGGCGTTGACGAGCAGAAAATGAAGGAGTATCGCGACCAGTTGGACAAGGAGCGGGATGACTTTTTGGCAAAGGGGAGCAATCACGAGGCGAAGAAGAAGGGGAAGAAGGAGAAGAAGGAGAAGGTGAGCAAGACAAGGCGGGCTGAGCGATGCGAAGGGGCGGCCAGAACGCGCTACATCAGCGAGTTCAAGGCGCTCGAACGGGCGGTGCCATACAAATTGCGCGCTCGCCAGCAAATTGCGCGGTCTGGCCACGCCTCTTGCTTGCAACTAGCGCGTTTTGAGGAGACGAGCGAACAGCCGCATTTGGGCAGCTCACGAGGCGCGAACAAAAGGGGGCGCCGTGCACTAGTGTATATGGCGCACCGCCGCACCCTTGTTCACATGTGCGTGGCTAGCAAACGGCGCCGCCCTTTGTTCACTAGTGTGTTTGGCACGCCGTCTGGCTCACACATGGTTCATGGTTCGGCAGAAATCAAAGAAGCACAAGAAGCACAAGAAGGAGAAGAAGCACAAACGCAAAAGAGATGACTCGGACTCAAACAGCTCGAGCGACAGTTCGTCGACGTCGCACAAAAAGTCCAAGAAATCCAAGAAGAGCAAGAAGGAGACCACTGACGACGACGCGTACAGACTGAGCTCTTTCTTTGATAAGACAAATAGCGATAGCGAGGCTAGTTGAAGCTCCAAACAATAGTTGGTGTATGGAAATGTTTACTCGTTGACGATTTGCTTTGAGTCATGACAAGGCGGCGTCTGATGCGGCGACGGACGGATACGGTGGTCGAGGATCATCGGCAGACGAGGCGGGAGGTTGTTTGGCGGCGTGTTGCGAGAGCTTGGACGCGACTGATTGCATCTCGTCGAGTGACAGTGTGGTGTATTCCATTTCTGCTGGGGGGGGGGGGCGGATGGAAGAGGTGGTTGAGGGAGTGATAGGCTGAGTGGACGGCTGAGTGGACATGTTGAGGTGTGGCGTGAACTAGCGCGGAAGAGGGGGTGAGTTGGTAAGCAACGGGATGCTGAAGCGGGCGGTTAGTTTGGAGGAGTGCTTGACCTTGTACCCCGGATAAAGATACCCGGTTATGAATGATCGGAGGGTTCAAGGTCAAAATATTACGTTACGCGACAAGCGAAAAAAAGCTAGCACGAAGTAGGGCCATCGGGCAGTAACCCTAGAGTGTTCGAGGAGCGTGTGGGCGACATAGTTACTTGGTAGGGCTTGCCAAACGCTTTAAACAAGGCAACTTCCGGCAGAAAAGAGAGACAACGCACACCTTCGTTTGACGAGTGCATATGCTCCTCCTTTCTCACTCAACTTACTCCCCAGGTATGCCATAGCATAGCCTCGTCGTATAATGAGTCGCTCCTCAACGTAGCCCCTCCAACATGCTGCCCCTTTTAATGCTCCCCACTTCTCTTAGTTCCTCCTTACCTCTTCCCCCCCTTCTCCGCGCAACGCCAGCAGCGTTCTTATACGACCAGTCGTTCATATATATATTCTCACACCGTATTCTCACACCCCGTACGGACAGGTACTAAGTGTACCGCCCCCCTCATCCCAACGCGCACAACACAGATCCAAGCCCGATCAGAACAAAGCTATCCCTCCCCTGCCCTCCCCCTCCCCCCCCTACCTCCCCACCTTCCCACCATCCATGGCGCATCGATCCAACCGATCCGCAAGCACAACAGCGACGCCGATCCCCTTCAACACCCCACCGCCTACCGCCCCAGAATCCTCTGCTAGGTGAGGCCATTGCGATGCATGAGCTTTCTACCTGCTCTGGTACTGCAAGCTCTGGTACTGCAAGCTCTGCTGCTGCAAGCTCTGCTGCTGCAAGCTCTGCTGCTGCAAGCTCTGCTGCTACAGGCTCTGGTACTGCAAGCTCTGGTACCACAAGCCTAAGCTCTGGTACTGCAAGCTCTGCTGCTGCAAGCCTCCCCACCCTTTTCCACTCACTCATGTGTCTCTCCCTCTCTCACTAATGTTTTCCCGCAGCGGCCCGCTCTCTAAATGCTCCCAGGTGATCTTCGAGTCGGTAACAAAGCTCCTGGAAGTAATAATTCTCTCTCGCTGCCCCTCCGTCCCCTCCACCCCCTCGGACCGCACCCGCTTCAACCTCCACACCCTAGCCCTTCCTAACATCCGTACCGTCATGCAATCCCACCCCCTTACTGCCCCCATCCTCCTCACCTTCACCTACACTGGCGTCGCAGGCACCGCCATCCCCCTCGAGCAATACACGATCCAGTACACCACCACCCCTTTAACTTCCACCACCGTCAACGCCTCCTCCGACATCCTCGCCGTCCTCCGCCTCGTCTGCAAGCGCGTCATCCTCCTCCTCCGCACCGTTCACGCCGTCATGCGCTTGAACTTCGCCCACAACTTCACGCTGCTCGAGCAATGTCTGCCGAACAAGAGTGGCGGGAAGATGGGGAGTGGCAGCGGCGACCACCGAGTGACCAACAAACGACCGCACCCCGGCAACCTCCACCTCCTAGCCAACGACGCCGGCAACATCTCCTTCTCCTTCTCCCACCCACCCTTCCCCCACCCCTCGCCAGGCCAGAGCTCCCAAGGCGTGTGCGCGTACCAAACCCACGCGTTCAACCCCATCCCAACGCCGTATGGCGTGCTCAGCGTGCAGTGCATGAGCCTGACGCAGATGGGTTTCGCGGGGCTTGTGGAGGGGTATTTGAAGCAGGAGAAGGGAATTGCGGGACACGTCGATCCGTTACCACGGTTTAACGTGATGGAAGACTACACTCAGACAACGGTGGGCGAGAAGAACTGCGGGAGTGACGGTAGCGGGAGTAGTGAGACTGATGGCCCCCGTTCACAAATGACGTCCCCCCCCCCCGCGAGTCATCTGCCCCCCCCACACACCGCCCCCTCCCACGGCAGCTACAAGCGCCGCCACACTATCTCCCAGGACCAAGAGGCTGAGATGTCCGGCCTCGCTCGCGCTCTCGCAAACGACGTTCAATCCGGCTACGGCGTGCCCCCTGAGCCACCAAGGCCCATTTACGGCCAAGCCATGTACGTGCAAGAGCGAAGCGAGTGGAGACGAGGAGGAACTCGGGACGCGAGCCGCGAGTCCCGAGACGAGCCGTTCATTTACTAAAAACGCGCAAAGAGCGGCTCAAAACGCGCGAAAAGCGCCCCAAAACGCGCAAAGAGCGGCGCATTTTGGCGCGACTCGCTCGCCTTGTTCCCCTCCCATCTTCTCTCGCTCACGCTCCCTTCGCAGGTACCCGCTTCACCAGGCGATGCCTTCTCAGCCGACTCGGAGTGACGTTAACAACCCGAGCCACACGTTTGCGCCGCCTCCGCCGACGCTGACTCGTGGCTACTCCCGGTCGCTTGACCATAACGGCCCGAGTCCTCTGCTACAAAAGATGCAGGGGATGGCGTTGGGGCAGCCGCCGGCGTCGTTACGGCCTGAGCTGCCCGGCACGAGTCCGACCCCGCCGTTGCATCCGGGCCTCGCGGGAAGGGAGGCCCCTGATCCGGCCATCTTTGGCTACGGCTACACGGACGGCTTCGGGAACGCTATTCACCAGCCGCAGATGCCCCCCCAGCAGCACCCTCCCCCCTCCCGCCCCCAGTCCCGCGCCCAGTCCCTCTCTACGTCCCCTCTCTTCGCCCCCTCCTCCCCCCCGTTCAACGTGCTGTCCACCTCCCCCGGCCTCCTCAACCTTCCCCCCGGCTCTGCCTCCAACTCCCGCCGCTACAGCTACAGCGACAGCGCGAGCAACTCCGCAACGTCTTCGGCCACCACCACGCCCAACATCTTCGGCGTGCCTGGCGACGTGTCCGGGTTCCTCCTTCCACCCTCCGCTCTCGATACTCTGCAGGATTCCCCGTTCAAGCATCAACAGCAGCCGGCGCCTATGAGCCACTCGTCGTCCATCCACGCGGCTCTCAATCCGTCGCCCTCCCCGTCCACCATGTTCGGCGCGGACGGTTTGGCCGGTCTCGTGGGTGAGGAGGGGTCGGGGGAAGTGGACGACGTCAATCCCTTCGGATCCGTCCTCGACACCGGTGAGGCATCGTTCCTTCCGTTCGCGGACGTGCTGGACGTACAGGGGGAGGACTCCCCGGTACACAGCATGCAGGAGAGCGCCAGCAATTTCGCCAAGAAGTGCGGCAGCAGTCAACGGCTCGAGATGTTCAAGCCCAAAGAGGGAGGGGGGGGGAGCTTGGACGAGTACCGACGATTTGCAGAAGACTCCATACGATAATATACGACGTTGCATAAAGCATTTCCATAAACGATTACTTAGACGTTACCACCGCCCTTCGAACGGCACTGACTCGCGGCGCTCAGCGTTTGCCGGACTGGGATACTCCTCATCGTCGCAGCTCGCCTGCGTGATGCACTTGCACAGCGCTAGTCCAGGCTCTGGTCCAAACCTTCCCGCGGGGCATCTGTCGCACTCTAGATTGTAGGCGCTGCCGGTCTTGTTGACGTACTTGCCCACCGGGCACTTGCTGCAGCTCTCCAAGTACCTGCCCGTCTCGTCCTCTCTGTACCTGCCTGGCGGACAGTCGACGCACTCTTCGACGCTGTCGTAGGCCACGTCTCTGTACGTTCCGGGCGGGCAGATCTCCATCTCTCCGTCGACGTACTGTTCGTCTCCATTCCCGTCAATGTACATGGCCACCTGCGAACACTTGTAGCCCGGCTGGCACCGCTTGAGCGCGATCTGGCAGCCGTCGCGGCACTCCAACCTCGCCGTCTCGGCCAGATCGCTGTACCCGACGGTGATGTGCGCAGCGCTCCTGTACGTGAAGTCGCACTTGCTCGTGCAGTTGCTCAGCTTCGTCGGCGCCGAGCTCGTCACCACTTCGCTAAAGAAGTACGTGCACCCGGCTCTGCAAAACTCGATGTAAGGGTTCGGGTTGGGCGTCACTAGCTCCATGAACTCAGTGTGGTTGTAGAAGCCGGCGTCCGTGACCTCCCTAACATACCCTGGTACCAGCGTGACGGTCACGCCCGCCAAGCTCGCGCTAACGTCGGCGTTCGCGCTCAACTCCCCCTGACTCCTCGTGGTGTCGGTGAAGTTGCCCTCGTTCGCCTTCAACTCAAAAGTGTCCAGCACCAAGTTCACAAACTCGTCGGTCGTCGAGTGGTTGTACGGCTCAGTGTAGTCCACTATGTACTCGCTGCTGTACAGGATGTCGGTCACGTACACTCCCCCGTCCAACGCGGGCGTCGGCACGTCCAGCAATCGCAAGTCGTCGCTGAAGAACTGGCGAGCAACCTGGGAGGGGGGAGTGTCAATGTTGTGCTTTGCTCGGCGTGCTTTGACGGCGTGCTATATTTGTGTTCATTCTTACCTTCTTCAAACTTGTCAACAAGTACTTCTTATGAAACATGGTCAGCGGCACGCCATCCCCGTAACTATCGCCGTAGCCCGGCAGGGATACTCTTAGCGTGTGGTTGAACTTGACGACAGCGGCGGACATTGGCGTCCAGAAGTAGGGGTGGGGTTTTGTTAGTAGCAGTTCATTGCCCAGGAGATCTGTGTCATGGCTTGGTCGGGTAGGGCCTTTGCCTTGCTCGAGGAGGCGGAGGGAGGGGGGGACGGCGCAGTCGGTTTGACATTGTGAAAGGGTCGATAGAGAGGGGGTTAGGCAGAGGAGGACTAGGAGGAGTTGGAAGAGGGACATAATGAGAAAGAGCTCCGGGATAAGAAGTGGGGGGGGACTGCGCTGAGTTGCTGTAAGTCAAAGTCCTGAAGATTGATCCGGGGGGGGTACGCTCGATGAAGTAGCGTGCCAGTCGACGGATTACGTAGTTGTAGCGTTCTTGCCAGGCAAAAGAGGTTTCGTTGTCAACATAATCACGCTAATTCACGGCCCTATAAAATTATGCAGGGCACGGACAGAACGTTGCAACGCAAGCGCTGCGCGAGGAGCAGCCCTGCCCCCACCATCGTAGAGTAGTCGCACAGTTCTACATCCCCCCCGTTGATCGCCGCAGTGTGTCCGCCGCAGTATCCCGTCTTCCACCAATAGCTATTTTATGTGAAAGCTGGATTGAATAACTCGGCACACGCGACCAACGGACCGGCGCTACCGCCCCGCCCCCATTCCGCACCGCCGTGCTACGCGGCAGGGTGCTCGGCGTGCCAGTCGTTACACATAAATCTAAAGGTCCTTGCTGAAATCCACCTCGCCAAGGCAACCTCTTTCACCCCCGGCTCACCTCCTCCCCCGAACACCCCGCTGCATGGCCAGTACACACCCGCTCTCATCCGGGGC
>Ga0307985_10002477_pt1 | contig 10312 bp, 10 predicted proteins | sample EllFjometageno80_FD_203155 | JGI IMG/M metagenome (GOLD analysis project Ga0307985, IMG submission 203155) | Marine microbial communities from Ellis Fjord, Antarctic Ocean - #80 | ecosystem: Environmental > Aquatic > Marine > Unclassified | place: Southern Ocean | collected 2014-10-09 | reverse complement strand
ACACGCACACGCGCACGCGCACGCGTTGGTCACGCATGTGTCCGTACAATTGTGCTCGTACAATTGTGGTTGGTGTTGCGAAGATCCTCTTTCTTCTCTAAACCGTCTTCAAAGCGCCACGAAGCCCCGCCAAACACCAACTCCTCCAGACTTCCCACTGACCCTAGCTGCGCAGCCCTGTTGATCCCACCCCGTCCTTTCTCTCATAAAGGCAGCCCGAGCAACCAGCCATCAAGATTCTACCCTATCTTCCTAACGTCCTCTGCACTCCTTCACCCTCCTCTCTCGCCCTCCTCTCTCGTCCACCCCACGTGTCACCGTCCACCCCACCAGCCACCCCACCAGCCACCCCACCAGCCACCCCACAATGCCCCCCTCCCTCCCCTCTCCCCACGTCCTTCTAGCCCTCCTCTTTCCCTTCCTCCTCTACCCTCCCACCCGTACTCTCCTAATCTACTTAACAGCCATCCTCACCGCCGTCTTCCTCGCCGCGCTGCTCGCGTTCGACCTGCATAACTGGGGAACAAACAAGGCCCAGAACGCAGGCAAGAAGCGAGCAAGTTTGACCAGGGAGACCAGGGAGTCCAATTCACCAGCCACTACTTCTGACCATGCCACTACTTTCCTTACTCCTCTTGACTTTTCCCCTCTTGACGTTTCCCCTCTTGACCCAACTCCTCATCACGCTCCCCTGATCTCAACCACCACCATACAGTCTTCCGCCGCCTCCCTCCACCACAATCACTCCCAGCTCCCCCCCCCCCTGCTCACTGAACTCGCCACCCTCATTGACTTGATAACTCGCGACTTCATTCTCCACTGGTACCTCCCCCTCTCCACAGCGCCCACCCTGTCCCCCACCTTCCCCAACCTCGTCACAGACGCTATCGCCGCAGTGCTCGGAAACCTGTGCACCGACGCCAACAAGCGTTGCAACGTCGGCCGGTTGCTGCTGATCAATGTTGTCAAGGTGAGTATAAACACACTGTGTGAACAAAGCGCACACTGTGTGAACGAAGCGCACACTGTGTGAACAAAGCGCACACTGTGTGAACGAAGCGCATCTAACAAGCGCCGACAGATTATAACCCTGAACCTCCACTGGTACAAGCGCCTCCGCACCGAATCCCTTAAGCTCAACCTCGACCTCTCCCCCCCCGCTCCCGGCATCCCCACCCCCCACCCCCTCCAGACCGCGATTACGCACCAATTCATAAAGCACAAACGCCTCCACGCAGCCTTATCCTCCCACACCACCCTCCCCCCCAAGCACGCCACCCCCCAACTCCCCCTCCTCGCCTCCGAGCAATCCTACCTCCGCACCCTCTCCACCAAATTGACCGACCGCGTCTTGCCCCCCGCCCACAAATCCAACCCCCTCATCGGCACCCTAGTCGACGAGATCCTCGCCAATTGCGTCCTCAACCCGGTTATGGGCCTCTTCGTTCCGAGCACGATCAACGGCTGGATCGACGCCGCGACTGGTACGGTCGCTGACGAACCTGACCGAGGCATCGAGGCGGACGACGGCGCCAACCCGACGTCCAAGGGGTTCCACTACGACGACAACAGCGACCTTGAGCCGGGTGTGTGCCCTCTCGGCACCGGGGATCCGAGTTTCCGCTTTTTCGCAGGACGGTTGGGGAGTTTGGAGAGTGTTTTGCTGCTGGGTGAAAAGAGTCACAGGAGCTTTTTGTTGAGAGTCGATGGGGGCGAGGGGGGGGGAGGGATCTTGATTACGGTCAGTTACGTCGCGGAGGATGATACTAAGGTGAGTCTGGAGCACCTTCAGCCACGGCGAGTCTGCCTTACGTGTTCGCCTCCCTCCTTCTTCACGCAGTGGTTAGTGTTGTGTGTTGTGTGTTGTGTGTTGTGTGTTGTGTGTTGTGTGTTGTGTGTTGTGTGTTGTGTGTTGTGTGTTGTGTGGTTGTGTGTTGTGTGTTGTGGTTGTGCCCCCCCCTCCCCTTCACACGATGCACGTGCCATCTCCCTTGCTCAAACAGCGTGTGCGACCCCCAGATGCCAGCAAGCAAAATTGCCGCGCCCGCCTTGACCACGTTCGACGCGATTCGCGGCCGTGCGGAGTCCCGAACTCGTCACTTAACCCTCAAGTACGCTCCCCCCCTCTCTCTCGACGCTCCGTCCGGTTGGAAGTACTGCAGCAGAGACGAGCTGTACTTCGAGAACCTGTTCGCGCTCAGTTATGAGTTCAAGACGATGTCAGAGGCTCTAACGGCGCTTGAGAAGGTTGGCATCATTAAGATTGGGCAGGGGGTTGAGTTTACGACGACCCTTTATGACGAGGATCGGGATCGAACTTGTTCGGCGAGTGACAAGAATGACACGATTACTGGCGCGCCCGATCCCACGGCTGCGACTCGCCCCCCCGTCCCCGTCTCCGCCACCGACGACGACGACGTGTCCACCCCCGACCTCCAACACGCCCAGTCCCAGCGCCCCCTCATGAGCCCGAAGCAAAAGCGCCGTCGCTCCTCTAACATGCCCAAACTCGCGAAGAACATGGTGAAGGAGGTGCTCGTCGATCCGATCGCGCAGTTCAACTTGCACAACAAGCATGAGGTCAAGAGCAAGACGAAGGCGTTCACGCAACCGGGCTCCGACGATACAAACTCGCCTGAATCGCCAGTCTCATCAGAACCCTCCACCACCGGGATCCCAGCCACGTCTCTCGCCACCGCGCCCACGGCCCCGTCTGGGGAGGAGAGTGGACTCGCTCCTTCGCCCCCCACTGCCACCACCCAGCACTCCGAGCTTTGCCGTCAGCTCCGCCTCTGCGTTGACGAGATTCTCATGTACGTTATGAACGAATCGAACCAGTCTTCACAGGACGTGCAGCTGGGGTTCATGAGGCAGACGAGCGTGTGGGAGTTGGAGGGGACGATTCAGACGTGTAAGATGCTTGTTAGCGCGATTGAGATGATTTTGAGGCACGGTATGTCGAGTCCAAGCGGGAGGGGGGAGAGGGGGGGGGAGGGGAGCACGTTTATTGGGACGTTTACGGAGAACGTCGTGGAGATGACGGAGCAGAGAATGGAGCGGTGAGTGAAAAGGGGAGGGAGCGAACGCTGCGACGATCATTCCGTTCATTGCGAGCGCCTTCTTCGTTCACACTGCTTGTGTGGCGCGACGATACTCGCGCCGCCAATGTTCACGCAACCATGTTCGCTTGCGCGCCTGTCTAGTTTTGCCCTCCTTCTATTCGCGCTTCCCTAATCCCACCCTCGCAGGTCGTCGTCCGTCAACAGCGAGCGGTACCTCGAGCAAGTAGCGGTGGACCCGTTCTCGGACAGCGACGACTCGTCGGAGGAGGTGAGACCCCAAACGCGAGCCTTTTCTCTTCGCCCAGCCCTCCCATGGCGAGCGCGCGCGAAACATGTTTACGAGCGACGGGGGGGGTGGGGGGTGCTTTGTTCGCACTGGTGGCACGAGTGGCGCTCAGTCCTCGAATCGCCGCCCTCGTTCCGTCTCTAACACTCGATTCGCTCGTCATCGCTGTAGGAGGAGGAGGAGGACGAGCTGCAGCAACTCGCCGCGTTCAACAACGCCGATACCAACACTCTTATCATCTCCAACAACGAGCCCGCCACGCAAGCTGTTAGCCCGCCGACCGACAAGGCTAACCACACGCAAGGCCGCCGCAACACGTACCGACTCGGCGGTGGGTACTTCAAGGAGGCGATCCCAACCGTTGAGACGGACTACTTTGGCGGAACCACCGGTTCCACTCCCCCCGGCTCGCCGAAAGCAACCCCCGACGCCCCCTCAGCAGCTCCCCCCCTCGCTCCGGTCGCCCTTAACCCCCCTCTCGTCTCCAACCCGGCGGTGGACTTCCTGCCGCACAATCCCGAGGGCCACGACGACATCGCCGGTAAGGCGCTCATCGCGGCTTGGCTCCAGACCGGCTCGACCTACCACATCATGAAACATATTGTCCGCGGCAACAACGTGCTCAAGCACGTGTACTATTGCCCCGGCGCGGCGCTGCTTGCACCTAAGACAATGACCAACGTGCTGCACAGCCTCAAGCGCCTGAACGACGTTGAGATTAAGGTGGACACGACCGCTGTCATTCTGCAGGGTGACGCCGAGGGAGAGGCGCGGCACGCCAGGGCGTCGTCGAGCGCCATGGGATCGGTCTCGTACGACGACTACGACGCTGCGTTTTTGAACACGACGTTGAGGGAGATCAACGAGTTTAGCGAAGCGTCACCGCGCACCAACGGCGGGTCGGATCCTGCGCCGCCGACTGAGCGAGAGACCAAGGTGCAGACGCCGTTCCTGAAGCGGTTCATTTCGGAGGGCAGGTGAGTCGGGCTGATAGTTTTGAGCAGGTCGCTTTGAACGGCGCGACACGAGCGGATCAAGCTGTTATAGGTCGCTCCTCGCCGCTCTTAATGAGCACGAGTGCGCTCTCGATCCGCAGCTCGCTCTCCATTCCCCCCCCTTTTCCTTACACTCGTGTTTGCTCTAACAAACCCTCGAACAGCGGGCGCAACCTGCTGAACGTCAAGAATCTCGTCGAGGAGGCCAAGGACACCGCCAAGAAGGCCTTCAAGCGCAAGAGCAAGGCCAGCCTTGGCAGCGTCGACGGAGCTCCATCGGTGACCACCAAGACCACCAAGGCAGTTCTGGCGCAGCCCTCTACGACTCTTCACTACAAGCACCTCGTGTTCCACCCGAATGAGGAGAAGGTCAAGCAGCTGAGGACGGCGCGGCTGCGCGGCACGGACTCGTGGTTCAAGAAGCTGCGCGAGAACCACCAGGAGATTCTGGACCGCAAGGTGAACGATAGCCTTGCCGTCTACCACGAGCTCGCGAGGACCGTCAACTTCAGCACGCTGTCCATCGGGGTTGGAGAGGGAGAGGACGGGGAGAGCGGGGAGCTGACGTTAACGGCGGTTGGGCCGGCGCGCACCATTGAGGTCCCCGACGACGACAACACGCTGCTCTTCGCAACGAGGCCCAAGGCGATCAGGCCGGTCGGCTTTCACAACGACATCCACAGCGCGAACAACTTCGTCACCTACGCCGCCACGTACACCGAGCTGCTGCCGCCCAGCGAGCTGGGGGAGATGGCCAAGGTCGAGGGGGGGCTGCAAATCTGGAAGTGTATGCTGCACTACTACCCGCATGATAAGTCGGCACGCGTCGTCGACCCCAAATGGGCGGACGAGCGGTTCAAGGGCCAGTCGTGGGCCAAGATCAAGCTGCCCAACCGCTTCAAGAACGCGCGCGCGAGCTGTCGCAAGACCTGGAACAACGAGGTGAGTTTGCGGACGCGCGCGAGGGGGTATTGGATAGTTCAGCGATAATATATGGTGTACCTGATGCTCTGTACTATTATGCGAGATCGATAAAAGGGAGCCAAAATAAACATGAGGACAACATCACGCACGTCATCTCCATCGCCCCCGCAAACAAACCCACCGCCCTAACACGCGCCCTCTGTATCAATGCAGGTCCAGGGCGAGTTCGACACGACCGACTTCGAGTACGCCCCTCGGCAGGGCAAGCCTGCCGACTATGTGTACCGCATGAAGATGTGGCGCAAGCCGGTGATCAATCTGATGGGCGTCATGTTCACCGTGTTCGACAGCCAACTCGTGGACGTCCACCGCGCCGACGCGTCCATCTTCGAGATCTCGGACGCCAGCATCTCCTACGCGCTGCTCGCCGACAGGAACATCTCTGGCTTGTCGCCCGTGACTTACACGGACGCCCACAGCAAGACGATCTCCCTGCGCCCGTCGGAGCTGCGCTCGGCGCTCGGCCTGTACGTGACGAGGATCCAGGCCCAGAACATCGCCATGTTCGGCGAGAAGCTTCAGAAGAAGTTCAACCCGGCCAACTTTGCTGAGCACCAGACGCGCTTGATGCCCACGATTGGCATGCTCAAGTACTCCGCGAGCAAGGGCGGCGGCGAGCAGATGATCCGCGATCTCGGACGACCAGGGTTGGGCGGCTGCCGCGCGACTTTGATCGAGCTGCAGGACTCCGGCATCTGGCGGTCGGAGGGATGCGTCTTGAACCTCGAGGCCAAGGTGGAAGGCGTGGTGAAGCAGACTGGAAACGAGCTGTTCGCCAAGCCTGTCATTATGTACAAGATTCGCTGCGTGTGCGAGCGCTCCGAAGGCGAGAAGATCGTGAGGGAGGAATGGGTCTGCATGCGGCGCTACAACGACTTCGTGAGCCTGCACAAGAATCTCAAGGGCCAGCTCACTGAGAACCCCAAGGGGAAGGAGCTCAGCATTGTCGAAGGCGCCGGTGGAGGCCAGCTCATGCTGCTGCTTCCAACACTACCACCCAAGAAGAATCTGAACGTTGCCGTGGGCATGGGCGGCAGCAAGTTCCTCGAGCAGCGCGGCCGCAAGCTCAACCAGTACATGGGGTAAGCTGTCGGGGGGAGGGAGGGAGGGAGGGAGGGAGGGAGGGAGGGAGGGAGGAGATATTGGATGGTTCATTGATGATATATATACTGTAGCAGTGTTCGATAATATTTTGCGACTGGCAGGGTCGGCGAGCAACGCTATGCGTAAACCCCAGAGTGACCGATGGACCAAATAGTGAGACATGAGGACCAGCCACACCCTACGACTTCCCGCGCTGCATCACGCACACCGCTAACACCCCAATTTCAGCTACATGCTGAACCGGCGACACGTGCTACACGGGTGCCGCGAGCTAGTCAGCTTCCTGTGCGCTGAGGAAGAGATCGGCAGCGGCGGCGGGGCTGACGAGGATGAGTTCGGGCGGAGCGAGAGGAGCCGTACGGTGGTCGTCATCAACGGACTGGGCGTGGGCGGTGCGATTAGTCTGGGCCGCGAGGAGAAGCCGCGCAGCGTGTCGAACGCGAGCGCTGGCGCGGACGCGAGTGCCGAGAAAGAAGACGGGGGCGGGAGAGAGGATGACAGAGGAGAGGAGGAGAAGGAGGAGGACGAGGAGGGGGAGGCGAAGGAGGGGGGCAAGACAAAGAAGGAGAGAAAACGCGAGAAGAAGGAGCAGCGCAAGGCGGAGAAGAAGGCCAAGGAGGCAGAGGAGAGCGGCCACTCCAAGCAAGTGTCTGCGCGGACGATGGCCTTTGACGCCGCAATGAACGCGTCAATTCACCAGCGGCTCAAGACCATTAGCAGCAGGGACGTTCAGGAGGGCGTGTTCAACCTGGCCAAGGAGCTGTTGAGCTTGGACAAGGCGACGTTCCTCAGAGGACGCATGATCAGCGTCATTCGCGGGATCGTGAACTTCTTGACTGGCGGGAGCACGCTGCACAAGACTCTGTACAACCTACACAGCGCGTACGTGACGGGATCCAACGTGAGCGGTGGCGTGAAGTGGCTGCGGGAGTTGTTGTGGCCGTTGGGCGAGTTCGCGGAGGCCGCGCCCGAACTCACGGAGCTTGAGAAGGACGCTCTCGCTGACAAAGTGTTCAAGACCCTTCTTCGCTTGGTCCCCGAGAGTCTGACGAGCGTCGTGGGGGAGGATCTGGCGGGAGAGGGCGTTCACCTGCTCTTCGACTTGCTGCAAAACGAGACGATACTAAAGAGCATTAGCTACCAACTGGTGGACGCTATTGTGCTCGAGCTCTATCCAGAGCTGCAGATCGACCTGGACGGACTGCACGCGGTTGAAGATTAATGTAGCGAAAGGACGCTGTATGAACGGAACGAATGCACGCCCAACACACTTTCCTCTTGCTTTCTTAAACGTACTGCCCTTACATCGTTCAAACTACTCCCCCTGCCTCTCCACTCAAACCCCCACTATATCCACTATATCCCCGCCCCCCCCTCCTCGTCCTGCTGGAAAACGTGCTTCGCCATCATGTCCTCCTGCAAACTCAGCCTCTTGTCGAGGATCGCAAGCGTCCTCGTCATCATATCAAGCTGCCCAACAATGTGGTCGAGCGTGCCCGCCAGGACCTCCGGCAGCTGCTCCCTGGGAAGAGCGGGCGCCTCGCCGCTATTCACCACCGGTCCTGCAGCGAAAGAAAGGGAGTGTGTAAATGGAAGTGTGTGGTGGGGGGGTTCGTGTGTGTGCAGCGCGCATCCTCACCTCCATCATCAGCCCCAAAAACGTCCACATCCCCGCCCGCAACAATCTCCTCCAATACAAACTCCTTCCCGCTCGCGTTCCCGTTGTTCCCGCCCCTCGTATTGAAGTTAGCGCCCATATTCTCCCTCCCGCTCTTGAACGGACTGCCCCCCCCCGGCGTCCTCTGCCTGACGGGACTGCTGTTCATGCTCCTGCTCATGGTCATGTTGTTGCTATTGCCGCCGCCCCCCGCAGACTGGCTCCTCTCCGCCTGTCCCCGCTTGGGGCTATTATAACTCAAAGCGGCTCCCGTGTTGCCCATCCGAGGCTGCGAGGAAGAGTGTTAGAACGGTTGGCGAGTAATGGGATGAAGAGGTTTGGGAGGTTGGTCCTCGTGTTTCTCTTTCGACAACCTTCTAAATGACGGGCGTTCACGCGTAGGTAGCACTGGTCGCCGATCCCGCCAGTCGCATAGAGTAGCCGTGGTGTGGTACTTTATACGTCATAGCCGAACCATCCAGTATGCATCCAGGGGGCTCCCATCTTAGCCTCACCTTGCTCGCCGTGACCGTAACCCCCCCACCGCTCTCAGCTCCCGGCGTCCCTCCCACGATCGAGCTCAACGCACTCTTCCAAACCATGACCATTTTATCCTCCCCCCCACTTGCGAAGAAACCTCCCGTTGGCGCGAACGCGGACGCCGAGCACGCTCCCTGATGCCCGTGCAGCGTGTACAACAGCTGCCCCTCCCTGAGATCCCAAATCTTGAGACTCCCCTCCATGCCGCTACTGAGCACGTAGTTCCCGCTCTCGTGGAAGCTAATGCTCGAGATCGCGTCCCCGTGCGCGGGGTAATGCTGCAGGAGCGCATTGCTCCTCAGATCCCACAGCTTCATGGTCCTATCACAGCTCCCCGCCGCCACGCACGTGCCGTCCGGATGGAACGCCACGCTGTTCACCCCCTCCTTGTGGTCGCTGTAGCAGTGCAGCCCCTGGTGGCTGTCCACGTCCCACACCCTCACCGTCTTATCGTCTCCCCCCGACACCGCCAGCCTGCTATCCGGGGAAAACTTGGCGCTCCTGACCCAGTTGGCGTGCCCGTTCAAGCTACACTGGAACTTCTTGCTCGGCAGCGCCCAGATCTTCACCGTCTTGTCGTCACTCGCCGTGATGAGACTCTTCGAGTCCGCCGAGAAACTCACGCTCCTAACCCCCGCCGTATGTCCCTTGATGCTAACAGACTCCCCCTTGGCAGAGGGCAGCCACAGCCTGACAGTCCTGTCGGCGCTCGCGCTCGCAATCAAGTGCCCGCTCGGGGAGTACTCCACGTGGTGCACGGGTCCCTTATGTCCCACGAACCTAAACGCGCGTAGTTGCGGCTTGAAGTTCCAGAGCATAAGGTACGAGTCTGAGGAGGCAGATACTAGCTGCTTCATGTTGGGGGAGAAGGAGAGGGAGGTGATGGCGTCGCGGTGACCGCGGAATGTGCGCTCGAGGGTGGGATCTGGGACTGACATGGCAGGCTGGGAGGTTGTGAGGGGTTAGAGGGGAAGAGAGGGAGAAAACTTTGGTCGGATAACTTTGGTCGGTTGTTGCTCCTCGAAAAGGTGGTGCGCTGCTGTAAATTGGGGGAAGGGGTAACGCAGTCAACAAGGGGATTGGGGTGGGGGTTTCGAGTTTCAGGAAAGGTAGAAGCAACGTTGATTGGAGTGCTGCGCGCGACGCTAACCTTGGAGGGTTTGTTTGTTCGACCTTCCCCCCTTCTTTAGTTTCAGATAAGATTTTATAACCCTTAAAATTATAACAAGAGACTTTTCTTTCTTTCTTTCTTTCTTTCTTTCTTTCAGACAGACGGACAGACAGACAGACAGACAGACAGACAGACAGACAACAGTTATGCTAATTCCATCTCGTAGGTTGTTGAGGGCTGCACACAAAAGTGATATATCCAACATTTTATGTCCGTCGCCGGCAAAGATCGGGGCTCCAAGATCGACTTTCATTGTTTAGCACTAGCTGAGTACATCTTGGCTGTAAAGGGCGGCGTCACGGCGAAAAGGGCTGGCTCGTCTACCGGAGTGGCGAGGCATACATACATGGAGCAGAATCAGAGTGGTGGAAGTGTACAACGGCACAATCTTAGAGGCTTGACGGTGGCACACAAGTACTGACCAAACTCCACTCTCTACAAGAGGCCCACGCCGACGCCTCGTTTGACATCATCGCGGCGCAAAGGGTTGGCTCGGCTACCGGGGCGGCGAGG
>Ga0307985_10002475_pt1 | contig 10321 bp, 6 predicted proteins | sample EllFjometageno80_FD_203155 | JGI IMG/M metagenome (GOLD analysis project Ga0307985, IMG submission 203155) | Marine microbial communities from Ellis Fjord, Antarctic Ocean - #80 | ecosystem: Environmental > Aquatic > Marine > Unclassified | place: Southern Ocean | collected 2014-10-09 | reverse complement strand
CTCTTAAACGCATTTGGAAAAGAAAAGAACTGTGAGTATGTAGAACTATTTGGTCGTAAAGGATGGGGAAAGGTACTTAAAGATATTAACTATGAAGAACAAACAAGATTATTTGCTAAGGAGATAAAATAATGTCAAAAGGCGACAACGTAGAAACACAAGAGAATGAACCTTGGAGTCAAGCCTCACCCTATATAACGGAAGGTTTCTCTGAGGCAGCTAACTTATATAACAATTTTAACCCAGAGTATTATGGTGGTCAAACACAAGCAGGCTTTAGCCCAGACCAATTAACAGCACAACAAGGAATTCAAGATTTTGCAATTCAAGGTGCTCCGGAGTTAATGAATCCAGCAATAAGTGCATATCAACAAGGAACAAATGCTAACATGTTAGATGTAGCAAACAATCCTTATGTAAGTGGCATGGCACAGAATGCAGCAGACAGAGCATACGGTGGATTGTCTGGTGAACTAGCAAACATTAGAGGTGGGGCTATTATGTCCGGAGGATATGGTGGTGGCAGACAAGGTATTGCAGAAGGCAATGCACTTGCAGGAGCATATGACTCAGCTAACATGGCAGCAGCAGATGTGTATGGCCAAGCTTATGGACAAGGATTAGGACATCAGGCAAATACATTAGGCATGACAGGCTCATTAATGGGTGCAGGATTTAGCCCTTATGATGCTCTTGGTGCTTCTGGACAACAACAACAAGCTCAAGAACAAGCTTTAATTAGTGATGCACAAGCAGAACATGAATTTAATATGAATAAGCCTTATCAGCAATTTCAAAATTATCAAGCAGGTATTGCAGGTTTTCAACCAGTGATGGGTGCGGCAGGTTCACAGACAAACACAACACCGGGACCTAGTATGCTAAATACTATAGGTAACTTAGGTTCGATGTTTGCAGGCTTATAGGAGTATACACATATGGGATACGAAACAGAAGCATTTGGAAAAGCAGGAAAAAATGCGTACTACAATAATGGGTCTCAAATTCAGACTCCACAGATGAGAGCAAATTTAGCAAAGAGTGGAGCAATGCCTTCTGGCAACGAAAGAGCAGCCTATGAAAAAGCTATGGCTGACAGGTATGCTAGCACAGTTGTTTCACCCGGACTTTTTGGAACAGACTTATTTAAAAAAACAGGATATACAGGACAAGGTGCCGCAGGCGGAAGAAGCCCTTCACTCGCTAGTAGTAATAATAGTGGTGGCGGTGGTGGCGGTGGTGGAGGCCTAAGTTTTTCTACTGGAAGAGGTGGTCAGTATTCATCTGTACCTAGTAATGTATTAACTCCTAAGACATTTGAATTTAATAACAATAATTATACTTCTCCTACACAAGCAGGAACTTCGGACCCATACCAGTATGGTAAAAACCCTTATGTTTATGGCGAAGGTCTTACAGCAGGTGACGGTTATGGCATATGGGGCTCAAAACCGGGAACTAACCCCTACAAACCAACAGCACCTTCAACAGGATTATTAGGATTATCACCAATACAATTACCGGGTAACATAGCAGGTACAAATGTTGGTGCAACTTTAGACGCTATGCCTGCAATTGGTGGAGGCAGCGGAACTACATTTACTCAAGGTCCATCCGGTGTAACTCCTAGGCCCGGAAGCAATGGTTTAACACCACAACAAGCAGCTCAAGCTGGACAAGATTTAACTTACCAACAGACAATAGATGAGATGGGAATCTTTGGACCAAACAACCCACCGCCTAGTACACAATTTCCTAGTCCGGGTCAGAAAACGCCTACATCAAGTCAATCAGTAAATGATTCTTTAACAGCAACGCAAATAACAAACATGAGCCAAGCTCAAAGAGATTGGATGAATAATACATTAACTGACCAAGGAAGAATGCAACAAGGTCAAACTCAAGCACCATCTGCACCTGAAGGCACCCTTGCAGCTCAAGCAGAAAACATGGTAAAAGTGGCAAGTGGTATGAGTCCAGATTTAATGAATAGAGAAAGAGGCATTGGCAACACACCTCAAACTTCAGCCATGAATCCAGATTTGTTAAATAGAGAAAGAGGTATTGATAATACACCACAAACTTCAGCTATGAATCCTGATTTGTTAAATAGAGAAAGAGGCATTGGCAACACACCACAAACTTCAGCTATGAATCCTGATTTGTTAAATAGAGAAAGAGGCATTGGCAACACACCACAAACTTCAGCTATGAATCCTAGTTTAATGAATAGAGAAACTGGTATTGGTAATGCTGTACAAACTTCAGCTATGAATCCTAGTTTAATGAATAGAGAAACTGGTATTGGTAATGCGGCCACAGTGTATCCAGATGCAGCTAGTAATATATTTTCGGATATGGGAACAGGACTTAATAAAGCTAGCCAAATAAGTGCTAATCTTGAACAGAAATTTGGTGATGCAAAAGAAGCTGAAAGAGTAGCAAAAGCACAATCAGATTTTGTAGCAAACGAAAGAAAAATGCAAGCTGAAAAAAGAGCTAAGGAAGCAACAGCAACTAAAGCAAGAGAAAAAGCATTGTCGGATAAAGCTAAAGCAGAAGCAGCTAAAGCTAAAGTTAAAAAAGAAGCAGAGGCTAAAGCTAAAAAAGCACAAGCTGCTAGGTTTAAAGAAGTAGCACGGGCTAAAGCAGCAGCAGCAGCCAAAGCTAAAGAAGATGCAGCAGCTAGAGCTAGGGCAGCAGATGCAGCAGAGGCTCGTAGAAATCCACCACCCAAGCCTAAGCCTAAGAGAGTTAAAGTATCTTACAATAGAAACAAACCAACTCCAGTAAAGAAAAGTAAACCTACCCCTCGTGGACCAAAACCATCTAAGCCTACAAGAAGTACAGGTAGCAGAGGCGGTAGAGGTAATGTTTCAAGAAGACGCAGGACAGGTGGAAGGTAATGGAAAGCCTATTTGGTAATTTTAATTTAGAGGACATCTATAATGCTTATGCATTTGCAGAGACAGGCTCGTTTGACAATCCTTGGATTAGAACCACAGATAGAAAGGTAGATGGTGGTAGTACAGCATATGGTCCAGTACAAATAACTAAAGGTTTACTTGAAAACTACAGGGACAATGAACCCGGTATTTATGAAAACAATGCAAACATAGGTAATAAATTAATGGAACAAGCAGGCTTATTTAAATATTATGGTAATGAATCACATGATATACCAGTCCATCCTAAGCATGACAGTTTAATATACAAAGGAATAATGGGACTTCAAAATATGTTAGGTGGTGAAGGTATACATGAGTCTTACGATTATGGTGGTGAAGGAACAAGAATGCACAGTGGCTTGCAAGCAGAGTATAAAGACTTTGCTCAAGACATGATGACAGACATGTGGGGTAAGAATAAAAATAAAGACAACCCAGTTCAAAGCTTTATAGAAGCATGGCGTGGCAAGTCAATAGACGAAGACCCAGATTATTACAAAAGATTTAATTCATACTTAGGAAGATAACTATGGCTACAGAAGAGAAAGGTTTTTTTAATTCATTACCCGGTGGTAAGTTTTTTGGAGTAGATGAAATGTCTGCTGGTGGAACAACATCTGGATTTACAAACCAGCCAGATTATACTAATGCTTTTACAAGAAGAATTGATGGAGAAGTAAATGGTGTTTGTTCGTTTGGAGATGGCAGCTCATCAATGCAATTTAATGAAAAAAGTTGTAGAGAATCAGGTGGTACTTTTAGAAGTGCAGGTATGGTACGAGATGACACAGTAAAAAATGCAAACCCAATTTGGGGTAGATTGGGTGTAATTCCTGGAGCATATGACCAACAGCAATTTCTTGAAAATGAAGTTGTACCTGCTAGGAATGCTGATAAAATAGCACAAGCGGCTGGCTTAGATGTTAAAAGTGATTTGTTCCAACAGTATGGCAATAGCTTTAAAACACCAGAGGGTTACATGTCTGGTCTGGATGAAAGAGGTGTTGATTTTACAGGCTCAGGTCCTTTGTCTACTGCGAATCAAGCTAGTGGAGAACCGAGTGTATGGAATGCTTTTCAAGACCAAGGTGCAGCATTGAATGCAGCTGAGAATGAAAGACTACAATATATTCCTAGAAGCAAAGAACAAATAGAATCAGGTGAAGCTTATGAGCCAAAGAATTTAAGTTTATTTAATAACATACAAGATAACAATCAGAGGATGTTAAATCAACCTCCACTAGAATCGGGCTTACCTTCTGGTAGTCCATGGAGGCCACAATCACCTAGTGGATATAATGCAGCAAGCTTACTTAACTCAGATGCTTCATCTAATTTTGCAAAAGAAAATCCTAACTCTTTAAGAGAAACAGAGGAAGCAAGAATAGCTAACGAAACAAATGCACTAATGCAGCAGGATATGGAAGAAACTTCTACTGTTAAAAATATTAAATTTAAAGTTACTGGTAATGATGATATTGATTCTGCTTTATCTACTGGAATAACAGTAGCACAAAATGCTGGTATAGAAATTGCAGAAAATGTTGACAAACTTCTAGTAGATTTTACACCAAAACTTAAGGAGCTAGCTAATGTTGCTGCTACTAAAGGAGAGGGTCTTTTTGCTGGTATTTCTACTACAGGTGCTAGTATATTTAATAACCTTACAGCAGAAAAAGAAACTACAAGTGAAGCAGGTGCTACACATGTAATGCCGGATGGTCGTGTTATGTCGGGTGCTACTCATGAGGACAGCAGGGTAGTTACTCAACCAGTAAATGGACAGTCTAATACTAAGAAGGTAGATAATTTATTTACTAATAATGGTACTGCACAAAACGTAATAAACAATACCTTGTCTGACAAAGGCTTTAATATGTCTAGGATTACAGACCCATTCTCTAAAGATAATAAATCTTGGTGGTTAGAAAAAAGACCGGGAGATGTACCGGGAAATAATAGAGCAGTAGAATTCTTTAATGCACTAGCATACATTGGTACCCCAATGAAATACCGACCAGCTAAAACTCCTATGGAAACTCTACAGGAAAGAAGAATACAACACTCTAATAATATGATGGATGCTGCATCTTCTAGGCAGACAGCACTTAATACTGCTAGCAATGCTAAATATACTAGATTTAAAAATATGATAACAACTCCAGCTATTTTACAAGACTCTTATCTTACAGATGATAAATCTGATGGCTGGTTTGCGAGAACATTTGGTGAAGGTTTATCAGCTCAAGAAAAGAAAGCAAAGTCTTACGCAACAGCAATAAACATAAATCAAATAATGGGTGAGCTGGCTATGGCAAGTATACCACCTAGTAAATCTGTAGCTGAAGGATTGTACACAATAAGACAAGCATCTGGCAGGCCTGTAGTATCTCTAGATGGTCAGATAACTGCAGAAGAAAAAAGATTAGCTTCTTTACCAAAACCTGAATTAAATAAAATACTAAAAGATTTAAGAGATGGTAACGCTGTTTCAAGTTACTTTTCATTAAAGCAATAATTAAATTCTAATATGGCAATTAATTTCTTAGACGAAGAAGAATTTGACTTAGACAATGCTAGTACATTTCAGTTTGATGATGATTTATTTAGTGACAGCAGAGTTAAAGATGATTCTATAATATCAAGCTATGACTTTTTCAAGATGAATCTTGGAGCAGGACTTGAAAATTTTAATGAATTATATGATTCATATATGCCAGATTTTCTTGCGGATGCTGGTCGTGCTTTATATGAGTCAGGTGCTGAGGGACTAGAAGATTATTATCCAGAGTATCCCAGTGGTTTGTATAGTGCTAATGATAAACTAGGATGGGTTTTAGAAAGAACTGCGGAGGGTGCTACTACTAATGCCGGGCTATTGTTAGCTAGTGGTATTAGTCAAAATTTAATGCGTTCACCTATGCCATTAACTAAAGCATTTGGAGCAGCAGGACAAGCTGGTACTTTTGGCATGAACTGGTTATTACAGTTTAATGAAAATGTAGGAGTACATACTGCAAATGCTAACAAAACATTGTCAGAATTTGATGCAGGAGAAAGAGGTAGGTTATTTGGAGCAAGCACAATTAATGCTTTGCTTGACCAACTACCTAGAAACTTTGCAATAAAAGGTACTGGAAATAAATCTTATAATAAAAAAAGTATAAAAGAAATATACGAGAGATTTAACAAGGCAGAAAAACAGGAATTTGTTCAGTCTATGGTGGTGTTTGCTAAGAGGGCTATGGGCACATCATTTAGAGAGATGTTTACAGAGACAGGACAAACAACAGTATCAGAATTAACTTCTGCTACAGGAATTGAAGGTTTAAAGTCAGGTGAAGAATTAGCAAGTGCAGCTGCAGTTGGTGCTGCCGGTGGTGTTGTAATGGGTTCCGGCCCAGCTGTTATAGAAGCCGGTTCTTTTAATAGACAACTTAAGAAAGACGAGAAAACATTAGATGCATTTAACTTGGGTGAGGTTAAGAAGGCTGGGGAAGACTATGGAGTTAATGTTAAGAACTATGAGAAACAGTACCAAGACTTAGTAGACTCTTATGAAGGCCCAGAGTTAGATGTAAAATTAAAAGAACTAGGTCCTAGAAATAATATACCAGATGTAATACCAGAACGCATTGACTTTAAGAGACTAGAGAAGGGACCGCTTAGTAAACTTACTACCGCAACCGCTGACACTTTACTCAATAGGTCTACTGCATCTCTAGAAAGAATACGTGATAATACAAAGACGGGTAAGGATGCTTACAGTCTAAACAGAATACTTAGAGGATTCGGTGATGTGGAAACAGGCACCGGAGAGTTCCAATCGGACTCCTCTTTCAATACTAAGAAACATAACTACGTTGGAGAACTACTTACCCCTTTTGGTAACATACGGGACAAGTGGACTAATGCTTATCCTTTGGTGGGACAGTTTGGAGGTAAGATAGGTAAGAACATAGACAAATATTTTGGCCAATCACTTGAAGCTAAAGTAGATGCTAAGCTTAAGGGTGAGGTTGCACGAGAGCTTGGAGCCAAGAAGATGGCTGAGCTGGAAAAAGACATTGTTAAGGTAAAGAAGATACAGAAGAAAGTATTTAACTCTCTAGCTAAAACTCTAGGTAAGGATGGATTAAAAATAAACTTCCAGAAAGATTACCTAACTCGTGGCATAGACAGGGATGCAGTTAAAGCAAACCCAGAGGGTTTCTTAAAGTCTTTACATGCAGAGTTTGTAGACCCTATAACTGGTAAGATGATTAAGGGAGTAAAAATTGAAGATACAAAGCATCCAGTTACTAAGGAAGTAACTGTGACTGCTGACGAGGTAAGAAATAGAATACTTAATGACATACTCAATGACATAGACCCATCAGTCCAAACCTCAGAACAAATAAGGAAGGTCAAGACTAGGACTGGTACAGGTAGGCCAACCTTTGAGAAATCAAGAGATGGTAGGTGGAATAATTTACCAGAAGAATTTAGAAAGAAGAGTGCCTTTGAATCTGTAGGTGACTATCTATTGAATGCTTCTACTAGACTAGCATCCGCTGATGCCTTTGGTGCGAACAGTGCCAACAGACTTAATGATGATGTTAATAATCTATTAGAGAGTGGTGTAATAACAAACACTGAAGCCCAGAAGATGTGGGATATGTATGATGCAGTACATCATGTATATAAGAGACCACAGGATGACGTAGGAAGAACACGACAACTTGCTTACAAGACAATAGCAACAGCCGCCGCTGTAAAATACTTAGGTATGGCTACTATTAGTTCCATCACTGAGCCGGCTTGGATAGGACAGAGGGTCGGATTTACAAATATGCTTAAGGCGTTACCTACTATTTCCATGACCGCATTGTCTGGTATTAAACGTAGTGTTTATGCTGGGGGTGTAGGTAAAGGACCATCCACTTCATTCGGTAGAGACCTAATAAGGTTAATGGGATTTGCTGTGGACCCAGCTATGAATGAGAAGGTCCAGAAGCTTATGGCTGGAGACAGGAATGAATTTCTTGGAGTCTACTTCCGTACACCAGCAGGATTATTCCTAACACAGTACACTAACTTTGTTCGTACATGGTCTGCTGTTGCAGGATTAAAGATGATAGAAGGACAAGCTAAGAAGCTTAATAGATTAAAAGGTAATAAGAAACAAAGGTTAGTGCAAGAGCTAAGAGAAAATGGTATGACCATCGAAGACTTTGCGGCTATGTATAGAGCTGGTGGTAATAAGATTGATATACTAAATGATACTTGGTTAGATACAAATATAACTAAGAGTGATGGTACTCAGACTAGAGTCCGAGATTTAATGGTACCTTGGCTACGTAAAATTACTACTGATGTAGCACTAGAACCTACAGCCACTAACCGCCCACTATGGATGTCTAATCCAGATTTGCAGTTACTGGCACAGCTCAAGTCTTTCCCAATTCTATTTGGTAATACTATTGCTAAGAGAGCAATAAGAAAAATGAATCCTAAGGCATGTACTCCAGACTTGATGGGTCAGATGAGTACAGTAGCAGCAATAGGAGCAGCATTGGGATTAGCGGCTATGGCTATGGCAATTAAAGATGAGATTAGAGGCTCTGACAGAGAGCACACCCCACTAGACTTGGTAGGTGCTATAGGTATTCCATTGGTTGGTGAGACATCCTTGTCTGGCTACATTGGTGGACCTTCTGTGAGCATCGTGGATGACTTCTTAAAGTCTGCCTATGGTAACGGATTAGCAGAAACATTGGCCGGAACACCAGAACAATTCTATGATATTATATTAAGAGCAACGCTAGGTTCCCTAGGTGCCGAAGCTTTGGAGGATAACTAATGCCTAAGCAATGTAGAATGGGAAGAGAGAATGGGTTTCAACCAGATACTAAAGACCCTGTAGTTATAGCACTCAACAATAAAATATTTGCAGATATTGAGGACATAGAGAATGGAAGTTTAACACAACCTACTCCAACAGTGGATGACGAAGGTAACATAACTCTCACACATTGGAGTGAGGAAGGTAACCTGACAAACGTAGACCCAAGTTATTATGGCAAAGGTTTACAGGGTAGTAATGCAAACACCAACAGGGGTAAGAACTTTGTACCTTTCTCTTCTTATGGTATTGATGTTGGTAGACCTCGTGGTTATAGTAAGGAAGCTGGGCTAGGTAAGAACAGATATACTACTAAAATAAAAGCTGGTAGATTATATGCTGTAAGTAAGGACCGAGAAAACTTCCATGTAAAGGCCGATGAAATGGCGAAGCAAGCTGGTGAGGTTAAAGACTACAATGGCTTATTTATGGCACAAGTATTAAAAGAAGCAGGCTATGCAGGTGTATGGGCTCTTAAGGGTGGTACTAATTTACAGGCCAGTATATGGGAAACTCTTGAAGTATCCCCAGAGAAAGTTAGAGATGCTACACAAGCTGACTTTGAAAACTTAATGGACTCCTTGTCTGTAACACAGAATCAAGTTGAGTTGTGGAGAAGGAATAGAAAGAAGAATGAATTTTTACAGCATCCCGTATTAAAGAAGTTAGCTAAGAGAAGATTAGAGAATAAGGATGTGTCTGACCAGATGTGGGCGGAGGCTGTACTTAAGTTTGACCCTATTACACCTATAGGAGCAGTCCAAGAGATACCAAGTTTTGGGGAGATGTTGGGTGCCATAAAAGGCAAGGCTCTAAAAGGATTAATTAAACCAGTAGAACAGTTTAAATCTAAAGAGCCGGGATATGCTATGGTACCTGAGGGTAAGGTAGTATCACCTAGGTTGGACATCCCTGCATACACTAGAACAAACACATGGGTTGTTACAGTTCATGAACCAGACACACCTAGCAGGCCGGGACCTGTTATTGGTTATGCTAAGTCTGCTACAGTTGTGAGTGATAGGAGTGGACCCGTTAAGTTTAGTGACAATCCAGAACACTCACTTAGAATATCTACAGGAGAAGCTAAGTTTCCTTTCGCTGTGTTTACAGGTGCTTGGAAGAATGAATCAATAGACAGCACTAAGAAAAGAGCACAAGATGCCCTGAATAGTGGTGACTGGGTGGAAGTAGGAATGAATCCTAATAGGTTTGGTTATTTTTATATTAAGAAGACTGGCCAGAAGATTCTAACATCACCAGAAGTAATACAGATAGGTCCTCTACTATTAGCTAGGATTACCATAGATGGTCAACCGGTAGCCACTATAGAGGATACAGCTTACAGTCAACTACTGACTAACAGCCTTCAGTAACCTACCTATATTAACTAAGTACATCTTAGAGGCCTTGTGGTCTCCGCCCATGACAGTATAGGGCTTCATGTCATCCATGACTGCCCTTAATTTATCAGTATTAAATACTAGAC
>Ga0307985_10002474_pt1 | contig 10327 bp, 10 predicted proteins | sample EllFjometageno80_FD_203155 | JGI IMG/M metagenome (GOLD analysis project Ga0307985, IMG submission 203155) | Marine microbial communities from Ellis Fjord, Antarctic Ocean - #80 | ecosystem: Environmental > Aquatic > Marine > Unclassified | place: Southern Ocean | collected 2014-10-09 | reverse complement strand
ATTTAGTGATACTTTAGAAGAAATTGTTAACGCATTTAGTTGATTATTATGTCCGAAGATGAATTACCACCTGTTCCTCAACCGATTGCTCTCGGCTCTAGAGAAATATTGAGCCCGATTGATTTGAGTGATGAAGAAATTGTATCTGGACAAAACCAGCAGCAATTCGAGGCTGAAATGATGAACTCTAGTTTACATTCTGAAAATTCATCTTTGCAAAGTGATCTCACCATAGTACGCAAGATTGTCAGTCTATCTGTTGTTATCTCTCTTCTCCTAACTGTTGGATATATTGGTTCAGTTCTGATGGAAGAAGGAATACTTGACATTCGTCCAAGCGATTCTGCTTTGAATTCTCAAACTAAATATCAAAACTTAATTGAATTTGACAACATGACCCTCACTGGAAAAGGAGTCAGAGTGTGTATCGTTGATTCAGGTATTGACGCAACTCATGATGACTTGGCAGGAATCAATCTTGTCGGCTGGAAGGACTTCGTAGATGGTAAATCGAATCCATACGATGACAATGGCCATGGTACTAGTATGGCGGGAATCTTGGTAGCGGATGGTTGGATAGAAGGTATGGCGCCGGATGTTGAACTATTGGTCGCTAAAGCACTGCGCGGCAATGGTTCAGGAGATGATTCTGATGTCGTAGCTGCTATTGACTGGTGTGTTGAAAATGGCGCCCATATTATTTCTCTATCTTTAGGTGGTGCACCTGGAGTGCTACCATTCTTCTTCCAAAGTGGTAGAGATTCGGGAGATGCTGCAAACGATGCAATAGATAGAGGAATCTTTGTTATTGCTGCTGCAGGAAATGATGGTGGTGACGATGATGATGGTGACGTAGCCTCGCCTGCCAGCGAAACTGCGGTAATAGCAGTAGGTGGTGTCACCTCAAGTGGAACGATTTGGACTGGTTCAAGTATTGGTGATAACAATGGAAGGTTTTGGCCATTACCAATTTTAACACCACGTAATGATCCACATAAGAAACCTGAAGTTGTTGCTCCTGCCTATAGAGTTCCGGTAATTAATAATCAAGGAACATGGTCTTTAGTTGACGGAACTAGCGCTGCAACTGTTTTCGTTACCGGTGCAATTGCTCTGCTATTAGAAAATAATCCTGAACTAGCAGCCAATGGTAGTCAAGGAAGTGCAAGTACTGTCAATGATGTCAAAGGATATATTGTTCAGAGTTCAAAGAAACAGGATGGTCAAAATGGCCATGATAACCATTATGGATATGGCCTATTACAGATGGATCAACTGATAATTGCTGCTAACCAGTAAATTAAATTCAGTCACGTGAGCGCTTTTTCCTCTTGGTTGGAGGCTGTACACCTTTCTTTATTTCACCAATTGCACGTTCTGGATTTGGATTGTCTCCCAATCTTCCTTCTTTCCAAGCTTGTCTTCTCTCTCTCGGAGTTTTTGGAGAAAAGTGGTCTAATCTTGGAGGTTCATGGAGATACATTCTCTTTATCGATGAAGCCTTTACTGTCCCTTTCATTGTTCTTCCCGAACCAGTGTGAATTGCTCTAATTCTCCAAGTTTCATCATTATGCTCCATCAGGTTTCCGCCAGTATAGGTTGTTTCTTGCGGTACGATTAGAGTATCTGCTTCAGAATCTTCTCCTCTAGTCATGGTTATTTTTACACGAACCATGTCTGTGCGCATTGCATTAATTCCCTTTACATCTCTAGCGGTAGCATATTTGGCTTTTCTTCCTTCACCGATTAAAATTTGATTGATCTCCCAAAGCATTTCTGATTCTTTAAAGACATCATGAACTATGAATTCCTCATCTTCATCAACCTCTAAGTAGATTGTTTCAGATTCAGGACCATCGGTTAAAGTGAATGGTAATTTGATTAGAGCAGGCGGCCTGATATGCAAGGTAGTAATGGTAGCGCATTGTTGACACTTCAACAAATAATCAATACCGTCTCCTTTAGGTCTCTCTTTGAGAATATCCTGACCTGTTAGTTCATTACATTTCTCACAATGAGTGGCATTGTCGAGGATTTCTTCTTCCTCGTAACCGTCCCCTTCCCATTCGTCTTCCATGATGACCCCATTTACAAGCGCCATGCAACTCATGTTTGAATCCACCGCTTGGTGTCAATACAAAATACGAGGCTTGAAAGGGGTGGTGCATAAGGCCAAAACATGTCAGAAGATGAGACTGCAATAGCGCTCTCTAAGGACGAGGTGCTATCTTCAATACTGTCCCCTGACCCAAATAGAAGTCGCGATGAACCCGCGATTGCAGCTAATATTTCTGCCCAATTAAATCACATGGGATTAGATACTTGGTCAATATCTGTCATCAGACGATTAAGAGATGCAGTAGGCCGAATAAAACCAGACCGGATAATAGAAGTCGGGGGAGGAATCGGCCACCGCTCTGCATGGATTTATGATTTAATAGACCAAGATGACTGGCAACCAACCCGCTATGACATTATTGAAAATGGTGCCAAGTTCGGGGTAATAATTCATCGCTTAATGACTAGATATAAAGCAGAAAGTTGGACTAAAATTGTTGTTGGTGAGTTGAATTCACTGCTGGCTCAAACAAATGCTTGGAGTGCTGCTTCAAAATCTGGAATTGAGGTCGGCGATTCACCAATACAAACTCAAGCAGAAGTAATCATAGTTGATAGCAATGGCAAAAATGTAGCTAATGCAGTAAAGCAAATGCTACCAATGCTAGCAAAAGGAGGAGTATTATTCACTTTAGAGCCACTTGTCCCTGCAGGTGATGTCGATGAAAATGATGAGGCTGGAATGGCAATAGTCGATGGATTCAATTCGTGGATTAATTTAATTCAATCAGCAAATGAAACACATCATATTGCCTTCAACCCACTATTTGGTGGAACACTGGTCGCATTCTTAGAAAAGTGATCAAGGCCTATTAGTCCAAGGCATTATGAATGCTTTAGCAATTTGAGTACCAATTGTAGGATTCTCTTGTAATCTCCTTATACTGTATTCATACCATTTTTCACCATATGGGATATAGACTCTTGTCCTATGGCCCTGTTTTGCTAATTTCCTACGCATTGGACCTCTAACACCAAGCAGCATTTGGAATTCATAACCAGGACCTTTGTGAAGCCTTTCAGGTCCTGCATTTTGTCTTGGGTCTGCAATATTCGGCCCCATACCTCTTGATTTTAGCGCCTCTAGAGCGTGCTCTATGACCGGAATATCATGGCTGGCAATGGAAGTGTAGGCACCTGCGTCTAACATGCCGTCTATGCAAGCATTAGTGGCCTCAACGATTTGTGAATAGCCTGCATGAGAGATAGACTCTGGTTCAAGATAAATTCCCTTACAGATTCTATAATCTGCAGATGAGCCAAGACTGCGTTCTAACTGCTTGATATCATCAAGAGTTCTAAACAATCTACCTTGCAATACAGTCCCTACATTTGTCAAACCTTTTTCATGTAAATCTATGACCACTTGAATCGTATCATCAGTAACTCTATGATCTTCCATATCAAGTCGAACAAACATGTTATGTTGATTGGCCATGACAACTATTTCTTCAATATTTTGCATACCCTTTTGTTTGTCTATTAATAATCCAAATGCTGTTGGCTTGATACTTAGATTAGCATCAATGTTATTTTCTGATATTGCTTTTACAACTTTCACATATTCGATAAGGAAATAGTCAGCCTCTTGGATGGAAGATATTTCCTCACCCAAAACATCTATTGTGAAACAAGCACCTTCTGATTTGAGACGATTCATGATTTTTACAGCACTTTCCAAATCAGGTCCTGCAACATATCTTCTTGATACCCATCCGACAAACCATTTCGGCATCCGGATGGTAGTTGCAACTATCATGCGTGAGAATAGACCTACCATGATGTCACCTTATCCAGTTGCATGAGTCGGCGAGTCTTGAGTATTTTGTTTTCAACTTGTGCCTTATTGTAGCATTTCAAGAACTGACTTGGAATTGAGTAAAGGTATTTCCAATTGCGCTGCCCTATCGCGAATTGCTTGTCTTTGCCAACCTTTGAATGATTTTTTATCCCATGAGAATAAGATTTTACCACCTGGAAATGCAGTTGTTGTTGACTTTAAAGCAGCATCGATAGAGTTTCTCCATTGTCCCAGTACTGCTTCACCTTCAGACTCGGGTGCGATGAAAGGAAGAGCATAATTGGCTAGCATATGACCAAGCCAAACGCCCTCGTTCAGTCCGAGGAGATTACCCCTTGGAGCATAATGACCACCACCCAATGTAATAACAACAATTTCTCCAGCGTTTATGGCTTCATCCCATTTTCCAAAACCTGAACCACCATCTAAAGCAAGGCCAGTGAAAATTATTTGGGCAAGTAAATCTGCTGCACCTTGGTGGTGCCAAGTTTCACTGGTAGAACCAACTTCGATGAATAATGATGGCGCTGATAACCATGGGCCATGATGTGTGGTCTCAAGAGATAATTCAAATCGCTTCAAATCACTCGTGTTATCGTCCTCAGCAATCATTCCAGTCAAGCGATTCAATTCCCTCCACCAAGATGCAATCCTTGGGTTTGGAGGAGGTGCATCGCCTGCTTTACCACCATAGCGAACCTCTTCACCACTAACGACTCCAGTAATCCCAATCGGGTGAATAGTAAGTGATGCTTGGCCACTTGCCGCTGCATGACGTGAGGGGAAAATTACCTCGCTTACTATTTCTCCAGTTTCATTTTGCCATCTTTGGTCCAAATTATCCTCAAATAAAACCCCCTGTGGAATAATCCACATTCTTACATCTTGAAGAGAATATGCCGTTTTAGATTCAACATCAGATAACTTATTCCATTGGCCTAATTCAAGTAATCTATCCGCTTGATTAGTGGAAGCGATATCGCTGCCATTGACAATTATTAGAATGACCCGTACCCCCTCCATAAAATAGTCCAGATAGTGCTGGCATTTCATTACTATGCGCCAAAGGTTTGACAACCATAGAATGTTTAGATGAGGATATGGCAATTGAGGCTCCACCGCAACTGCCTTTTACACCAAGCCGTATTTTACAACTTGATGATGGATATTTGGCAATTGGATATGATGGACAATTATTACTCTTAGATTCAAACTTAGTTTATACAGAAAAACCTGTCAGTCCATTTCCAATAGCCATTGAACAAGCTTGTATTGTTGGAAATAATTTAATCGCAACATGGTTGGATGGAGAATTAATGTTAGCCAGAATGGCCTCAATAGATTTGGCTAACAAATTAATTGAAGGACCATCAAGATCTGATTTGAGAGTTCAGCAATCACTAGCAACCGCACTCCACCCTGCCGGTAATTCGTGGTCTCGAGTACTAGATTCACAACCACTTGCCTTAGCAACAGATGGCAAGCGTATCGCATTCGTCCTATGGCAAAAGGGTATTTATTGCCTAAATCCTGACTCTAGCGAGATATGGAGAAGTCCACCTCCTGAATGGTCAGAAGTGAGCAATATGCCTAGAAGTGATCAAACTGTTTGCATGGATTTTCATGATTCAGAATTACATATTTGGTGCGCTGCTGGTGGAAGATTGGTATTGGATGCTAATGATGGCACTATACTTAGAAGTGAGAAAGTTGATCTCGATGCAGTTATTGAAAATGTCTATAGGGATTCTAAAAATGAATTAGTGTGCAGCAATAATGGTGAAGCATTTCATTTATCAGATAACACATTAAGATTGCAAACTGACATTACTGGGCCAATTCAAAATGCCACTTGGGATTCTGAATCGGATGCTTGGAGAATCTCTGGTTGGAGAAAAGAAGTGCTATTGAAAGACCAACCAACAACTGCTCAATTTGATGAAATACCAATGCACTGCCTAAACATAGATGGACAGTGGTGGAATTTATTCAACGATGGAAGTTGGAAATTATCCACCCTGTGAATTAACTCAATAGCCAACCTGTGAATCAATTCAACGAGAAGTTGAAATTGAAAGTTAAAGATTGGAAATTATCCAACCTATTGATTAACCCAACAATTAAGTTGAAAGTAAGAAAGTAGACACCATCAAACCTGTTAATCAATTCAACCAGCAAGTTGGAAATGAACCAACCTGTGAATATTTCGAATCATTGGTTAGATTCAGTATGTCCACAGCGACCACATGATTTGCGGTCTTTGTGATTTGCAAGGAAAACTCCAGGACCACATGAAGGGCAGAATTCTGCATTGCGAATTAGTGTACCATCTTCTGCAACGGAATACTTGGACCACTTTGCTCCTGCTTTAGGACCTTCAGCCATCATTGGTCACCCCCTTTTGCAGATTTGTCAGCAGCAGGGCTGCTTCTTAGTGATTCATGTCTCTTGAAGATGTAATCAGGTTCTACCTTCATTGCATCCTCAGTTGAATAGATGAAAGCAAGTCCTGTGGTCAATGGTTGACCAAAGCGTGTGCTACAATCCTTAACTACGATTAGATCAGGATTGGAACCTGGTTCAAGAGTTTTGACCAAATCCATTACATCCTTACGTGAAGGGGTTGATTTACCAATATGTTGCCACTTGAAGCTGATTTCCACTCTATTGAGTATTTTATTTTCTGTTCTACTTACTATTTCCACACCAATCATCTCCTATCAGTTGATATTTACTTTTAGAGCATATTTTCCAGGCAGCTCAACCTTTAATCTCTTTGCAATCTCAGACCTTTGAGGTTGCATAATAATTGCATATCCATTCCAATCGCTTGAAACTCTTGAGGATGGGTGGCGAGGACATTGGTCAACACCATCTGCTAGTACGAGGTGACATTCACCACATGCGTAGGGATTCTTTACCATATCAAAGCACCTCACTCAGAACCTTTTTCTGCATCTTCTTTCAACCAGTCGTGGCATCCAAGACCTGGTTGCTTGCTGGTTAGACCAATCTTTGAGCGACGAGGGTCGCTTGTATCAGGGGAAAGTGAAACGATTCTAGAACGGACAGATGAACCAACACCGATTCTTCGGCCGCTTGTTCTTCCTTCTATCCAGCCCATACCAACATTGGATTCTACCATTTCTTCCAAAATTTGAGACTTGTGAAGAAGTGCTTCCATAGGACCAATACGTACGAAGGCACCGAAATCGTTGACTTCTGAAACTGCTCCTTCGACGATTTCATAATCATCCATGCAGAAAAGTACTGCATCAAAACTTACACGTTGGTATATTGCACCATCTCCGTGGATAATACGTCCTCTTCCGATTGGCTTGTGATTATTTGTTACTAAAATGAAGCGGTTTTCTTCATCGAAACGACCTTCAAAAGCAGTCATTGCAAGGCGATCGATGTGTTGGTCAAGGGATTGCCCCTTTCGCATATATTCAGCAGGAATACGTATTGTATCCTCCTTTGCTACGACTTTGTACATATTTTTCACCTCTCCGCTTCTTTTCGCCTGAGCAGTAGTTGTGACGGAGCGGCGCAGTGGCCATTTCCGTCCTTCACCGGCTGTTGCCTCAGGAGAGAAGTTGTGCGAATTCATTCTTGCCACCTACGACCCCTATTTAATTCAAACTGTTAACAACGCAATACTGCTAACAATAATTGCTGTAAATATTAACTCCTTTGGCGTAATGGTTAGAGTAGGCAAAATGATGCATATGGTGTTCACTCATCCATAACCCATAACAACCCCCACTGCCCACATCCTTTCAATGTCAGAGCGTATGCTGTCTTTACGACGGGAACAAGTGGTGGTTTTGTTACCCCTTTTACTGTTGATATTTACCTCATTATCACCACTGATAACCTCTCAAAATGAGGTCTCTGAGTTACAACAAGAAACTGCAAAAATGAATGTTTCCGGCCAACCATGGGACCAATTGAGCCAACCTTGGGCCCAATACGGAAGAACATCTACACACAATGGAACAATGCCAGCCCATTCAATTAATGGTGGTCCTGGTCAAGGTAATGTTAGTGATGTTAGCGAATATGGAATTATAGATTCGCCGATTGTAAATTGGCAAGCATTCGACAATGATGCTGGTTCGGACGCATATGGCTCGGTTATAGGCGACTTTTCAAATTCGATTACTGCCCCAGATGCTGCAAAGGAAAGGTGTGGTGGCAATGAATTATTTGCAGTCTTAATACTGAGCGAATCCAATGGAAATGGATTCGATAGCAAATTAACTATCATTTCTGGCGACGATGCAAAAGTAGTGTGGCAAGTCAATTTAGGAGAGACTAGAACAATTAGATCTACTCCAGTCCTCGTCGATGTCGATGATGATGGAACAGTTGAGATTGCTGTCACCTATGATACAAGTGCTGCACTTGTTGTTGACATGTGGTCTCCTGAATTGATTTGTACTGAATCCGGTTGGCAAACTAGCGGTCATAGCAATGAAAAATTATGGTCATATTCAAACGCTGATTACCGAATAGGAATAACTAGCCCTCACCTACCAACATCACAAAGCGATCATTATTCTATAACCCAGCCTCTATTGGCCGATTTATCTTTGGACGGCAGTCCTGAACTTGTTCTAGCAGTGGTTGATGAGAATACCAATGACCCTACCCTCATCGCTTTACCTCTTACTTCAAGTTCAGCACCTGTAGCTGACTGGGAAGTCACTCTAGACAGAGGAACTCATCCAAGCGACCCTGCTTGGGCTGCCCTAGATTCATCCAACACAGCGGTAGTCCTCACCACAATCGACTCCAGTACTGGCAGTATGTGGGTTTGGAGAGTTGATGGCGCCACTGGTTCTTTGGATTGGGAACGTGTTGCAATACAAGGTACTGATTATGACGAAGATGCACCTCGCCTACGCTTACCTGGGCCTGTGATTGCGCAACTAGACAATGATGATGCTCCCGAGATGATTTTGACAGTTCCAACTGATGCAAATGGCAGAACTAGTGGACAAGGTGCAAGATTTATTGGAATGGAAATGACATCTACTGATGAGATATTCAACTTTAGAGCACCAAATGGATATGCAGATGCTCAGCCATTGGTTGTTGATACCGATGCTGATAGCATACATGATAGATTATGCTGGGTCACATGGTATTCTGAATCTTCCTTTAATTTCAATCGTAAAGGAATGGTCGGTTGCCATGATATCTCTTTAGAAACTCCTCTCAAAGAATGGTCAAGAGATTTACAAAGAGGAGCGGGTAATGATAATGATGAAATTGCTGTCTCACCACCGATATGGATGGACTTAGATGGTGATTCAACACCTGAAATAATCGTTGCATTTGGTAAGCGATTGTGGGCTTTTGATGGAGACAGTGGTGCATCAGCAGACATCTCAAATGCTTGGTCCAGCCCTCTTGCACTACCACATAGAGCATGGGCAGCACCTGCAATCGCTGACATGGATGGAGATGGTACTCTAGACATCTTGATCGGTGACACACTTGTATCGCAACGAGCCAGTGACCTCGCCCCTTTATCGGATGGTCGTGGAATCAGTTTCAATCCAGACCAAGCGGACCCGGGACAACAAGTAACTATTACTGGAGTCTTTTCTAATATTGGAACTGTAACAAATGATGATAGTGTTGATGCTGTGATATTGGTTAATGGTATTGAGATAAAGCGTCAAAGGTTTGACGAAGTGAATCCTATAGCCCCGAGTGGAGAAGGTGGCCCTCAAACAATTACTGTTGCAATTACCGCTGAATTAGGAATCCATAGTGTTGAATTAAGACTAGATGTCAACAATAATATTTCTGAGGCAAGAGAGGATAATAATATTGTAACGAGTCAATTAATTGTTGTTGAACCGCATGTTGTAAGAATAGATATTCCTAGTGAGAATCAACGTATATCACCCGGTTCTAGTTCTGAAATTGCTATCGATGTCACTGCTATCGGCTCAACTACATCCGATTGGACTGTAACTTGGGATAAATCAAACTTACCTGCTGGATGGACGTTTGATGCTGATTCCGCTTCTAATCTCAATCCAAATTTGCAGCCTAATGCTCCACATCAAATCATTTTTGATGCGAGTATTCCTTCTAATGCATTAGGCGATGAGAATTCATTCGTGGATATCTTTGTCACACTGGATAGTGATGCAAATATTTCGTTTACTTCGAGATTGCCAATAGAAGTCTTGCGCACCCGTGGGCTTTCTATTGTCGGTCCCGAGGGCCTTGGTACATCGCAAGGTGTTGGAAGACCGGGCTATGATGCTTCAGCATGGATAATGGTTGAAAACTTGGGTAACGCACATGAATCTTCTACCTCCATTGATTGGACTGCAACTTCTTGGGGAGGAACTCCCTCACTGGAAACTGCAGATGGAAGTG
>Ga0307985_10002472_pt1 | contig 10334 bp, 8 predicted proteins | sample EllFjometageno80_FD_203155 | JGI IMG/M metagenome (GOLD analysis project Ga0307985, IMG submission 203155) | Marine microbial communities from Ellis Fjord, Antarctic Ocean - #80 | ecosystem: Environmental > Aquatic > Marine > Unclassified | place: Southern Ocean | collected 2014-10-09 | reverse complement strand
AAAGCCTAGCCAGCCAAAGGGACTGAAATGAACAAGCTCAAACTCAGCATCGCGTCGACGGATTACGATCACTTCCGCGATTTCCGCACCGGAGATGTCCGCGCCGAGGGGATCGATCACACATGGTCGATGCTCGGTCACCACGAGGTCTTTGCGCGCTTCACCGCGAACCGGGAATGGGATGTCGCCGAACTGAGCTTCGCCAAGTTCTCCGCCCAGATCACCCGCGATGACTGCGACATCGTCGGCCTGCCGGTGGTGTGTTCGCGCCTATTCCGATTTTCGTCGTTCTACGTAAACAAGAACGCAGGCATCAAAACCGTCGAGGATCTGAAGGGCAAGCGCGTCGGCTCGCCCGAATGGGCACATTCGGCCGCCGTGTATATGCGCGGCTGGATGCATAACGATTGCGGCGTCAAACTGCCCGACGTGCACTGGTATCAGGCGGGCGCCAATGCCCCGGGCCGGGTCGAGAAAGTCGAACTTAACCTGCCCGACGGCGTCGAAATCACCCGCGTCGCCGACAAGTCACTGTCCGAAATGCTGGCCTCGGGCGAGATCGATTGCGCCATTATCGCCCGCCCGCCGACCTGTTTTCTGGAAGACCATCCGGATGTCGAACGGCTCTTTCCCGACTATCTGGAAATGGAAGAAGACTACTACGCCCGCACCAAGGTGTGGCCGATCATGCATATCATCGCGATCCAGAAACATATTCTGAACGAAAACCCGTGGGTCGCGCGGAACCTGTTCAACGCGTTCAACGAATCCAAGCGGCGCAGCCTGGAACGCATGTTCGACCCGGCGGTGTCACGCTATCCCCTGCCCTGGGTGCCAACCTATGCGCGCAAGGTGCAGGAAACCTTCGGCGACGATCCGTTTCCGTTTGGCATCAATGAAAACCGCGCCACCTGGGAACAGATGCTGCTCTATACCTATCAGCAGGGCATCGCCCACAAGCATGTCGCACCCGAGGATATTTTTCCCAGGGGGCTGATGACCAAGATCATCGTCTGAGATCACATCGTCGTCTGAGAGAACGTCATCATCTGAGAACCCGTCGTCGTCGGAGAGAACAGGGACAGTTCGAAATGAGCGAGATAGAAGACCATAAACAGCGGATCGTGCGCTGTATCCGTATGCTCGAACGGTCGGGCATCATGGATTACAACGGCCATGCCAGCACCCGCATCGGCGACAACCGGATGCTCATCAATATCGGGTCCTGCCAGCGCAGCCGGCTGACGGTTGACGATATCTGCACCATCGATTTCGACGGCAATGTGATCGAAGGCAACGGCAAGCCGCCGCTCGAATTCCACCTGCACGCCGGCATCTACAAGGCGCGCGCGGATGTCAATGCGGTGGTTCACTGCCATCCCAGATGGTCGACCACCCTGTCGACAGCAGGCGTCGAATACCTGCCGGTCTACGCGCAGGGCTCGCTTGTCTATCCGCTGCCGGTGCTCGATTCACCGGATTCGATCAACAACCCGGTGATGTCGGGGCGACTGAACGACACCCTCGGTGACCGGCCGGCCGCGCTGATGAAAGCGCATGGCGCGGTGACCACCGGCGAGACGCTGATCGATGCCTTCGTGCTGCTCAACTACCTGGAAGAAAATGCCGAGCGCCAGTACATGGCGGCCCAGATCGGCACACCCTACGCGTTCACCCCGGATGAGCTGGCGCTCTGCCGCGAGAAACTGTGGACCCCCAGCCTGTTCCAGCGCACGTGGGATCATTTCAGTGCCAAGCTGGATGAGAGCGCCTGATGGAACGGTTCCATATGGCAGCCGTGATGGGCTGGCCGGTGATGCATTCACTGTCGCCGCTGATGCACAACACATGGATGGAACAGGAAGGCCTTACAGGCACCTATGTGCCGCTGGCCATCGAACCGGGGACGCTGGAGCCCGCGTTGCGCGCCCTGCACCCGCTTGGCTTCGCCGGTTGCAACCTGACCATCCCACATAAGCTCGATGCGATGACGATCGTCGACGAAGTCGACGAGGTCGCCCGGAAAATCGGCGCGATGAGCTGCGTGGTGGTGCGCGAAGACGGTACCTTGTTCGGCACCAATAACGACTGGCTCGGTTTCGTCGGCAACCTGAAACAGTTTTTTCCCGACTTCCGCGCCGATACCGGCCCCGTCACGGTGATCGGGGCGGGCGGCGGCGGACGTGCGGTGTGCTACGCGATGCTCGATCAGGGCGCGCGGGAAATCCGGCTGGTCAATCGCACGCCGGAAGAACCGGCACTGATCGCCGCCGAGTTCGGCGGCCCGATTTTGCCGGTGGCATGGGCGGAACGTCACGATGCGCTCGACGGCGCCGTCATGGTGGTCAACGCCACCAGCCAGGGCATGAAGGGCGAACCGGCACTCGATATCCAGCTCGATACTCTGCCGGTATCGGCGCTTGCCGTGGACATCATCTATACACCGCTGGAGACGCCCTTCCTCGCCGCCGCCCGGATGCGCGGCAACCCGACCCTGAACGGGCTCGGCATGCTGTTGCATCAGGGCCCTGCCGCCTGGAAAAGATGGTTTGGGGTCGAGCCCGCCATCACCGACGCGCTGCGCCGGCGGATGGAACAGGCTCTCGGCGGCTCATAGGGCGCCAACGATTGACCGAATTCAGGAAATGACCAGCCACGTATTAGAGCCAGCCACAGTCAAACCGGCGGCGCCGCGCGCATGGCTCTGGATCGAATTTGCGGTTCTGTTCCTGATCGTCCCGGTCGCGCATGTCGTGTTTTTCGATACGTTCGGGCCGTTCGCCCCGCTCGCCGCCGTGTTCATCACCTCCGCCATCCTGCTGGGCCTGACGCCGGGTTTCCGTTGGTTTGAGCTGATCGATTGCCGGGGGCTGCTCAGCCATATCCCGATGATCGCCATCCTGATCGCGCTGTGCACCGCGGTCACGTTCGGGCTCACCCTGCTGATGGTACCCGAGCAGTTTCTCAGCTTCCCCCGCTACAGCTTCGACCGGTATCTGGTGGTGATCGCGCTCTATCCGTTCCTATCGGTCCTCGGCCAGGAAATCGCCTACCGGCTACTCTTCTACCGGCGCTACGGCGCGCTATTCGCCAACCGGACCGCCGGCATTCTCGTCAGCGCCTTAATCTTCGCACTGGCGCACGCGTTCTATATGAACTGGGTCGCGGTCATTCTGTCCTTTGCCGGCGGGCTATTCTTCGCCTGGGCCTATGAACGGACCCGGTCATTCATGCTGGTATGGATTCTGCACAGCCTTGCCGGACAGGTGCTGTTCACATCAGGGCTGGGCATCTTTTTTTATCACGGCGTTATCCCGGGTTAGGCGGCACCCTTAACGGCCCCTGTTCAAACCGCTATCATTCTCTGCACGACTTGACCGGGATACAGGGAACTGATGACAAACGCACATCTTGCGGCGGATATCGGCGGCACGTTTACCGATATCGCGGTGACGCATCAGGGCGCATTGTTCACCTGCAAGGTGCCGACAATCCCCGACGCGCCGGAGGAAGGGATTTTCCGCGGCGTCCGTCAGGCAATGGCCGAGACAGGACTGACGGCCGCGGATTTCAGCCTGATCGTCCACGGCACCACGTTGGCGACCAACGCGCTGATTGAACGCAAGGGCGCCAAGACCGCGATGCTGGTGACCGACGGGTTCCGCGATGCCGTCGAGATGGCCTATGAAAACCGGTTCGAGCAATACGACATCTTCATGGACAAGCCGCCGCCGCTGGTCCCGCGCGAATTCCGCTACGGCGTGCCTGAGCGCATCGACGCCAAGGGCAATGTGCTTATCCCGCTCGACGAAAATGCGGTCGGCGGGCTGATCGAAGAACTGCGCAAACACAAGATCGAGGCGGTCGCTATCGGCCTGATGCATTCCTATGCCGCCCCCGGTCACGAACGCCGGCTTGGCGATATTCTGGCGCGCGAGCTTCCGGAGGTCCTGGTCTCGCTGTCATGCGAAGTATCGCCCGAAATCCGGGAATACGAACGCTGGTCGACCACGGCGGCCAATGCCTATGTGCAGCCGCTGATGTCGCGCTATCTCGGCCGGCTTTCGAGCGAACTGGTCGAGATGGGATTTACCTGCCCGCTGCGCCTGATGACGTCGGGCGGTGGACTGGCATCGCTCGAGACGGCGCGCCGGTTTCCGATCCGGCTGGTGGAATCCGGCCCCGCCGGCGGCGCGATCCTGGCCGCGCGTGTCGCCCGCGAATGCGGGCTCGACCGGGTGCTGTCTTTCGACATGGGCGGCACCACCGCAAAAATCTGCCTGATCGATGACGGCGCACCGCAGCAATCCCGCAGTTTCGAAGTTGCCCGGCAATACCGGTTCATGAAGGGCAGCGGTCTGCCACTGCGTATCCCGGTGATCGAGATGGTCGAGATCGGGGCCGGCGGTGGCTCCATCGCCCGGGTCGATGCGCTTTCACGTATCCATGTCGGCCCGGAAAGCGCCGGCGCCGTGCCCGGCCCGGCCTGCTACGGACAAGGCGGAGATGCCCCGACGGTGACCGATGCCAACGTGACATTGGGGCGGATAGATCCGGATAATTTCGCAGGCGGCACCATGAAGCTTGATGCCGCGTTGTCTGCCAGCGCAATCGACGCAGATGTCGGCGAGGCGCTGTCGCTATCGACCCTTGCCGCGGCATTCGGTATTTCAGAAGTCGTCGAAGAGAACATGGCCAATGCCGCGCGCGTCCACGCTGTCGAACGCGGCAAGGAAATCCGTGGCCGGACACTGGTTGCCTTTGGCGGCGGGGCGGCGCTGCATGCGGCCCGGCTGGCCCGCAAGCTGAACATTGATGAGGTGATCGTGCCGGTCGCCGCCGGGGTCGGGTCCGCCGTCGGGTTCCTGCAGGCGCCGGTTGCCTATGAAGTCGTGCGCAGCCGCTACGCGCTACTGGATGAGACGTTCGACGCCACCGGGCTGAACGCGCTTTATGCCGAGATGCGCGCCGAAGCCGAACAGATTGTTGCCGAGGCGGCGCCCGGCGCCGACCTGACCGAGACCCGTACCGCCGATATGCGCTATCATGGTCAGGGCCATGAAATTGCGGTGGAGCTGCCGGCCGGACCTTACAATGTCTCTCTGCGCGACGATCTGGCCAAGCTGTTCGAGACCGCCTATGCGGCAACTTATTCCCGGCGCATTCCGGGTCTCGAAGTCGAGGTCATGAACTGGACCCTGCGTCTGTCGGCCACGGTCGAAGACCCGGCACCCTGCCCGCCGATGCCGGACGCCACAACACCGGAACCACTGGGGACGCGCGATCTGTTCGACCCCGATACCGGCATTCTGTCGACCGCACCGGTTTATCGCCGCGATGCACTGACCCCCGGGGCAGAGATCGCCGGCCCCGCGGTCATCGCCGAGGATGAGACAACCACCATCGTACTGGCGGGCTTCACCGCCCGGCTAAACGCGGTCGGCTACATCGTGATGCAATGGGAGGGTTCATGACCGATCCAAAATCCGATCCAGAGTCCAATCCGATAAACGACCCATTATCGCCGATCCGTTTGCAGATCATGTGGGACCGGCTGATCGCGGTGGTCGAGGAACAGGCCCTGACATTGATCCGCACCGGGTTTTCAACATCCACCCGGGAAGCCGGCGATCTGTCGGCGGGCGTCTTCGATATCAGCGGCGATATGCTGGCCCAGGCGGTCACCGGCACACCGGGACACGTCAATTCCATGGCCCGCTCGGTCCGCCATTTTCTTGACCGGTTTCCCATCGAAGAGATGGCCGACGGCGACGTATTCCTGACCAACGACCCGTGGAAAGGTACCGGCCACCTGCACGATTTCACCTTCCTGACGCCGTGTTTTCGGGGCGGTGTGCTGGTCGCGCTGTTTGCCAGCACCTGCCACGTCGTCGATATCGGCGGGCGCGGCATGACGTCGGATGGCCGCACGATCTATGAAGAAGGGCTCTATATCCCGCTGATGCGGTTTGCCCATGCCGGCAAAATCGACCAGGCGGTGATCGATATCGTGACCGCGAATGTGCGCGAGCCCGTGCAAGTCGTCGGCGACCTGCATTCGCTCGCGACCTGTAACGACCTCGCCTGCCGCCGCCTGTGCGAAATGATGGACGAGTTCGCCATTGCCGATCTCGACCGGCTCGGCGGCCACATCCTCGACCGCTCCCGCATCGCCGCGCTGGATGCGATCCGCAAACTGCCCGAGGGCGTGTACCACCATCAGATGCGCATCGACGGGTTGGAAGAACCGGTCGACCTGGTCGCCGAAATGACCATCGGCGCGGACGGCATCGACGTCGATTTCGCCGGATCATCCGGCATATCGTCCTACGGCATCAACGTGCCGCTTTGCTACACGGAGGCCTATGCCACGTTCGGCGTCAAATGCATCGTCGCCCCGGACGTGCCTAACAACGCGGGCTCGCTCGCGACCATCCGTATTACCGCGCCGAAGGGCTCGATCCTCAATGCCCAACATCCGGCACCGGTCGCCGTCCGCCATGTGACCGGCCAGATGCTGCCCGATGTCGTGTTCGGCTGCCTGCATGAAGCGCTGGGCGAAGCCGTTCCGGCGGAAGGCACATCGTGCCTGTGGAATCTGTATGCCTATGGCGGGCCGGGTCGGGTCGATGCCGACCCGGCACTGCTCGCCGATGCCCAGCCTTTTACAGTGCTCAGTTTTCATTCGGGCGGCACCGGCGCCCGCCCCGGCAAGGACGGCCTGTCGGCGACTGCGTTCCCGAGCGGCGTGCGCAACGTGCCGGTAGAGGTCACCGAGGCGATGTCGCCGCTGATCGTGTGGCGCAAGGAATACCGCCAGGATTCCGGCGGGGCCGGCGCATATCGTGGCGGGCTCGGCCAGGTAATGGAACTGAGCCTGCTTGAAGACGCGCCCTTTGCGTTCAGCGCGTTGTTCGACCGCATCGATCATCCGCCGCGTGGCCGGAGCGGCGGCGCCGACGGCGCGGGCGGCACGATCGGCCTGCAATCCGGCGCAACGCTCAATGGCAAAGGCACCCAGACAATTCCCAGCGGCGAGCGTGTGGTGATCGAGATGCCGGGCGGCGGCGGCCTGGGGGATGCAAAAACCCGCGACCCCGCACAGGTCGTCGCGGACGCGCGCGCCGGTCTGATTTCAATACAAGCGGCACATGACCAGTACGGCATCGCGCTGACGCCTGAGGGTGAGATTGATACCGCCGCCACCGACCGGCTGCGAAATGCTTAACCGAGACCGAAAAGGAATACCCCATGCGTGTTAGCGCCGGACTGCCGACCGGAATGGAAGGCCTGACCTACCCGATACCGTTTTCCGACCCGGAGGCTGTGATCCGCATCGCCCAGCACGCGGAGAAGCTCGGCTATCATTCGGTCTGGGGCAATGACCACATGACAACGCAGAACTATGTGCGAGCCGAGTTCGAAACACCGCCGCGATTCTGGGAACCGCTAATCACCTATGCATTCGTTGCCGCCGAAACCACGACGCTGCGCTTCGGTACCGGTATTCTCGTATTGCCGATGCGCCACGATATCGTCGTCACCGCCAAGCAACTCTGCACGCTCGATCATTTTTCCGGCGGACGGCTGGAAATCGGCGTCGGGATCGGTGCCTATCGCGAGGAATTCCTGGCCCTGCAACCGGGCACGACCACACCCCGCGGCAAGATCGTCGATGAAGGTATTCCGGCGCTTCAGGCACTGCTGACCGACCGGGTCGCGAGCTTCGAGGGCGAGTACTACGCCTATAACGATGTGGAACTGTATCCAAAACCCAAACAGGACCACGTGCCGTTCTATATCGGCGGCAACAACCCCAATAATCTGCGCCGGGTCGCCAAGTGGGGCGATGGCTGGCTGCCCGCCGCGATCCACATCGATCAGGTCCGCGACAGTGTCGCATCTTTGCGTGAACTGACCGAAGCCGAGGGCCGGGATTTCAAAGATATAGAGGTCGCGCCGCAATACATCGTCCATATCGGCAAGACCCGCGAAGCCGCCATCGAAAGCTTCGGCAAGACCCAGATGTGTGCGCATCTCACGTCGCTGCGCCAATCCACCCTGAAGGGACAGGGCGCGCTCGGACATGAAGACATCAACCTGATCGGCACGGTGGATGACGTGGTGGAACGTGCGAACCAGCTGGGTGAGGCCGGGGTTACGCATCTGCTCGGGCTGTATTTCGCCGCTAATGACATCACCGAACTGCTCGACCAGATGCAGATCTTCGCTGAAGAGGTCGTGCCCCGGCTGGATTAATGACGCGGGCCGATTAATAAGGCGGGGCTAGGGGCGCGCCGTTATAGCCGACAGCGTGGCGGTGATTTCAGCCGGGTCCGTGATACCGCTGACAATCACATGATCGAGCCCGGCGCGGTGATACGCATCGAGCCGCGTCCGCACATGCGCCGCGTCACCGCAGGCCGCATGGCGCGCCAGCACATCGTCGCTGATAAGCCGGTCGACCGCTTCCCAGTCTTCCGCCGTGTAAGCCTCGCGCAGCGCCTGCTGATCCAGCACCGCGCCACCCATCGCGACATTCTCCGCATGATGACCGCCGCGCAGAATAAACCCCAGCGTCCGGCGCAGGGATCCGACCGTCGCCTCACCTTCAATACCCGTATAAACAATGCCCGAATTCTGAATCTTCCGGCCCTGTGCGCCGTCGGCGACGCGGGTCAGACAGCTCTCGACAAAGGGCGCCGACGCGGCCCCCGATATAATGACACCATCGGCATCGCTGCCCGCCAGCGCGAGCATCTTCGGCCCGGATGCCGCAAGCACGATCGGCACATCGCACGGCGCGTTCACAAGACGGCGCTGGGTGACGGTAAAGACATCGCCACGATGATCGATCGTGTCGCCGGCGAACAATGCGCGGCAAATGGCGATTGCCTCACGCAGTGTCGCCAGCGGGCGCGGGCGCTCGATACCCGCGGCATCCTGATCGCCCGGCGCACCGACGCCAAGGCAGAGAACGACACGTCCGGGATAAAGCTCGGCCAGTGTCGCCGCCCCCATCGCCGCATGCACCGGATGCATGGCATAGGGGCTGATCGCCATCAGTGCGACTTTCAGGGTGCGGGTCGCGGCCAGCGCGGCGGCACCAAGGGCAACCGGATCGCGCAGGAAAAGATGGGTGGCGATCCATAACGTGTCGACACCGCCTGCCTCGGCGGCACGCGCCTGTTCGGCGATATCGGACGCCGGCGTGAACCCGTCAATCGCGAGGCCAAGCTCAAACATGGTAGTCATAGTGCTCTCCCAGTGCGCGCAGCACCGAGTCCAGATCGGGCGCCACATCCATCGCGCCGAGCGGCTCGATTCCCGCAACGCCAAAATCCTTCAGACCCGACGCCGTCAGGATCGCGACCACATCGTCACCCGGCTTGATGACGTCGTTCGCACTCAGCATGTCCACAGCAGCGAAGGCGGCGGCCGATGATGTTTCGACCGACAGGCCCGAGCCCGTCGCAAGCTTGTTCCGTGCCCGGACCAAGTCGTCATCCGCCAGCGTGATGGCCATACCGCCGGACTGTCTGAGCGCCGCATGCGCCTGAAAGGTGCCCTGGGTGACATCGATCGAACCGGCGATGCTTTTGCTGTTACGCGACACGACGGGCGGCATGTCGTTCCGGCTTTTCATCGCGGCGGTCAGAGAGCCCGATATTTCAGCCGCGACCAAGCGTGGCATTTTTTCAATCCAGCCCCAGCGCATCATCTCGTCGAAGCCTTTCCACATGCCATACAGGGCATCGCCGTAACATACCGGCAGGATGCACCAGTCCGGCGGGGTCCAGTCGGATTGCTCGGCGATCTCGTAGGCAAGCGTCTTGTAGCCCTCGATACCGATGGGATTGCTGCCGATCGCAGGTCCGAAAAACGGCGACGTGGGAAACCACCCGAATTGCTGTACCGCCGCCGAGAGAACCCGCCAGCGATCGTCCATCGCCGGCACCGTCAACACCATGGCACCATAGGAGCGCATCTGCGAGACAATCGCGCCGGCGGCACCTTTATAGGTCAGCACCACGCAGGGCAGCCCCGCCCGCGCCGCATAGGCCGCCGCCGCCGCCCCGGCATTACCGGTCGAGGAGGTCGCTATTGCCGGTGCGCCGATTGATTTGGCCCAGGAAACCGCGACAGTCGCCAGCCGGTCCTTGAAGGACCAGGTCGGGTTACGGGATTCGTCCTTCACGCGGATAGCACCATGACCGAACCCCTCAACGGCGATCATCGGCGTCATGCCTTCGCCGAGAGTCACGGCATCGGATGCGGCCAACGGCAGGAATTGTTCATAGCGCCAGAGCGAATTGGGAGAACCCGGCAGCGCG
>Ga0307985_10002471_pt1 | contig 10335 bp, 4 predicted proteins | sample EllFjometageno80_FD_203155 | JGI IMG/M metagenome (GOLD analysis project Ga0307985, IMG submission 203155) | Marine microbial communities from Ellis Fjord, Antarctic Ocean - #80 | ecosystem: Environmental > Aquatic > Marine > Unclassified | place: Southern Ocean | collected 2014-10-09 | reverse complement strand
TCCTCCTCCTCCTCCTCCTCCTCCTCCTCCTCCTCCTCCCCTCCCATGCCGGGTCCACCCTCTAACATGCCCGGCCCCCCTGCCCCCATCGCTCGTGCCACAACAAAGACAGCCCTTGAGCTGCAAACAGGCATCATTTCCATCCTTGTCGACAAGCCGGAGGGGAAGAGCCTCACCGCCAAGTCGCGCCTCCCCTCCCTCTCCACAAAGGTCAAGAACGACGATGCCGTGAACCACGAGTACATCGAGCCTGTGCAACAGCCAGAATCATCCGACTCCTCCTCAGAGGACTCTTATGTTGATGACTCTGATGGTTCTGACGCGCCCGTTTACGACGAGCACACCGGCAACCCGCAAGACACTGGCAATGCGCTCGACCCCAACGCCGACATTGAGTCCCAAGCGCCTTCAGGATCCGAGTCAGACTCCAATCAACTAACAATGACAGAGCGAAAGCGCCAGTACAAGCTGAAACACCGACGCGATATTAACCTGCATGGGTCCCGGCTCGTTTACGATCTGTACCAGCAGTGGCAAGCCACATTGGAGACGAAGAACGAGTACATCGACGAGGACAACTACCTCGCCGCTGACAAGACGAAGCTCAAACTGAAGGACACTAGGTTCAAGCTGGTGAGGGAGATCGAGCGAGGTAAGAGCGCGAACAAGAGCTCGAATCCCAGTTGCTTCTGTTCCGAGCAGCGCGAGTGTATTCTTTAGGGTTAACGAAGCACGACACGCGAGCTAACGGCGCGCGGTACGCGAGCAAACGACGGCACGCGAGCAAAGGCGCCGCCTTTCGTTCACCCCGCCGCCCCCTTCGTTCACCCCGCCGCTCCCTTTGTTCACACATGTGTGAGGCGTGTGTGGCGTGTGTGGCTCACACAAATATGTGGCAGTCTTGGACAAGCAGGGGCTGAACAAGACTTGCCGGCGGTTCAAGGACATGCACGCCGACAACTTTGTCCGAGCGAGCGAGTGGAACGGTCGTCTCACCGTGGTCTGTCACGAGGCGGAAGGGGTGATAGGGAAGGACAAGCGGACGAATGCCTACATCACGTGCCGGATCGGGACCTCCTCCCACAACCCCTGGAAGCGCACCAAGACGGTGAAAAATGCCACGACGGAGCCGGATTTCGCCGACGAGAAGCTCACGTTCGACATCACCGACGGCAACAGCATCTGCACCGACAACGACACAACCCTCGACGTGCGCCTCTACGACGACAACGGGGGGTTGGGGGACTCGCTCCTCGGCAGCGTCACCGTCAAGTGCAGGGAGTTCCTCACCGATCCAGGTACGCGGGCCTTTCGTTTACATCGCCGCCCCCTTTGTTCACTCATGTGTGTTGCGTTTATGGCCCTTTGTTCACACATGTGCATGTGCGTGACAGGAAAGGTGCAAACGCAGCACCACCAGCTCCACGTGTACAAGTTCGGCAAGGGCTTCACGCTCACCGCTAAGCTGAAGCTGTCCCTCTCGTACGAGAACGGGTTTGCGGGTATCTCGGTCTTCACGCTCGTCGACGGGCGCAACCTCGCGAACAGAGGCGGGAAGTTCGACAAGCAGGATCCGTATCCCGTCATTAAGCTCGGGAAGCACAAGAAGCGTGGCAAAACTGTCGACGACGGCGGCACCAGTCCAAACTTCAACTACGAGCAGCTGCTCATCCACACGCCGCAAACCGCCTTCGCCGAGGACGTGCAAGTCACGCTCTGGGACGACGACATTGGCCGCGACGACAAGATCGGCTCTTCGACCTTCTCCATCCTCCCCCACATCCACTCCTGCTCGAAGTACCGCTCCAAGAAGACCGCGAAGGCCACCCCGCCCCCCGTCACCGCTCTCTCCCTCACCGCCAGTAACAAAACCGCCGGCGAACTCCGCATGTCCACTCAGGTAAGTGCGTCGCGTATGTGTGTAATACCCCTTTGTTCGCCTGTGTGGGTTGCTCACTCCACTTGTCCACCCAGTTCCTTCCCGCCGGGTCCCTTACAGTACACGTCATCCGCGCCCGCTCCCTCCGAAACCCCGACCGTTCCGGCGTCCCCGATCCGTACGTCACGCTGGAGATGGACTCGATTGTGCCGTCTATGCGCCAAACATTCAAAACTAAAGTACACCAGGATGGCGGCCCCGACGCGCTCTGGAACGCGACTTTCAACTTCGACATTGTGGATCAGGTCGAGCTCACCCTCAAGGTTTGGGATGACGACTTCGGCAGAGACGACCTTATCGGCTCAACCACCATCAACATTGTCGACATTATTCGGAACCTCGGCGGACTCGAGCAGTTCTTCACCATTCAGCACAAGGAAAGGGGGCTGTTCCACGATGCTGGCGAGGTCCTAGTCCGGTTCACGTTTGAAGGCTACAACAAAATCCGCTACCCTCAGTACCGCCCGACTCTCGACGGTTCCGACCGCATCCTACCCTCAACGATCCCCCCGCGCCCCTCCCTCCTCTACTCCGCCCTCCCCCCCCCCCCCGCCTCCTTCGACGCCCTCACAATGACCAACGGCCGCCTGCACATCTCGTTCGATCGTGCTCGCCACGTCGTTTACCGTGACGGTTCCCAAATGACGCACTTCCCCTGGGTGTTCGCCGAGATCAAGCTCGGCGCTACGGGCAAGAAGCCGATAACTTACCGCACGAAGGCCGCGAAGAACGTCAAGTGCGACAAGCTCGGCGAGTTTGTCGTCCCCATTTTCCACCATGAGCACGCGTCCTACGATCTGATCCAGAAAGTTAACGCAAACCTGATTTCGGAGGAGGATTCGACGTTCACTCTCGAGATTGAGCTGTGGGAGGAGCGAATGCCGATCTTTCCGCTAGCGTGCGACTGCAACCGTCTCCTAGGTCGCACCACCATCGACCTCACCCCCGTCCTCTCCAATCCGTTCCGGCCCATCGACGACTACTTCACGTTTTCTGACTGCTCCGACAAGTACACGGACCGCGGCGGGAAGCCGGCAATCCGGCTCAACTTGCTGTACGAGGCGGGAAGGCATGGCTTGCTTGTTGCGACTTTGATCGAGGGGAAGAACTTGGCCGACCGCGCTGGGTTTATCGGTTGGCTTTCGGGGGATAAGCAGGACCCGTACGTCATGTTCGAGTTCGGAGGCAACAAGGTCAAGTCGAAGGTCTGCAACGATGGCGGCGTCGCGCCGAACTTCTTCAATGAAAGGCTCGTGCTTTGGTCCGGAACTACGGGGAAGCGGAATGACATGGAGATGTGGCAAAACCCGCTTAAAGTCACTCTCTACGACGACAACTTCGGGAAGGACGCCGTCATCGGCAGCGCGGACCTCGATCTGCTGCAGTACTTCTCGATCGACCCGGAAGAGAGCAACAAGATGCGAAGCATTGACCTGGCGCGCAAGGGCGTGGAGGCCGGTGAGCTCGTGTACAAGCTAGATTTCGTTCCCGCCGGCACGCTTACCGCGTGGATCAAGGGAGGCAGGAACTTGCGCAGCACGGAGCTGATCGGCAAGCAGGACCCGTACGTCGTTCTGACTCTCTCCGAGAGCATCGGAGGCGAGTCGGCGGCGCGCCGAGTCAAGACCAAGACGCACAAGGACGGCGGCATCACGCCCATTTGGAACGAGTCCTTCTGCTTCGACATCGTTGATCAGTACGAGCTCAAGATCGAGTGCTTTGACGAGGACTTTGGCAAGGACGACCTGATTGGTGAGACTACGTACTCGCTCATGGAGTGCTTCAAGAGCGGCTTCATCAGCTGCAACGTGCCGATTAGCTACGGGAAGACCGTCGACACCAAGAAGCCGGCCGGCGAGCTCATCTTCGTCTTCCACTTCGACCCGAGCCCGATTGACGGGACGCCGACGAACTTCCGCTACCCCGCTTACGTTCCCGAGATCGAGACTTACTTGCCGCCCAAGGTCGCGAAGACGTTCAGTGGCGTGGGCGCGATGCCGCCGGAGAAGACGTGGGCCAATCCAGGCCGGCTCATCGTGACGTGCATCGAAGTTGACGACGTCCACGGCAAGGACTCCGACCTCCAGGCGTATGTGACGTTCAAAGTTGGCCGGGAGACGAATAAGAAGTCCAAAACGAAGACGCAGAAGTCCGACGAGACTGGCCACGACGTGGTTTTTAACGAGACTCTCATCTTCGACATCGCCGACCCCAACGAGATCAAGCAGGACGACGACATCGAGCTGGAGATGGAGGTCTTTGATGACAACTGGAAGGATCAGCTACTGTGTCACAACGTCTACAGCCTCAAGAAAAACTTCAGCGACTTTGCTAACGAGACGAAGGATTTTTGGCTCGATTTGAAGGTAGCAGGCGACGACGACCTGAACGGCAGAATTCACCTTTCCGTCCGCTTCGAGCCGGCCAAGACTGGTATGTTCAAGATCGCCCTCAACAGCGCGACTGGCCTCCAGGACGGCGGCTTCATGGACACGGACAAGAACGATCCGTACGTCCTCGCGGAGCTCGAGTCGGGCAACAAAAGCCGCTGCATAACCAATGACGACGCGGGTGTCAAGGCGGACTTCAAGAACGAAGAGTTGCTTCTCTGGTGCGGCTCGGGCAAGTGGATAAATCCCCTCAAGTTCAAGGTCTTCGACGACAACACGATGAAGGACTCACTTCTGGGCCAGTGCGAGGTCAGCACCACGAAAATCATGGGCGGCGCGCTGCCTTTCCTGAGCATCAACTGCAGAGTGAGCTTCAACGGCGTGGACGCCGCGAAGATTGGCGAACAGGAGGACAAGTGCATCACGCGGGCGATTGGCGAGCTTCTCGACGAGCCTGAGGACGACGTGGAAGACCTGAAGTCCCACGAGCGCCCAGCGCAGGAGGATGGTAGGAGAGGCGGCACCGACATCACCTTCTCCCTCAGAAAGCAGCTGCTGAAGGGCATGTACTGGGAAACTTGGCAGGACAGGGAGAATTGCGCCAAGAAGCTCTGGCCGGACCGCAAAAAGGTCCACGAGAGCGTGGACCCCAAGCCTGTCGCTTTGCTGAGGCGATTCGAGTTCATCATCAAGGGAGGAGACGTTGGGGCTAAGAACGTCGCCCTGCTCCACTCGCTCCACGGCAAAATCCAGTCCGTGGGTGCCCAAATGCAGCTACTGAATCTCGCTAACCTCACCGTGGACTGCGACTACTACCACAAGCCGGAGATCTCGACGACTCTCATGCAGAGCTACGACCTGCTCACCAGCAAGGGCAAGGAGCAGAAGACGGACCCCGAGCTCCATATGAACCTTGAGTTCATCCCCGCGGGGTTGCTGGTGGTGCAAGTGAAGGAGGCGAAGGACATGCGCTCGACGGAATGGATCGGCAAGAACGATCCGTATGTGATCTGCTCGATGGAAAGTCTGGCCAGCAACAAGGTCGGCAACGCTGAGCTCCGCGGCAAGACGATTAAGTCCGGCGGTAAGGACTGCAAGTTTGACGAGGAGTTCAATTTCGACGTGGTGGATCAGAAGGTGCTCAAGCTCCAAATCTGGGACGACGACATGGGGAAGGACGATCTCATTGGCGAGATGGAGATCGACCTTCTGCAAGTATACAAACGAGGCGTGGTGGACAAGTGGTTCGACTTGAGCTTTGACAAGCCGCTCGGATGCTGCAGCTGTAGCTGCTGCTGCTCGCTCTGCAAGAAGAAGGCGGCGGAGGCCAAGATTGCTGACTTCGAGGGCGACGCGCCGGTCGCCACGTCAGCCTCGTCGGTCGTGCTAGTAAAGGATCACACGCTGAAGATTAAGGCGGGCGAGGTCAGAATCGTCCTAACCTTTTTCGGCGAGGAAGGCGTGTTTTACCCCGCGAGAGTTGGACCCGAGGACGAGATCATGCGCGCGAAACTTCAGCATATCCATGCCGAGGAGCACGCTGCGGTAAAGAAGCAGTTTGAGGACAAGAAGGAGGAAATGCGCCTCGAGCTCATGGCGAACGAAGGCTTCACGCTTCAGAAACTCGCCGAGGCGCGCGAGAAGGAAGACATCGCGCTGATCGCCGAGTTTGAGCTGAAGAAGATGGAAGCCGAGAAGTTCATCCGCTTCACGCACAAGAAGAACCGTGAGGAAGAGGAAGGATGGGGCGAGCTGGAAGCAGGAGCGAACACATTCGAGATGCTTAGTCCGCTTGCGCAGGAGCAGTTCACCGCGCAGGCAGAACTGGACTTGCAGAAGGACTTGGATGAGAAGAAGGCGGAGATCATCGAAATGCGAGAGTCAAAGAAGGTCGAGGTTGCAAGAAAGCGAGTCGCAGATGACGAGAAAGCGGGCGGCAATCAGCTTGAAACCATCGTAGCCAACGCTCTACTCGAGATCGACGTGGGGCTTCAGGACGAAGAGACCAAGCTCAAGACGAAGCAGTACGAAGAGATTGCCGGTGCGCAATACGACGAGGCGGAGCGCATCAATGTGCTGGAGTCTACCAAGAAGGACATCAAAAGAAGGTCGACGAGGAAGGTCAGGGCCACAACGAAGAAGACAATGAACGAATTGGCGCTGAAGGATGTTCTGGAGGAGTTGGCCATAGAGGAAACGGCCTTAGTTGCTTTGGAGGCGGACTCGGCGAGCGCTGGAGACGACTCGAGCGTGGCTTCTCACCAGAGAGGTAGGTTCCAGCTGCCAGTCTTGAACTACGTGCCCGAGATGCCCACGTTGCCGGAGCTACCTACCGGGATCACGGAGGAGGACGACGCGGAGATGGAAAGGATTCAGCGGGAGCACGAGGAGAAGGTCGAGGCGGCTATCGAGCGCGAGAAGATGATCGTTGCGACCGCGCCAACGAGTCTTGATTTCGAGTTGCTCGACGGCATCCTCGGCGAGGTGCAGAACGAGACGCAGAGCAGGAAGGAGGAGTACGAGCAGATGCTCAGAGAGCTCTTTGCAATGTGGTACAGCATATTGAACAAGGTCAGGTGGCTCAACAGGATGGTCGACGACAGCCGAACCGTAGTCGCGTACGAAGGATACCTGAAAGACAGAGAAATAGCATTCAAGGAATGCAAGCAAGTGAAGAAGGTTTACTTGAAGAAGATGACGGAACTGAAGGAAAGCGCCATGGAGAGCGAGGACTTTGGCATCGTTCACATTGCATCAAGGGAGATCGCCGACACGAACGACAGGACCAAAGTGCGGCTGTACAGGACCTACCGAGAGCATATGATCTATCACACGCTCAGGTACATCAAGCTCGTCCTCCAGTTCATCATTGCGTGGATATGGGCCACGGTCGCGTACATTCCATTCATTGGGCTGTTCTGCTTAGGCTTTGTGTGCAGCAGCGACATCGACGTCACCGACGACAAGTGGTACGGCGAAGATTTAGAGGCTTGCGTGTCAAGTGCTGCGTGCCCGGTGCTGGTAACCGGTGGCTACTTCGGTTACGTGCTGGACATGCGCGGGTACTTATTCGGTCGCGAAGGAGAGAAGAAGCACTGGATTTGGCGGAAGGTGTTCAGGCCAAGGGACTTCGACGAGAAGGTCATGGAACAGTTGTGGGCGACCAGCAACAGGCACGAAGCCGAAGACGTGCAGGCGGAGGAGGAGAGAGATAAGGGGAGGAGCATTCTGGAGATGCAGGAAGAGGCGAAGGGCGGTGTGGACAAGTTCGCCAATGGCGTCACCGATAACAAGGACAACGTCGCGGTCAAGAGCAGGAAAGTTCAAGAGAAGAAGGACTTGAAGTGAGTGAGGTGATGAACTAACATCACAGTTGGAATACGAAGAGCAAATATTTATATCAGGATATTATAACACTCATGGGACCATGGTGAAAATTACGAACTCACTTCCCAGCCGCCGTTCGTACCAGCACACCTTACCGCAATGAGCGTCGACGCCGACCTCGCCGCCTTCCTCTCCGAGGCTGACAAATCTGTCATGTCGCCCACCTACTTAAAGAAGCGTGCCAAAGCCGGTGATGCTTATGCTGGGGCTTTGTTGGCTGATCCATCGAGCAAGAAGGGACAGAAGCTTTTTAATCAAGCGGTTGAGAAGTAAGTCGATGTATATGGACCATACACAATTGCCCTCGACGTGAACAATGCGGTGCTTGACGTGAACTGGTCAACAATGTGCCCATTTTTGTTCGACAATTTTGTTTTGTACTAGAACCCTAACCCTCCTCTCCTCCTACCCAGAGAAACCCTGGCCAATCCAGCAGCTGCCCCCCAAGCCGCCCCAGCCCAGCCCGAGGTAGTTTACCGGCGGGGTAAACGGGTCACAGTCACCGCCCCCTCCCCAGCCAAAGTCAAAGTGCCCACTGGCATTCCCTCCGCCATCCCCCTTCCCGTCGATCCCTCCCTCTCCACCCCCACCAAGACCAAGCCGGGCATCGTCCGCCCCAAGAAGATCAAGAACGAGAAGATGCGCACCGATCTATCCGAGAAGCAGATCACGATGCAAAAGCGCATGTCCAACCCTTCCTCCACCGCGATGTCCCAGCTCTGGACGCTCGGCGACCAGCTCACTGCGCTCCAAGCCGAGATCCTCGCCATCCGAGCCACTCCCGACAAGCCGTTGCCTCTCATGAAAGCTAAGACGACCCTCGCCGCCCTAAACGGGCGACTCGAGACGTTTGAATTCGCCGGCCTCGACGCGATCGTGACCACCGAGCTCGCGAGCGGGCGCACGGAGGCTCGCGATGAGCGGCGTCGCCTCACCCTCCTCGCCGAGGAGACGCATGAGTTGATCCACTTGTTGGCGTTGGAGTTGAAGGAACGGTACGAGAACACGGGTCCCGATTTGGCGTTGAGTAAGAAGTTCTTTAGGGAGCAGACCATTCCGATGAGGGTTGTCAAGAAGAAGGATCCGGAGAAGGAGAATCAGAAGGTGAGCTATGTGGCCATTCCTCGCGCCTCGTTCGTTCGTTCGCTGCGATATATTGTTCACGCGCGTGTGCCCCCCAGGACGAGTTCAGGAAGCTCGAGCCCGGCGAGTATCACGAGGACGCGGAGCCGTACTCCGTGTGGGCGACGCCCGTGAACGAGATCGGCGACTTCGGCATCGGCATCCTCCTTTACTTCAAGATGCTCATCTCCCTCACAATCCTCTGCACGGTGCTCGGCCTCGCGTCCATCTACAACATCCATTACTTCGACACGGACGAGTACTCCAACAGCCAGCCGTCCCTCCCCAACTTCTCCATCCTACACGGGTCGGCGGTGTGCGACAACTACGAGCCAGTGTGCACCGCCGACCCGTGCACGTGCACCTACACCGACGGCGATCCTACCATCGTAGGCTCCGACTGCGCCGTGCGCTTCAACTGCCCGCTCAGACTCGAGCAGGGGTACGCGGACCTGGTCATCGCCGCGGCCTTCCTCCTGTTCAACATCTACATGGGATTCAAGCACGCCAAGATCACCACGAAGGCGGACGAGGCGGAGCAGACCGCTCAGGACTACGCGATCATGGTCAACGACCCGAACCCGGACGCGACGGACCCGGATGAGTGGCACAAGTTCTTCAAGCAGTTCGGGCACGTATCGTACGTGACTGTCGCGATCAACAACGGCAAACTCCTGCGCCTACTCTCCCGCCGCAAGCAGTGCATGCAGATGCTGGGGTACGAGTCTGGCCAGAAGAAGAAGACGGAGGACGAGCGCGCGGAGTACGACGTGGCCGAGAACGACGAGCTGTACCAAGCCCTCTCGCCGGCAGCAAAGAAGCTCAGCGGCATCGTGCAGTGGCGCTACCGCATGTCCCGCGCCGACGACCAGGTAAGCAGGCACAAACAACTGCCCCCACCTTGTTCACCCCCCCCCCCTTTTGCTCACACACGCGTGTCGCAGATCGAGCTCGCGGTCCAGAACGGCGGCAGGGACTTCGTCGCTACCAAGGTCTTCGTGGTGTTCGAGAAGGAGGCGTATCAGCGCGCGGCGCTCACGCACCTCACGGTCGGCAAGATCCCGGCAATGATGGACACGAACTCCTCCGCGATCCTCCCTCGTTACATCTTCCGGTCGACCAACGTGCTGGACGTGTGCGAGGCGCCGGAGCCGACGGACGTGATCTGGGAGAATCTCGAGACATCCCTCTCCACGCGTCTCCTTCAGATGACCATCACCTTCCTGTTCTCCGTTGGCCTCGTCATCGGGTGCGCGTTCTTCATTTATTGGATGTACCAAGTCGACGACACCGGCTTCTTGGCCGCGTTCTTCATCTCCTTCACCAACGCCGTCGTGCCCGTCGTGCTCAAGGCCGTGAACGACACTGAGCAGCACTTGACCCAAGGCTCTCGCCAGACCTCGCTCCTCCTCAAGCTCGTGTTCCTGCGCTGGACGACGACGGGCTTCATCGGGTTCATCTTCCGCTCCGAGACTCTGTCGGAGGACTTCGTGGGCA
>Ga0307985_10002470_pt1 | contig 10337 bp, 11 predicted proteins | sample EllFjometageno80_FD_203155 | JGI IMG/M metagenome (GOLD analysis project Ga0307985, IMG submission 203155) | Marine microbial communities from Ellis Fjord, Antarctic Ocean - #80 | ecosystem: Environmental > Aquatic > Marine > Unclassified | place: Southern Ocean | collected 2014-10-09 | reverse complement strand
CCAGGATACCTAGTTTGAACCTTTCTTTCAATTCTGGCATCTTCTACCACGTTGATATAAGACCTAGGGCAACCTTTTAGTTTCTCAGGGCTGTCATGCCATCCTTCAAATGGAGTCTCTAATGCGTGACCAACTTCATGGCCGACAAACAGGTCATATACATCTTTGTGCATATCATCCCAGAGGGGTAGACCCAATACTCTGTTCTTAATATCGAACCAAGCTGTTTTGAAATTACCATGTTGTATAGTAACATTCTCTCTGGCGAGTAATTTTGGTAATAGTGACTTGTTCATATTAAACTCCTTATTTCTTAATATGTGTATATTATATCACCTTTCGGGGGTGCTGTAAACACCTTTGCGCGAAATAAGTACGCCTAATTGCATTTTTCTTATACTTTGTTAGTATAAACATATAACTAAAAGTTATAAGAGCTGAGCATTACCTGATTCGGCTGAAGTTCTTATGCTTGAAGAACTCGATCTTGGATCTAAACTTGTTCTCTAGCATATCACCTTTGTGAGATATAATGAACACATTGGAATCATCATCCAGAGTGCTCAGAATCTTGGTAAGGTTCTCTACACCATCCACGTCCAAACTGGAGTCAAATGTCTCATCCAGAATCAATAGATTGGTGCTGGCGGAGTTCTTCATCTTGGCTATCTGTCTCCAAGTGAATAGTAAAGACAAGTCAATTCTCTGCTTCTCACCTTCTGAGAATGATGCGTAGTTAAATGAATCTCGATGCCTAGATCTGATAGTCTCGTTAAAGTTTTCATCCAAATGAAACGCAACAAAGAAGTCCAGTATCTGTAGATAGTTATTAATTAGCCTGTTCATTACTGGTAGATACTGTTTAATGACCTTAGTCTTAATGCCAGTATCCTTTAACATCTCTCCGATAACTTCATTGTATGTTCTTTCTTCAACATACTCTAGCTTCTTTTCGGTAGCAGAATCTTTAGAATCTCTTAACTGGCCTAATTCATTCTTAGCACCTTTAAGGTCTCCAGTCTGGCCTGAGAGTCCGTCAATTTGGCCCTGGACCTTATCTACTTCTCTTTGGATAACAGAAATCTTATCATTGTTTGAATTGATACGTTGCTGTCTCTGTCTTAGCTCGTTGAGCTTGTTCTTAATCTCAACACCTTCTCTCTCAGCGATACTAACTTCTGTCTGAATAATTTGGATATCGCTTTGAACCGAGGCAGCATCCTTCTTGATGATGTTAAGTTTAGCGGTCTTAATATCTGAGTCAATCTCTTGCTCGCAAGTAGGGCAACTATCGTTGTCTTCAAAGAACCTAGCATCTTTTACTAGTGACGTTATTTTACCCTTGTTCTGTGCCTGAGCAGTTTTAATATCAGACATTCGATCCAGAAATACACTATGAGCCTTTTCTCCAGCATCGATGCTGACAGTTAGATTCTTACCGACAACTCGGGAATCATCAAAGAGTATAGTAATCTCAGCCTTGTGGTCTTCTACCGACTGGCGCTTCTGTTCTATCATATCCTTATTAATAGATTGCAGATCATTAATGTACTTGGTTTGTGAATCCATCTTGGTCTTATATAAGTCAATCTGGTGATTGATGTCAGTAAGCTCTTCTTTGATCTTGGAGTTTCTTTCTTTTAGAAGCATATTCATCTTAGAGAATATTTGGATATCCAACAAGTCCTCAATAACTGCTCTACGGCTCCATGCTGGTAGTTGCATAAAGGGTATAAAGGAACTACTACCGAGAACCACAACCTGATGGAAGGACTTGTGGTTCAGCTTTAAGATGTTAGTTTCTAAGTACTTTTGAAAATCTCGCATATTAGATGCTTGATTTGTCATGTTACCGTTCTGCCATATCTCAAACTTGTTAGGTTTAATACCACGAACAATCTTAAACTCAGAATTACCAATATCAAACTCTACTTCAACTATAGCTTTCTTCTGATTAATAGAGTTTACTAGTTGTGCTTTACCAATGTCCCTGTGGGGTTTACCAAAGAGACCAAAGGATAGAGCATCTAGTAGGGTAGACTTACCAGCTCCATTTTGGCCGACAATAAGTGTGGTGGGTGATTTGTCTAGTCTTACTTCTATGAATTCGTCGCCGGTGGATAGAAAGTTCTTCCACTTACATGATTTAAATTGTATCATACTACCTCGAGGTTTTGTGCTTCAGTGTATAGCTTTCTTAATTCAACCTTAATGTGGTCTTTATCTAAGTCGGTCTCTACTGCATTAACATATGAATCAAGAAGCTCTGTAGTATCTTCTAGGGAGATTTTTTCATCATCAACACTTTCTCCCAGATACTCTTCAAATGACTCTGCAATCTTCAGCTCATATGTTTCAATAGATTGTAGTTTATCGACAAACTTATCAAACATATACAAGTCAGTTTTATTTATAACAATGAGTTTAATAAACTTTTTGGTGTATTGTGACACATCTACAGTATTATAATCTGTCTTAGTGTCGTCATAAATGACCTTTTTAAACATAGTAATGGGGTTACGTACTGGAGTAATCTCTCTAGTTTCGGTATCCAATATATGGAAAAATTTAGGATCATCTACATCGGCCCAAGTGAATTCCATTTGAGAACCCAAATAAGACACGTTGCCTTGGCTCGATCTTGTATGGAAATGACCAGATACTACTTGCTCAAACCGTGAGAATATATCTGCATTCATACCGTGAGGATTAGGAACACCAGCAAGTAAGTCGAATCCCTTCAACTCCAAGTGAGCTCCTAAAATGGGCGCCTTACATGTCATAGCAAAATCTACATATTCTTGGTAGTTGGCATTATTAATCCATGGAATAACTGCGACTCCGAGACCATCATAATCCAACACAGTAGGCTTCATAATAATGTTTACGTTACTAGTGAAGTACCCTAAGAGTTCTTTAAGTGAACATAGCTCATTGGTGTTCTTATAAAACACATCATGATTGCCGGGAATGATATCCATAGTAATACCTAGATCACGCATTGGCTCCAAGAAATGCTTACGATTGGCATGAAGAGCCTTGAAGTTAACAAACTTGCGATGTTCATAGTAATCACCTAGATGCAGGATGTTCTTGATATTATGTTCTTTAAGGTACGGAAAGAAAATTTCTGTGTAGAATCTCTCTTGGTACTTTATGAATATATCTGATGAATTTCTAACACCTGCGTGGGTATCATTTAATATAGCGATTTTCATATATTACACCATAAACAGTTCTAGTTTATCTTTAGCTTTAAGCTTCTCTTCTTTGGCAAATTCTTTAATCTTTGCGTCTTTGGACCTAACTTGATCAATTCTATTTCTTAGGGTATCAACATACTGTGCACTTTGTTCTGCACCTTCTCCGTCCATACCCATAGCAATAAAGTCCTCAATGCCACATTTCTCAATATATCTAAACTTAATATCCTGTTGCTTCTTCTCTTTGGTTATTCGTCTAATAAAGGCGAAGTAACATATCTGAGTGAAGTAAGAGAATGCATTGGGTTTGCCTGTCCTAGTTGAAGCTTCGATGTTATAGTTACCAATAGCTCGTAGACAATTTTCTACTGCATCCATTACCATTTCTTCTCGGTAAGTGTATCTTACAAAGTTAGGTCTGTGAGATAGGCCCTCTGCGATCTTCATAAAGCATGTGGCGATATAGTCGGATACTATGGGCAAAGGTGTTTCATCCGTTCTAGCACTAAGAGCTTCCTTTGCATAATCATAGACTGCTTCTGAGAAGTCTCTATTGTTCACGTAATGGGGTTTTTCTTTTGGTTTTAGTTTAGACATTAGTGGGTTTCCTCCATATGATAGTATATTATACTACACTTTCAAGGCAAAGTAAAGTGTTATTTTATTTATTTTATTTGTAGAAAAGGGTTGACAAAAGCGGCTAAGTGTAGTATAATATATAAGTCAACCGGGAGGGGTAGAGGTATACCACAACTAATGTACTATTTCCGTATGGTTATTGACGTTATCTACGGGGTAAACTTCATCTACTTCATCTTCAAATCTATTACATATCTCATCTGTTATTTTATTTAATAATGCATCTTGACTCTCCGGAGGCTCGAAGGCCTTTTGGGCCGAGAGTGCATACTTGATATACTCCTTCTTCATAGAATCTACTACACTAGAACTGGTCATAATGTTATGCTTATCAATGGTGTATCTCTTTTGGTCAGAGAAGGGAAACCATGGGCTAAACTGGTAACCACCAATCATAGTGCTATAGACTGCAATAGGCCTTTCAACCAGATAGTTGTCTGGATTGTCACTACTCACTAAAGCGATGATATTATCACCGTTGATTAGTTTAAAATTCCGTATGTTTAAGTCTTTCATATTATATATTTATATCGTAAACATTGTAGTCAAATTTTTCTTTAGCATATATTTTAATGCGCTCTGCCGCATGAACCAAGGTGTAGTTCTTCTTACTCTTCCAATGTAAATCATCTGCAATATCATATACCTTAGTATCTATACCATCAGCTGACTTCCTTAATCCTCTACCTATCGACTGGAGAACCCTAATCTGAGACTTACTTGGTGAAGCAAATATGATATTGTGAAGACGCTTAATATTAATACCAGTACTAAAAGTACCCATACTCGCCACAATAATCGCGTCATCTTGCGTTTCGGTAAGAGCTCTGACATTTTCTCTGTCGTCAACATTGGTTTCTCCACTTACATAGAACAGATTCCTATCTGTATCCTTTAATTTATCTCGTAGCATATCATGTAGAGGTTTGCCGTGCTTATCGACATATTGGAATAGCACAAGAGTATTACCCGTACAGTCTATAGCTAGATTGGATATGAAGTTATTTCTAGGTTCATACTGGACAATAAAGTCCATCTCTTGCTGGTAATCTCTTTTAATCCTGCAGAACTCGTCAGCATACTTTAACAGTAATATGTTAATATCTAACTGTGCTAAATCGTTGTTATCCATTAACTTCTTAGTAGTAGTAACCTTATGTACTGGGCCAAATAAACCTTCTAACACTAATTGGTGAGTCTGTGTCCCATCCAAAGTACCTGTAGTTCCCATTCTATATCTACACTCAGTACACTTCTCTAGGATAGAGGTCAGTGACTTAGCCTTAAAAGCGTGTGCCTCATCTCCTACGACCATACCAAACGGCTGGAACCATCCTGCACTTTCTTTATATATTGACTGCCAAGTGGTTATGACAACTCGTGGTTTCACTTTATACTTCTCTTTACCGGCATAAATCTTATGACAGTTCTCAGTTACTTCCCACTCATCAAACTGAGAGTAGTCAGCAAAGTCTGAATACATCTGTTCGACTAGTGAAGTGGTCGGGACAATAAGTAGAACACTCTGATCAGATTCTTCTAAGAAGTGCCTAATAGCCAAGTAAATAATAAGTGACTTACCCGAAGCGGTAGGTGATAGTAATAAAGACTGCCCGTTGGTAAGAGCATGTTCTAGTGCAGCTATCTGATAATCACGTGGTGTGATTTCATTACCACCAGCAGTAAGCGTTATCTCATTAAGCAATGCAGGTATGTCTATAATATTCTTTGTACCAGCTAGACCATATGTTCTATTAGGTTCCGGTTGTATATCATACTGTCGAGCATTAGCAAACTCTTGCATATACTGGAATAACCCAGAATATAGAGTTTTCTTTCTCAAGTCAAAGAGTCTGATTTTACCATCCCACATTCTATTCTTATATGCAGGCATGAATTTATAGCCTGGCACGAAAAAACAAAAGTGTTCTGCTAATTCCATTTCGATAGAGGGGTCTGTGATTATCTCCAAGAAGGATTCATTCTTCTTTTTGACCTTTATTATGTCCAAGATACAGTTCCGTTATATAAAGAGTATGTACGAATCTTTCGCTTATACTTAGTTTTAAGTTGAATTCCATCAAAGTCCACTATTTTTTCATTAGTGTTCTCTAATATATAGTCTCTTAATTGGGTTAAGGAATTCCAGCGCCCTTGCTTTTTCTCTATATGATCCAAAATATCCATTACAATAATTCTTTCAGTCTATTCATAGTAGTATCTATATCACTACATAGGTATTCAAAAACATAGTAACATAAGAACCTTCGTGTTAGTTCTTTATTATACCAGTTATCAACTGTGTTTATCATTCCTCTTAGCTGAGTTAAGGATCTCATGTCTTGTGTGACCCAATGATAGTCTGGATATCCGTATGTAATCATAGGCACATCATGCATCATACACTCTATACCAGCAGTGCTATTATCTAATATAGCAACACGGGTCTTAGGTAGTACTGAATGTATTGTGGTAAAACCGTTTAGAATTTGAACATTCTTCATTTCTTCCCATTTTCTATAAACTCGTTTCTCAGCCACTGTCGATGCTTTATATCTGGGATGCAGTTTAAGTACTATATCCTCACCTTCTAGTTTATCAAGAATCATATCAATTCTATTAATATGACCTTTAAACCCAAAACCATTAACAGTTTCATCGTCGGGCATTTGACCTATAACAAGTATATGATCGTCCTTTACATCTTTAACTTCATCCCAACCGTTTATTATAATTGATTGATCCCACTTATTAGCTCTTCTTTCTATGAGGGATTCTATTTCATTCCACTCTGTAACATCGTACGGTCTCCAATCCGTATAAGGTGTCGGATCGTCAAACGTGAGAGCAGAACTATTAGCATACCCGGTATCGCATATTTGAAAGTGTTGGCTAGTAGGTGCTGTAGGTTTGAATATGATACTATTCTCTGGCATATCAGGTTCTAAGTCTCTACACGTATGGTTATATATGTGTAAGTCTGGATTATCGCCTTCTGTATGGCCCATCATTTCTAAAGACAATCTAATCATATCTGCTGCATATGCAAACTGTCCCTTAAAGGTATACCTGTGTTCGTATATTTTAAATACCACTAGTGAACTTTCTCCACTCAATCATGTTCTTAATATTTTGATGTCGCCACTTAATGTTCTCCATTATCTCTTTAAGACAATCGCACATCTCTTTGGTATATTCCATCTTGGCTTGATGAGCTTGAACAACTGGATCGGCGTCATACCACTTATCCATATCGCCTTTAAGTACAGTTAACCCATTAAGTGGATCATAATCCCACCCTTTCTCGTCCATCTCTGCTTTAGTTAGTTTACCGTTATAATGCATAAACTTATCTCTAAGAATAATCTTAAAGTCAAGATCGAGCTTTTTAAGTCTCATCTTATTTACGCTATATAGTTCTAGGTATTTGGAGTGGAGTTTAGCCGAATCCCGGGAGGATTCATCAAGTCTCATCTCGTCTATGAGAGAGTCCTTCTTCCACATTTCTAATATTTTTTCTAAGTTATTCATAATGTAATCTCACTGGTTTAAAAATAATCTGTTTTAAGTACTATTATACTACAAATCCAGACAAAAGTAAACCCTTTATTTTATCTCATAGTATGTATATTTAAATGAAGCATCTGCTTGGAGGTATTCAACATCAGTTTGCTGTGTAGAAAATTCTAGTGCAGAAAGAGTAGTGGGAAAACAATCTCTAAATGTAATCTCTTTACTTACATTGTTGTGTGATGTTAATATAGACAGGGTTGCATCATACTTCAAAGACTCACCTTTTGGATCCTTAATGATATTATGCATCCAATTAAACATTTCAATATAGTTATCCATATCTTCGGTAACATTAAACCTAATAGCTAGTTCATCAAAGTTTAATCTATCACCTGCCATTGCTATATTCACGCCTCTAAACGGCACAGTTGACTCAGCTAGAGATATTCCAGGTAAGGTTACTGCAGTGCAGAAATACTCAACATTAGGAAACTCTTTAGCATCAATCTTAAATTGAAACCCTACAGGGCTCAAAAAATTCTTATTCGTTGTTAGTGTCATCTTCTTCCTCTTCTGGCTCTATGACCAGTGTTCCCCACCAATTCCATCTTCCGTCTTCTTCAGTGTTTTCCATAATAGTATTTATAAGGGCTTAAATTCAAGGCATAAAAAAAGGGACTCCGAAGAGTCCCTTTAGGTGAATCAATATAACTTAAAATTAAGTCATAAGTCCGTCAACACGGAAGATTCTGAAGTACGGGTTGGCACGATCTGTACCAGCACCTGCTGCAGTTCCCACGAATGGGTTCTGTTGCATACCGTATCTTGTCTTGAATCCGATTCTAGGCTGGAAGTCATTCTCACCAACAGCTTTAACCATAGTTAAAGGCACGTATGGGCAATAGAATAGACCAGCATCATATGGGTTAGTACCGCGGTAACCAACACATACAAAATCACCAGTAGCATATGGATCAATATATACTTTGATTCTTCCACTCATAACACCAGCAAAAGTATTACCAGTATCATCTACCTGAAGACCATTGGACATTGCAGGAGCATAGTCCATAACACCAGCAGCTGCAATAGCAGAAGCTACGTCAGATGAACAGATGATAAAGTTACCCTTACCACGTCTAGTGCTTTTAGCAATCTGATTACACTCTCTTTCGATTTGCATAATAAGACCTTTGATCTTCTCAACCATCCAACGACCGTCACCATCGGTATCAACATTAAACGCACCTTTAAGAGCAACGTTTGAAGTCAAAGCACCAATAGTAGCTTTTGTATAGACAGTTCTAACGATCTCTCTGTTGATTTCCGCAAGGATTTCAGAAGAAAGGATGTTAGCAAGTTCTGCTTCAGCATCTAGACCGTGTACTGCTTTAAGGTCTTGAGCTAGTTCCATAGTGTACTCAGCTTTCAGAGCACGTGACTTAGCAGTTACTGTAGCTTTCTCGATTGAGAATGCCATTTCACCGAAAGAACCATCGCCAGTTTCACCAACGCCCAATCTTTCTGCAGCTGCAGTAGTAAGACCAGCACCGAAAGTAGAAACAGTGTCAGCAGTGTCAGCAATAGATCCGTCAGTATCTGCATCCAATACGCCAACAAGACCAGTAGGATCTGCTTGGTGAGTACCAGTTCCAGAGAAATCGGTATCAGCTTCGTTATGAAGAGCTTCAGTTCCACCCTGTGTGCTGTACTTAGACTTCATTGCAAAGATAAGACCAGTAGGTCCAGTCATTGGCTGAACGCCAGCGATATCATAAGCGATGAGGTTAGGCATTGCACGTCTTACCAAAGAGATAAGAACGGGATCAAAAGTAGCCAGGTTAGCGCCACCGGCGCCAGAGTTAGGAGCAGCTGCTTCAGAGATGAAGTTTCCGCCCATGTTTGCGGCATCTTCGCGAAGAGCCATTTCTTGGTTTTCCAACAATCTAGCTACAGTAGCCTTCTTGTACTTGTCTTGGATACTAGGTACATCACCATGTTCCAGGACTGGAGCCCATTTTTCCATTAAATTTGTATCTGAATTAAACATTTTATGTTTTTCCCCTATTAGATTACTTGTTATATTTTGAGATTGCTTGTGTATATCTTGACATAACATCACTAACGTCGGCTTGAACCTCGTCAGTACCTGCAATGCTTGATAGTTCATCTACTGATTCACTAATTGCTTTTGTGAAGTAGGACTCTTTAACAACTCTAACTTTCATTTCAAAGTTATCTTTGTTATCAAATTCAATATCTTCAACCAAAGCGCCTAGCTTCTCAGCTTCTGTGTCGGCAAGCCCTGAAGATTGTTCTCTAACTATATCAGCTCTTTCTAAAGTTTGAACTGATTCATGTAGTTTGATATTATCTTCTGTGGTTTTGTTTAATGTAACTTCTAGTTCAGCAACTTGTTCGGCGAGATCGTCTACCAAGTCAACTTTACCTTCAGGTACATCTATATAATGTTCTTTGAACACTGCTTGTAAGGAAGTCATAAAGTCTTCAGCAATTTCAGTCCTAAGACCTTCTGTTACTGCAACTTCATTAGTCTCCATCCAGTTAGAAACAACATAGTTTAAGTAGGAATCAACCTTCTCAACTAATTCACTTTTAACATCGGAAACTTCTTCTTCAAGGTTCTGCGCGTACTCAGTTTCAAGCCTGTCTATCTCTGAAGCTAACTTACTAGTAAGTACTGCCTCAAAAATTGCACCTGCTTTGCCACGGAATCCATCAGATAAAGTAGCTTCTTCAGCGATTACAGCATCTAGGTCTTCTGAGAAGTCAACGGACTCAACTTTAGCTTTCGCCTTAAGTTCGTTTTTCTTCTGAGGAGCGGCCTTAATACTATTAGCAACGGATCCATCATCTTCGGATTCATCGACTTTCGCCATTTTAGCATATATTTTCTGCGCATCTTCTTTTCTAGCTTTCTTCAACATATCAACTGCTGCTTGAATAACTCCAGCTTTGGTC
>Ga0307985_10002469_pt1 | contig 10340 bp, 13 predicted proteins | sample EllFjometageno80_FD_203155 | JGI IMG/M metagenome (GOLD analysis project Ga0307985, IMG submission 203155) | Marine microbial communities from Ellis Fjord, Antarctic Ocean - #80 | ecosystem: Environmental > Aquatic > Marine > Unclassified | place: Southern Ocean | collected 2014-10-09 | reverse complement strand
ACAATTACATTTGCAGCATCTACACCACCACCAACAGCAGCAATTTGTTGTGCAGCAGGAATATCTCCAGCAGCAGCCGATGCAGCAATTAGTTTTTCAAATCCATCAAATGAATTATTTGAAACTGCAGCAGTATCTCCTTTCCAGATATTTAATTCTGTTGATTGTGCAACTTCAGCAGCAACGTGAGCAATTAAAAAGTCAGCAAATTTCGGTGGAAGCGACTGAGATAATCCGAATCCCATACTTTGGCTTTCCCAATCATTTACGAAGTCTTTTTTACAAAGTTGTAAATTAACTTGAAGTTCAGTTGGTTGGATTATTCTTTCAGTTAATGTAATATTTGATGTTGGATCAAAATCACAAGTAGCTGGCTGAACTAAAGAACTTGTTGCAAGTTTCTTAATTACTTCTTTATAACCAATGTTTGCTTTAACTGTTAAACCTCCATCGTTAATTGTACTCGCCGATAGAAGCGCTGCTGCAATAAACTCGCCTGCAAATTCTCCGGCATACGAAGTTGTAATATTTACAGCAGTTGCTAATTCTACGTTTCTTAAATTACTCATTTTTTTATTTTTTATTTATTATTAATTATGCTTCTGATGCCCAGATTCCTTGTCCACCTATAATGTACCATTCTGTTAACGATACTGCTCTAAGTGCTACCCAGTCCCCTTTCAAAGCTGTTGCTTTTGTGTTTTCTAAATCTTTGTCTAATACTCCTGAAGCTGCAAATACACTAGCAGCTAATGTAATACTTCCAATAATTTTGTTAGTATCTTTTGGAGAAATTACTAATTTAACAGCAGCATCTGCACCTGTGTTTCTAAAAAAAACTGTGCTTCCTAAATTACCTGAAGTAATTAAAGGAAGTCCAATAGTTAATGCATCTACTGCAACATTATGGTCATTTCCTAAATCTGCTTCAGAAATATCTCCAGTTGCTGTGTAGTAAGATTGTGCAACTTGGTTGCGAACTTCATCATTTGATAAATATTTGTATGCGCTCATTTTTTTATTATTTATTTATTAATTATTATTTATTTAATCTTGATAAAACTCTGTCTAAAGCAGTGCCTGTTCTGTTTTGAGAATATAAAAATCCTCTAGGCTTTACTGATTTTTTAGATTCAGGACTATGTTTAATTGGATTTGAAGATGGTTTTGATAATTCTTCTTTTACCTTATCTTCAACTTCGTTAAATTCTTCTTTAACTGTTCTTGATTTTAAAACACCTTCAGATTCTTCTTTTAAATCTTCTTCAACAACCTCTTCCATCTTACCTTCTTTATCTCCTTTTAAATCAGAAATTGCATCTTCTAAGTTTTGGATTCTTTTTTCCATTCCTTTCCAATCTCCTACATCAGCCATTTCTCCTTCTTCTTCGGTTTCTTCATCTTTATCTTCTAAATCTTCAGTTACTTCTTCTTCTTCTTTTTGTGGAACTTCATCAGAAACTTCTCTCATATCTGCGATTATTCCTTCTTCAGAAATTATAAGAAGCTGACCTGATTCCAAAATATATTCTCCAACTGGGAGTGCTACTTTTTGATCGTCTGTAATTATAAAAATTTCTTTGCCTTTTTCAAATGATTCTGCTTCTACAACAGTTCCATTTTCTAACTTCATTTCTTCCAATTTAACTTTGATGTCAAGAAGTGTTTTAATTTTGTTTAACATTTGAGTACTTTTCATAATTATTTATATAACATTATTAATTTTAAATTTTGTATTATTTCTTTAACTTATTTTAGTAATTGATCCAATTCCTTGCGCCCATATTGAACCATCACAACATTCTCTTGAATAAGTATTTTCATCTGGACAAAGACAACCACGTTGTCCTCCATTTTGAGAACTTCTTGCAGGAATATAACCTGCACTATTTGGACCTATATTTTTTCTTATTTTATTACGCATCAAGTAAAATATTTTTTATTGATTTAAGTAAAACATCATCTTCAGATTCAAACTTTTCTTCTACTTGTTCTTTTGGAGATTCCATTTTATCGGCGAAATATCCTTCAATACTAAATCCTTTTACTTTATTTGTTTTTACATATTCATTCCAAATTTCATCATTGTTTACTTTAACTGTTCCCATCCAAGTTCCAATAGGCACATTTAAATTATATAAACGGCTTTTGTCTTGAGTTTCACTTTCAACGATCCAAGATTCTACAAGTGTTAATCCACTTAATTTATGTTGGTGTTCTAAAGTTGAATTGTTTTGATTACCATTTTTTAAATATAATTGAGATGCTTTTGAAATAGTATCTTTAGAGAAGTAAATATAATATTCATCTTCTCCTGTCTTCCTATAAATTGGTTTGTTGGGAACAAGTAAAGCACCCATTAAAAGTTTCTTGTCTTTAGAAACTTCTGCTAATTTTATTTCTTGATTTTTTAAAGCAACAAAATCTTCTTCAATGGCAGGCGATTCAACTATTGAAATAGCCTCTATTCCAGATTCTTCTTGTTCTTCGTCTAGAACTAATTCTATAATTCTCATATTTATATAACATTTTAAAATTAAATATTTGTATTTATATCGTTGCTCCTTCAACAATATTTCTTTCTAAGCCTTGAGCAGTAGTTACATCGTTTGAAACTACATACGCTTGTACAGGTTGTTGTTCTTGTTGTCCTATTGCTGATGCTAATTGATTTGTATCACTTGAACCGACTGTATTAAACGATGGAGGTAATGATGGTGTTGCTCCTGCTCCTCCACTAACTGTTGGACTTGGTGTGGCACCTTTTCCATCTGCTTTAGTTGATGCTATCTTTTTAATCTGAACAGCACTAAATATACCTGCTAAACCTGCTTGAATATATGGGTAAGCAGGGAATGTTGCAGTGATTGGACTTTTTTGAGCGGTACTGTAAGCATTCTGTACACCTTCAATTCCTGAAATGGTTGCTTGACCTATCGCCATTGCCTTACCTATTGCAGAGCCTTTTCCTGCCACTTCTTGAATTAAAGCCATTGATTGTTTAGCAATATCTAATTTAGCGTTAGAAACTGCCTTATCTCTTGCTTCATCATTTTTAGCATCTTTCTCTTTACCTTTTTGAATTTGTCCATTCCAATAAGCAACAATTTTAGCTTTCTGTTCTTCACTAGCATTTAATTTATCTAAATCAGCTATTGCTTTTTCTGCTTCTAAAGTTGCTTTTTCTTCTTCTGTTATTGCGTTTCTTTCTGCTTCTTCTGCTTCAAATGCATCTTGTATTTCTTTTATACCATCTAACCTTTCTTGTTCTTTTATTTTAGCATCATCTATAACTTTTTGTGCTGCTATTCCATCATCTTCTATTTTTTTATCAGCAATTTTTTTCTTTTCTTCTGCTGCTGCTTTTTCTTCATTTAAAGCTGTTGTAATTTGTGTCTGAAGTAATCTTTGACTTCTAAGTTTTTTAGTATCTAAATTTATTAATTCAGCTTGCATTTTAGCAAGTGCATCTTTTGCTTCAATAGTATTTAAACCTTGCTCCATTTCTAATATCTGAGCATCTACTAAAAGTTGTTTAGCTACAATTTCTTTTGCAGTTATATCTTCTTCTATCTTTTGTGCTTTTCTTAATAAAACAATTCTTTGTGCTGCTGTTTGGTTTTCTCTATCTTCAGCCTTTAATCTAATATCATTTATTTCTCTATTTGCTTCCGCTCTTTCAACTTGTAATGCTCTTTCTATATGATGTGCTTTTTGCCTTGCTTTAGTTACATTCCCTATTACTGCTACTTCTTCACTTGTTTCTTTTATAAATTCTTTTACTCCTTCTGCTGCACCTGTTACAGCATCTTTAATAGATTTAAAAGGGTTTGAAATAAATTTAGTTATTCCTTTCCCTAAACTCTTAAGAGATTCCATTGGATTAGTAAACGTATCTATAATTGTTTTACCAAAATTTGCAAATAAATCCATTACTTGATTTACTACTGCACCCATCATTTTTAAACCTACTTGTAATTTTTCTTGTCCTTCTTCACTTCTTGTAAATGCTGCAATTAAAGATGTTATAACAACAACAAAAGCACCTATTCCTGTTGCTATCCAAGCTATTCTAAGTAGCTTCATTCCTTTAGTTGCACCACCTATACTTTTTGTAAAACCTTGAAACCCTGAAATAGCACCACCAGTTTGTTTATCAATCATTCCAAGAACACCTGTATATTCTCTTTGTTCTTTTACTGATTCTTTTATTACTTTATTTTCTTTAGTCCTTGCTTTATTATTTTCTTGGAGTCTTGTTTTTGTTCTTTTAAGATTTTTATTTTGTTCAGCAATTTGCTCATTATATTTTTTAATTCTATTGGCATCTTTTTTACTTGTTTTATCTCTTAAATCTTCAAGTTTTTCAATTTGCCTTTGAGTGTCTTTTATTAAATCTTCTTGCTGTTCAATAGTTAAATTGATTTCTTCTAATGCTTTTTGTGCTTGTTTAGTTTCAGCACTTATTTGAATTACTTTTATTATTGCCATTATAATGCTTCTTTAATTTGTTTAAATGCTTCACTCCAAGTTGTAGCAAGTTTATTCTTTCCTTTTGCTATTTTAATATTCTCAGTTTCTTTATCTACTGTTTTAAGTAAACTTATTATATCTTTAATCATACTTTGTTTAATAATTCTAATGTTGCTTTTCCTGATATTAAATTAATGTTTGCAGTATTAATTATATAGTCTTGATTATTAATAGTCATTACATCATTCATTTGAAGTTTATAAATCATATTTAAAGGTAAATAAGCACTTACTTTAGTAATCCTTCTTTGTAAATTAAATACATCTGATATATAACTGTTATAATAATTAGCAAATAATGTTCCTGTAAATCCTGATGCACCTGTATATTCATTTACTTCTGCATTAAAGTTTATATTTTCAGTACTAACAGCAGGGTCTAATAACCTACTATTAGAAGGGATTATATAGTCATCTAAAGCAACGTGACTTGATGTGGTTCTTAAAAAAGATATTTCTGTTCCATTTGTTTGTTTAACAGGATAAAATAATAATGGCTTACCTAAATAACTTTCTTGATTATCATCTACAAATCTACCATACTGTATTGTGGTTGAATTACTATTGGCTTGGTCAAATAATCTTTCAAATTGCATATGTTCAAATGGCAAACTAATAGTGTAAGAAGTGTTTGGTCCTGTTAATCTTTCGCCTCCTGAATATTTTAATGCAGCCCAAGAAGTGCTATTTTCTTTTGAAAATGTAGAAGCTAATAAAGTTTGTATTCCTTCATATCCAAAAGCAATTTCTGTATATGGTAAACCTACATTTACTTGACTTTTATCTATTGATATGTATTCAGATATATCCCAAGTATTAAAATTAGTTGAATAAAAAGAATCTAATGTTTGTATTTTAATTTTACCAAAATCAGTATTTGTATTTCCATTTACTAATAAAGGTTGATTATCATAATAAGCAGTAAGATTAAACATTTTGAAAAGACCATTCATAAAGTCAATAACCTTAATTGTTGGTATTTGTTGAGATGGTAAAAAATCAAATTCAATAGTAGCATTGAAATACCTTGCACTAACATTTAAAGGATTAGTTTGATAAGTAGCTGTCCAACCAAAATTTCCATCAGGCGTTAATGCATTAGATGAAAAATCCCAAGTTACATTAGTAAAAGTCATTGCGGTTTCTGTCCAAACTTCTACATAATAACTACCAACAGCAAGTGTTCCAAAATCAGCTTTACTAAAACTTCTTGAACCTGCTGCAACTGTTGAAGTCCATAATATTCCCTGAGTTGAAGAAATAATTGTAACATAATAAGGTATTGCAGCATCAGCAGCTAATACAAACAAATCTAAATTATTATATAAATTTGGTTCTAAAAATAATACAATAGTAGTTCCACCTTCTACTGTTGTAGCATCTTCATATTGTGTAAATTGTGTTCTTTCAAATATTGATACTTGAGTGCTATAATATGCAAGTTGTTGAGTAGGTTCAACTTTTCCTTTCTTTCTATGTAACCATAAATAAAGATTATTAAATTGAGTGTTAGATACATTCCCAAAAAAATCATCTGAAAATTCAGGCAAATTAAAACCAACTGCTCCATAGTATGTTTCTATTGCATCAATTACTGTACTAACTTTAATAGCAAATTTTAACTCATCCCACATAACTCCGTGAGAATGTCCTACTCCTGAAGTATAATACAAATTACCATCTAATGAAGTGTGAGTTCCAGAATCATAATAAAGTTGGTCAGTATGAGTAATTAAAGGAGCAATGATAACATCGCCTACTGTTCCTTGAAGTTTAGCTTCAATATTTTGATAATTATAAACCAATCCATAGGCATCATCTAATTGCCCACTTAATACTGTTAAGTCATCATCTCTAAATACTTTATTTAAGTTTATTGTATTGCCATAAAATGTAATCTTATAAGCGTATGCTTTATTGTTTTTTAATTCAACTCCATTTAAAGCAACAAAGCCTTGTTTATATGGAATATTATTTAATTCAATAGATGCTTCTACTTTATCTCTTGCATCAAATCCATTAGTTATATTAAAATTATAATAATGACTAAATATTTTATTATTTTCTTTACTTGCAGGAATTGTAAATGTCTTTGTAAATTCAGTAAATATTTTAGATGGGTCTTTATAATCTTGTTGAGATAAACTTATAGACACTTGCTCATCTTTAAATAAATCTATTCTTTCTCCACTAATATATAACTGTAATTTTTGCATCTATGTTATTCTATGTTATCTTATGTTATTTATGTAATCAAAAGACATATCAAAACTAAATTCAAATTGTATTAATCTATCATTTAAAGAATTTTTATAAATCACATTACTTGTTTTTATATTTATAGGAATAGTAATGTAATCGTTTGTTGTTTTTTCTCTAAACCTTACCCATACTTTTTCCGATAATAACATTTCAGAAAATACATCACTATAAAATTCAGGAACATAAAAAGAATTTAATGTAATAGATTGAGTTGCTGTAATATTAAAATTTTGTTTAGTATGTTCATTTATAGAATAAGTTCCTGTTGAACTAATAATATTAGAATTATATGTTTGTCTTTTTGCTTTAATATCTCTTACAGCTTTTAATGTAAAAAATTCAGATTGTATTGCTCCATATTTATTTATAAAACTTACTTTAAATCCATTGGTGTTTGTTTCTGTATATCCAACTGCAGCAGTATATTTAGTACAGTCAACTCTTACTATATTTATAGTAACCCCTTCAACAACCTTTGAATCGGCATTATATCCTGAGGCATTGTAAATTATAGTTCCTGCATTTATGCTTGGGATTTGTATTCCAACATCTTTAGGCGCATACATTGTATAAGTTTTAACACCTCCAGTAGTTTCTGAATAATTAGATATTGCAGGAAAAGCTGTTCCACTCATTTCAGGATTAGCTGCTTCATAAAAAGTACCATAACCATCAAAACCATTATGTGTTTGTTGGCTTGTACTTATTGCAGTACCTCCTGCATTAGCTTGAGGATAAAATGTTAAATCTAAAATGATAGCAAATACAGGTTGAGTTGAATAGGAGTTGCTAAATGTAATATCTAAATAATCTCTTGCTAATTCTGCCCATTCAAATAACGCTGCTGCACCTGCTGCAACATCTTTTATTAATGTATATCTTACTGTGCCATCAATTGTTATAACTAACTTAGCAGATAATGTAGTTGCAGGTGCTGTTGCTGTTATATATTGGGGACTTCTTAATAATCTATTTGCCATTACTTTTTATTTATTTCTTCTATTAATCCGTGTTCTATATCTACTGCAAATGATTCAAAAAGTTCATCAGGTAAATTTTCAAATGCTTTATTAAAAGGTTTAGTATAAAAGAAAGAAGGCTTTAGTCCTCTATTATAAATATTACTTGCAATCACATAACCTATTGATTCATAATTTCCTTTTGCAAATTTTCCAGTAGCAACTGACTTTCCATCTACCATTTTATATTGCCTTAATCTAATGTTTTTAATTTGCGCCCAAGATGAAATACTTCTAACAAAATCTTTCCACTTTCCACTATAACTTCCACTTCCAAATCTATAAGGAGAATTAGGTGCTTGTTGTCCTTTTATTTTTGCATTAGGAGATAATCTAGTAGGGTCTGCTCCTTTTACTCCTTTGTCTTGAAACTCTCCATAATCTTGCATTGAGAATGTAAATATTACTTTATCTTTTTGTTTATCATCAACATCATAAGTAATAGAATTATAAAGTGGTCCTCCTGCTTTTTTGCCTCTTGTAAGATTTGCTTTGGATTGGCTAACCATATATTTGCCAAAGTCATTAAACATTTTATTTAATTCTTCTAATTTCATTAACAGATACTTATGTCGTTATAAATTAAAACATCCATTGTAGCTGTCCAACCTGCTAAACTGTTTTCAAATCTATCATAAAAAGGTTCGATATTAGAATTGCCATCTAATTGGTATTTATCAAAATGTAAAGTTCCTTTTCTTAATACTTGAATAAGTTTATTTAAAACTGCTAACTGAGTATTTAAAATATCTTGTAAATCGTTATTACCTTCAAACTGGTCTATTGTTATTTCTTTTGATTGGTGGACAATATCCATTGCCAAGACACTTATATTAAATCTTAACACTCCATCTTCCTGAGAAACATTATTAACTATAATGTGTGATAAAGGGAAGATCGTTTGCTTTTGTAAATCAACTTCAGAAATATCTCCTGTTGTTACTGTATGTACATTTACATCAGCTAGTAGCTGTGCTTTAATAGCTTCTGTTGCTTGATAAAATGCTCTTGTTCCTTGTTGGCTCATTTAAATTTTTTTTTCATTTGTTGCGCTTCTAATTCGTTTTTATCTTTCATAAAGGCTAACATATAAAAACATTGATGAAAATTTAATTCAGTGATATTTTTAATTCTTCTAACGTCTCCTTTAGATAAGGCATAAAGCGATTGATACCATCCATACTTTGCTGAAAATGCTTGAGTTCCTCCAACTGTATTGGTGGAGTTATTTTCAAAGAGTTCAGGGTAATTTCCGACAACTCCAGTCCTAAATTCAGAAAAAAAAATAAAGAACTAATAACTGCATCCATTGGCATATCTAACATTTCATCTTTAGTTTCAGGATCATAATCTTCAATAACATATTTACTTCCTACCTTAGCTTTAATAGGTCTATATAAAACATTCATTGCAACTTCTATCTTATCATAATCGCCTGTATAAGAATCAAGGTCAATATATTCTCCTAAAGTCATATCATCAAGTTTAGGAATAAAACCATATTCTTTATCGTTTAATTTAAAGGAAGTAACTAATTGAGGTTTCTCTAAAAACATTTTATTAATAGTTCCTGTAATATCTTCAACATCAACATACTTCATTTGTGTCGCTAACTTGTGACTAACACCACAAAAGATTTCAATCATTTTTGCTTGGATAAAATTAATGTCGTCATTACTTTCTTGAATAGACAAGAACTTTTTATACTGTCTTAAAGTAATTTCATTTAAATGATTCGGTATAGTAACATTGATTTCCATATTTATATAACATTTTAATTAGTATAATTTATAACAAAAAAAGGGAATTATTTCTAATTCCCCAATTTAAACAAACAAAAAGTATTTTAACTAATCCAAATATTCACATTGTTTACTGCAATATCCTTCCTCATATATTGGCTTTTCACATTCAATACATTTGTATTGTGGTTCATCCCAAGGTGGTGTGTTATAATTCATATTCTTTTATATCTTCTTTAAGTTCATTTAATTCTAATAAAGCATCATTTCTTAATTCTCTGTATTTACTGTTAGCTACTTTACAATTTGCTATATGTGTTTGTAGGTTATTAGTATAAAAGAAAATGTCTATTAATAATGTTTGCATTAACTTTAACTCCTTATCATCAATATTATCATTTACTTTTTTATTAAGTAAGTTAGTAAACAATATAGCGTTATTATAAAATGATAGGTCTTTAGTGTTCTGTATTTTGTCCATTTATTTTAATTCTTTTGTCTAATAATTCTACAATAGCAAAAATTTGTTTTTCTTTATCCTTTTTAGTTAAGTTAGTTTCTTTTACTCTTACCCAAAAATGTTCACTTACTTTTGTTCTAAATAAATCTTTTAACAAAGTTCCGAATTGTCTAAGTGGTCTCATAATTTAATTGTTAAAATTATTATTACTAATGTTGCTAATATATAAAAACCTATTAATCTCCATATATTATTTTTATCCTGTTTTAAATATTTTCTAATCATTATATAAATTCTTTAAATTGTTCTATTTCTAAATCAAATC
>Ga0307985_10002468_pt1 | contig 10340 bp, 8 predicted proteins | sample EllFjometageno80_FD_203155 | JGI IMG/M metagenome (GOLD analysis project Ga0307985, IMG submission 203155) | Marine microbial communities from Ellis Fjord, Antarctic Ocean - #80 | ecosystem: Environmental > Aquatic > Marine > Unclassified | place: Southern Ocean | collected 2014-10-09 | reverse complement strand
GCCGCGCCGCAGCCGGTATCGGTATAGGCCTGGAACGCGAGGTCGGGGGCTTTTGAGAGCACGCTATCGTTGAGGAAGTAATCGCCGCGAGCATAGCTGTGGCCGGCATTGATCCCGATCGGGCCATAATCGTCGTCGGTTGCCGCCGACGCGCAATGCATAAAGAACCCCAACGGTTTGGGCGGCGGCTGCGGATCCGTTCCGGGTCGTGTATCATCGGCTGAAATCACGGCAAAACCACGGGATACAGACATCATGATCACGAGACAGTGCGGCGCTTGCCGGATCGATACGGTTGAAGAATCCACCGGGCCGTTCCGCACGCCCGCGGGCATGTTTGCCGATGCGACGGATGAATTGGTCGCGCCGCATCTGTCCTGGATGGCGCCCGATTATATGGATGCCGCCACGCAGATGCTGCTGTTTTCGTTCAAAAGCTTCGTGATCCGCACCGGGCGGCTGAACATTCTGGTCGATGCCTGTGTCGGCAATGACAAGGAACGCCCCGGCCGGCCGCATTGGCACCAGCAGAACTGGCCGTGGATGGCGAACCTCAACGCGGTCGGGCTTACGGCTGAAGATATTGATATCGTGATGTGCACGCATTTGCATATAGACCATGTCGGCTGGAATACGCAGCTGGTCAATGGCCGCTGGGTGCCGACATTCCCGAATGCGCGTTATGTGTTTTCTGCCGACGAATACCGTCACTGGGAAAGCATGCTCGGCGCCTCTGAAGTCGGCGACAACGTCTTTAATGACAGCGTGCTGCCGGTGGTTGAAGCCGGGCGCGCCGACCTGGTCAAAAACGATCACGAGATCGATCACGGGATTGTTCTGGAGCCCACGCCCGGTCACACGCCGGGCCATGTCGCGCTACATCTGGACAATGGCGGCGACACCGCGCTGTTTACCGGTGATCTGTTCCACCATCCGCTGCAGATCGCCGAGCCGCAATTATCCAGCGTGGTGTGCACCGACCCCGATCTGTCGCGCCAGTCGCGCTATGACTTTCTGAACCGGTATGGCGACACGGGTGCGATGATCTATCCCGCGCATTTTACCGGCAACGAGATCGGCAAAATCGTGTCGCGCGGTGAGGGCTGGCATTTCGATTTCGTGTCCGAATAGGGAAGCGCGCGTTGGCGGCCCCCGGTTACCCCGGCGCTTAAGCCTGCGCGCGCCTTTTCTGCAGATTGCCGGTCACGAGCAGTACCGCGGCGAGGGCGGCGCCGGCGATATTCACCATCGGTGCGGCATCGAACAGGCTGCCCGGTACCAGAAGCGCTAGGCCGGCGGCGACAAACAATATACGCAACGGTATGCCCAGAACGGCAAATAGCTGGCCGGCGATCCCGACCGAGACCGCCCAGATACCGGCGACGGCGGCGGCCGCCGCAATCAGAATTGCCATTGGCCCGGCCTCCATCAGCAGGGCCGGTGAGACCACGAACAGGAACGGGATCAGATAGGCCGACCAGCCGAACCGGACCGCGGAGAAACCGGTTTTCATCGGGTCGGTATTGGCCACCGTGGCGGCGGCGAAGGCGGCGATGGCGACCGGCGGGGTGATCATCGACAGCATGCCGAAATACAGCGCAAACATGTGGGCCGCCATCGGCGGCACGCCGACCTCGACCAGAGACGGGGCGACCAGTGTTGCCAGCAACAGATAGACGCCGAGGGTCGGCATCCCCATCCCGAGCACGATGGACACGACCGCCGCCATCACCAGCAGCAGGAACAGGTTGCCCGCGGCCATCTCAATCAGCGCCTGGGTCAGCGCGAAACCGAGCCCCGTGATATTGAGAACCCCGATGACGATGCCCGCCATCGCCCCGATCATGACGATCTGGGTGACGGCGATCCCGGTCGAGGAGAAGGCACGGAACACAGCACGCAAGGCCATCCGCTTGCCGTCATAGCCGAGGCCGAGCCCGACGATAACAGCGGCGAGAGCGGCCGCCAGCGCCGAGGTGTCCGGGCGGAGGTTTAGGTTGAACAGCGCCACGATCAACACGATGAAGGGCAGCAGGAACGGCCAGCCGGAGCGGAACACACGTCCGCGTTGCGGGATCAGTTCTTCGTCGACCCGTGTGATACCGTGGCGGGCGGCGTAGAGATCGGCCTGAATGAATAATGTCGCGTAATACAGCAGGGCGGGAATGATTGCGGCGAGCACCACATCGCCGTATGGTACCTGCAGGAATTCTGCCATCACGAAGGCGGCAGCTCCCATGATCGGCGGCATCAACTGGCCGCCGGTGGAGGCCACGGCCTCGATCGCGCCGGCGACATGGGGCGGGTAGCCGCCGCGTTTCATCATCGGGATTGTGATGACCCCGGTTGAGACGACGTTGGACACGGCACTGCCCGAAATCGAGCCGAACAGGCACGACGCGGTGATCGCGATCTTGGACGAGCCGCCCCGGTAGCGGCCCATCAGCGCGACCGAAATATCGGTAAAGAATTTCGATCCGCCGGATGCTTCGAGCAGGTGGCCGAAGAACACGAAGGTGATCACGATGGTGGTCGAGACGACCATCGGAATGCCGACCAGACCGTTGGGGTCGAGCGCGATATAGAGGAACATCCGGTCGATATCGACGTTGCGGCCTTCGAACTGGCCCGGCACGTAGTGGCCGTACAGTCCGAACAGGATGAAGAACGACATGAAGATAAAGAGCACCTTGCCGGCGGTGCGGCGCAGCCCTTCCCCGACGAGCGCGATGATGATCACCGCGCAGCCGACAACCTCCGGCGGGCGGGAATGGAGATTGTCGAAAATATAGGAATACTGCCAGGTGGTGTAGATACACACCGTCGCCGAGACCGCGATGCAGATCCAGTCGTACCACGGGATATGCGGCCGCGCTCCTCTCGGCTTTGCCGGGAACACCACGAAGGCGAGCACCAGCGCGATGCCGAGCATGCCGATCAGGCGCTGTTCGATGAAGCCTGCGCTGCCCATCATCTGATAAAAATCGAGCGCTTCGGCAATCGCGCCGAACGTCAGCACTGCGCCGAGTATGGCGCCGCCGGTCTTGATGTACGGGGCGGTGATCGCCGGTGCGTCCGGATCGGCAATCACCGGTGCGGACGAAACAGGACCCGGCTGTGCCGGGTCCTGAGCGTTTTCATCAGTCATATGGACAAATCCCTAAGCGGCCCGAAGCGGCCCCGAAGCGGAAATCTGTACCCGATCACATGCCTTGTTCTTTGAAGAACTTTAATGCGGCGGGGTGATAGGGAACGCCGACATCGGTGTGCATGGCCTTGGGCTTCATGCCTTTGAAGGCCTTATGCGTGGTGACCAGCTTCTTCTTGTTTTCGAAGATCGCCTTGACGACCTTATAGACGGCCTCATCCGAAGTTTTGGCGGCGGACATCAGCAGGAACGGGGCCGCGAAGATATTGGTCGGTCCCATTACGCCGGGATGGCCGGGGCTGGGCATAATGGTGGCGATGTGCGATCCGGGCGCGATTTTCTGCATCGCCTTTTCGGAGGCGGCCGTTTTCGGCAGCGATAACACGCGGATGCCGCCGACCTTGGCGTGGGCCTGGGCGGTCTTGCCTGATGTCAGCGAGAACGTGACCGCGTCGATCTTGCCTGCCATGAAATCGTCAACCTGGCGCACGCCGTTGGGGACCGGTACGCCGATAACGTCCTTATGGGTCAGCCCGGCGGTGGCGAGCTTTGCCGCACCGGTAAGAAGGATGACGCGCTGCTTGGGATATTTGGAGCCGAGGCGTTTGCCCTTGAGATCGGCGATTGTCTTGATCGACGAATCGTTGCGCACGTAGAACCCGAGATGCAGTGGGAACAGCGCCGCGACGACACGGACATTGGGCTGTTTGCCGCTTTTCTTGAACATCCCGCGGCCCTGTGTGGCGAAGGCGGCGGGGATGCTGAGCGAGATCGAGAAATCCAGCTCGCCCGAATTGACCAGCGGCAGGGTGACGACCGGGCCGCCCTGCGGAATGACCCGGACTTTAAGATCGGTCGCCTCGGTTGCGACCTTCGCGATGCCGGCGGCGGTCGAATAGGCAAGCGATCCCTGCGGGTTGCTGCCGATGGCGAGCGTCTGTGCCTGGGCGCTGAGAGATGCCAGTGCGGCTGCCAGTGCGGTGGCTGTGGAGAGAGCGGCGATAGAGAGAGTCTTGTACGTTTTCATCGTGTTGCCTCCTGTTAAGAGCGTTTTTTTAAGATTGCCCAACCTTTGGGCCGCTGTACAGCGGTGAGTTGGGTATTGTTTCGATGTTTCAGACTTCGACCCGCATCAGATCGTAGGCCATCCGGAGCGGCCCGTCGTAGTTTTTGCGGATGTCGCGGACAACGTCGGTCATCATGTCCGGGCCCATCAGGTCGGTCGGCAGGTGGTGTTCGGCGGCTTTGAGGATCACCGGGTTGGTGGATTCGAAATGGCCGAAATGCGTGGCGACCAGTGATTTGACACCGGCATCGCGGGCGATCCGACCGAGGTCCGATGGCGGTGTATGGGCGAATGTGCCGACGCCTGATTTTTTGCGGAATTCGACAAAGGCTTCGGGGAACGTGCATTCGTGGAACAGCACGTCCGCGTCGCGCGCAAGTTCGATCATGGCGTCGCAGGGCGAGGTGTCACCCGAGAAGGCGAGCGTTTTGCCTTCGGCCTCGAACCGGATGCCGAAGCATTCGCTGATCTCGCGCGGGATATGTTCGACATAGTCGCACCAGATTTTGACGTCCTCGTCTTCATAGACCAGGCCGGGCGAGACTTCGCGGATATCGGGGCGCACGGCTTCGAGATTGCCCTGGCGCAGCGGATAGGCGCTACGCGCGCGGAAATCGGAATCGAACGCACCGCCTTCGAACAGGCTGTCGCAGAAATGCTTGGTGCCCTTCGGACCCAGTACGATGGGCCGGTTGTCGCGGTCCCACATCCAGCCGGTGATGGCGAAGAGGGGAAAGTCGCAGATATGGTCGTGGTGCAGATGGGTCAGGAAGACGGCTTTGACGTCCACCGGGCTCGCATTGGCGGCAACCATGTTGCGCACGGTGCCCGCGCCGCAGTCGAACATGTAGCGGACGCCGTTATCGAGGGTGACGAGGATTCCGGATTGCGCGCGGTCCGGATCGGCAAAGGCGGCGCCGGTGCCCAGCATGGTGACGTACATGGATGTTCTCCGCTTCAGATGGCCAGGGTTTTTAAAACGCTATCATTATTAAAGGTAAATACCAAGGTTATTACAACGGTAAGAACAAGGGTATTGACCGCTGTATGGTTATTTCCCTGCGTCACTGGTACGATTGGCATCCGCCACAGTCGCGGGAATATCCGTAAGGGCCCTATGGCAAAGAAGAACAAAGCGAATTTCAGCGTCGAGGAATCCCACGCCTACTATATCTATTCGATTCAGGCGGCGTCCTACGCGAAACTGGCGGATGTCGTGCGGCCGCACGGGCTGACCACGCCTGCGTGGCGGGTGATCGCCAATCTTCAGGAAAAGGACGGGATCAGCGTCCGCGATCTGGCGCAGCGCACGGTGATCGACGTCTCCAACCTGAGCAAGTTGATCACCGCCATGAGCGGCCAGCGCCTCGTGACCAAGAAACGCTCGACCGCGGATGCGCGCGTCATGCTGGTGCATATCACCGAACAGGGCCGCAAAACCTTCGAGGCGGCGCTACCGGCGGTGCGTCAGGTGCTTGATCATAATCTTGAGGGGTTCAGCGACAAGGAGCGCGACCGGTTTCGCTTATATCTGCAACGGATGATGCAGAACGTCGGCAGCCGCTGATATCGTGTTGGCTGCGGCCGGATGGCCTTTGCGCCGCTGCCCGGATAACGTGAATTGGCGTGTCGCGGAACAGACGGAAAGACGGACGGGATATGGATTACACCACATTGGGGCGGACCGGGCTTAAGGTCGGTGTTGCCGGGCTTGGCTGCGGCGGCAATTCGAAGATCGGTCTGGGGGGCGGCCGGGATGCGGGGCAGAGCAGCGCGGATTCGATCGCGCTGATCCACCGGGCGCTGGATCTCGGCGTCAATTTTCTCGACACCGCGCGCGCCTACGGCACCGAGCAGGTTGTCGGTGAAGCGATCAAAACCGTGCCGCGGGATTCTGTCATCGTGTCCTCCAAACACCAGGCCGGGCCCAAGGTGACGGCGGCGGCGCTGGCGGCGGAGATCGACGCGTCTCTGCGCGACCTGCAGACCGATTATGTCGATATCTTTCATCTGCACGGTGTGCACCCCGAACAGTACGACCACGCGCTCAACGATCTGGTGCCGGTGCTGTTACAGGCGCGCGATGCAGGCAAGATCCGGTTTTTGGGCATCACCGAAACATCGCCCAACGATCATGGCCAGACCATGCTGAACCGCGCCGCCGGCGATGGATGCTGGGACGTGATGATGCTGGGCTTCAACATGATGCACCAGGTCGCCCGCACGGAGCTATTGCCGCAGACGATGGAACACCGCATCGGCACGCTGATCATATTTGCGGTGCGCAACCTGTTCAGTGTGCCGGGCCGGCTGCAGGAAACCATGCGCGATCTCGCAGCGGACGGCCGTGTCGCGGATTGGCTGGCCGAGAGCGAAGACCCGCTGGGGTTTCTGGTGCATCCGGAAGACGGTGGTGCTGCCAGCGTGATCGAGGCGGCCTACCGCTATGCCCGCCACGAGCCGGGGGCCGACGTGGTGTTGTTCGGCACCGGGAAGGTCGCGCATCTGGAGGCCAATATCGCCTCAATCCTTAAACCACCGTTGCCAGCGACGGATACCGCGCGGCTTGCCGAGCTGTTCGGTCATCTGCAGGGTGTCGGGCTCGATCTTCCCGGCCCGGCCTGAATTCGACCCGCGCGGCCGGGCTTCCGTGCTATCTCAATCTGCGGCATCATTTTACCGGGTAGTTTCAGTCGTACCGGGTACGGCATCAAGAGTTGAAGCTGGCGCTATGACATCTAAATTCAATCGATTGATCCGGATGGGCGCACGCGCGGAAAGGACCGCAGCGCTCGCGCTCTTCGCGGCTTTGCTGACAGGCGCGGCCATACCTACCGCCCACGCGGCGGCATTTACATACGGGGCCGGACCGACCGGCGTGTACAGCGTGAGTTGCAGCGGGCCGGCAGATGGCGGCCTCGCCAATCTGAATTTTAATAACCCGCTGTTCTTTAAAGCGGGCGCCCAGTGCCAGACGAATGTCGATACGACGGGACCGTCTTATAGCGCTTCCGCGGCGGCCGCGTTTACGAGCGGTGGCCTGTCCGCGTCGGGCATGGGGCAGAGCACAATGGGCGTGCTGAAGGCGTCGGCAAAGCTCAACACGGGGTCGGTTACCTCTGTTCTGTTTCCGGCGGGCTTCGCCGAGACCGGTTTCGCCGACCTGATCACGTTGAATGTTCCGGGGCAAACCGGCCAGATTGCGGTCGTGGATGTCGTGTTGAACCTGACCGGCGTCTTGACGGCGACCGGGCCGAACTCGTTCTCGCGCCTGCAGCTATATGTCGATTCGGATAACAACCTCACGGCGCCGCACCAGCCGGGGTATCAGGTTCAGGCAGGGGTCAACCCGTCGCCGACCGTGATTAATGACGTGGTGACCCTGTCGCTCGGCTTTATCGTCGGCGATCCCGATGAGTTTGTCGTGAAGATGTTGGCGCAGGCGATGACGTCGTCCGAGACATCTTTCGGCATGAACGCCTCCGAGGCGGATTTCTCCAACACGCTGACCTGGGGCGGCATCGCCGGGGTGACCATCGGTGGCAACGCGGTCTCCGACTTCACGATTGATTCCGCGTCCGGCGTCGACTGGACGGTTGCGGCGTCCACGGCCATACCGGCGCCGCCGGCATGGGCGGTCCTGGGTATTGCCCGCGTCCGGCGGCTTGGCGCAAAGCGCACCGCCTGAGGCGCAGATGGTCCCTTGACGGGGAGGGCCGGCGCGGCGAAACCTTGCCGTCATGAACCCTGATCGACTATCCGCCGAGACAATCTTTGCGCTGGCGAGCGCTCCGGGACGGGCCGGTATCGCCGTGATCCGTGTGTCCGGTCCGGCCGCAGGCAATGTACTCCGTGATATTTGCGGCCTTTCCGCGCTTCCTGAACCGCGCCGGACCATACGGTGCCGTATGGTAGATCCGGTGGATGGTGGCCCGCTGGATGACGGGCTGGCGATCTGGTTTGCCGGGCCTGCCAGCTTTACCGGGGAAGACGTGGCGGAACTTCATATTCATGGCGGGCGGGCGACGGTCGGGGCGGTGACGTCGGCGCTGGCGGCCTTGCCCGGTTTGCGGCTGGCCGAGCCGGGGGAGTTCTCGAAGCGGGCGTTCCTCGCCGGAAAGATCGATCTGACCGAGGCCGAGGCGATTGCCGATCTCGTCGATGCGGGCACCGATGCCCAGCGGCGGCAGGCGCTGGCGCAGCTTGGCGGCGGGCTGGCTGACCGGCTCGAGGCATGGCGAGCCGAGCTGATCGACATACTTGCCCATACCGAGGCCTGGATCGATTTCCCCGACGAAGACCTGCCGGAGGATATCGAGCACGCGGCGCGGGCGCGGATATCTTCGCTTGAGGGCGAAATCAGGGTGTTTCTGGACGATAACCGACGCGGCGAGCGGCTGCGCGACGGTCTGCAGATCGCCATTCTCGGCGCGCCCAATGCCGGTAAGTCGTCGCTGCTCAACGCCATTGCCGCGCGCGAGGCGGCGATCGTGTCGGCAACCGAGGGGACCACGCGCGACGTGATCGAGGTCCATCTCGATCTGGGCGGCTGGCCGGTGACCATCGCTGATACTGCGGGATTGCGCGACGCCGCCGATGAGATTGAACGCGAAGGCGTGCGTCGTGCCCTTGACCGGGCCGAGGCCGCCGACCTGCGGCTTGTCGTGTTCGATGCGAGCCGTGCGCCGGATGCGGCCAGCGTGGCACAGCTCTCGGGGGGGGCTGGCGGTTCCGTCGGCGGGTCTGCTGGTGCTGTACTCGCCATTGCCAACAAGGCCGACCTGGTTGATCAGCCGCTAACGGCCATTGCCGGTGTGCCGGCAGCGATCATCGCCGGTGTGCCGGCGCTCGCGATTTCGGCAAAGACCGGCGACGGCCTGCCCGAACTGCTACGCCGTCTCGAGGGTCATGCGGCGGAATTCATGGTGGGGGGTGAGGGTGTACCGTTGACCCGGCTACGGCACCGGGTAGCGCTGACCGACAGCGCCGATGCCCTGGAGCGGGCGGCGGCGGTGCGAGGTGGCGCCGGCGACAGCGAGCTCGTGGCCGAGGATTTGCGTCTGGCCGCACGGGCGCTGGGGCGGGTCACCGGGCGGGTCGATGTCGAGGATTTGCTCGATGTGATCTTTAATGATTTTTGTATTGGTAAATAAATCAATATGTTGTGCTGCGACCTGTAATCAGTCCAGAAATGTTTCACGTGAAACAATCGTGCCAGCTCATTTGGTAATCATTTACCGGGCCCCCTGATTGCTGCTTTACGGACCCGGAGGCCGACCCTATATTCCGCGCCATGTCGGGACCCGAAATTTCAGATGATGCCGCCGACCGTGCCTATGACGTGATCGTCGTGGGCGGGGGTCATGCCGGCTGTGAAGCCGCGGCGGCTTCGGCACGCCTCGGCGCCCGCACGCTGCTGGTCACACATAAGGCGTCGACCATTGGCGAGATGTCCTGCAACCCCGCTATCGGCGGGCTCGGCAAGGGCCACCTGGTGCGCGAGATCGATGCGCTGGACGGCATCATGGGCCGGGTCATCGACCGCGCCGGTATTCAGTTCCGAATTCTCAACCGCCGCAAGGGGCCGGCCGTGCAGGGTCCGCGCGCGCAGGCCGACCGCAAGCTCTATCGCCTTGCGATGCAGGAAACCCTGGCCAATCATGCGAACCTCGATATCCGCGAAGGCGGCGTCGAGGATCTGCTGCTCGAGGGTGAGGGGAATAGTCAGCGTATCGGCGGCGTGATCCTCGCGGACGGATCGTCTGTCCGCAGCACCCGCGTCGTGTTGACCACCGGCACGTTTCTGCGCGGCCTTATTCATATCGGCGAGCAGAAGATACCGGCCGGCCGGGCCGGTGAGGCACCGGCGCTCGGCCTGTCCGATACGCTGGAGGCGTGCGGCTTTACGCTCGGGCGGCTCAAAACCGGCACACCGCCGCGGCTCGACGGCACCACGATTGATTGGGACGCGCTTGAGGTTCAGCCCGGCGATGATCCGCCCGTGCCGTTTTCGACCCTGACGGACAAGATCACGACGCCGCAGATCGCCTGCCACATCACCTATACCAACCCTGCGGCGCATGACATCATTCAGGCCAATATTCACCGTGCGCCGATGTATTCCGG
>Ga0307985_10002466_pt1 | contig 10343 bp, 7 predicted proteins | sample EllFjometageno80_FD_203155 | JGI IMG/M metagenome (GOLD analysis project Ga0307985, IMG submission 203155) | Marine microbial communities from Ellis Fjord, Antarctic Ocean - #80 | ecosystem: Environmental > Aquatic > Marine > Unclassified | place: Southern Ocean | collected 2014-10-09 | reverse complement strand
GTAGATGCGGGTGTTCATGGAATTGTTTTAGGAGGAACTTTAGGGGAAGCAAGTACCTTAGAAGATTCTGAAAAGAGAACTTTAACTAAGGAAACAGTAAAATTAGTGGAAGGTAAAATTCCTGTAATGATAAATATTGCGGAACAAACTACCAAAGGTGCAATTGATGCTGCAAATAAAGCTGAAGAAGATGGAGCAAGTGGTTTAATGATGCTTCCACCAATGCGTTATAGTGCAGGAGATCGGGAAGTGGTGGAGTATTTTAAAGCGGTAGCCAATAATAGTAGTTTGCCAATTATGGTTTATAACAACCCTGTTGACTATAAAACGGAAGTTACTTTAGATATGTTTGATGTCTTGTTAAAATGCGAAACCATCCAAGCTGTAAAAGAATCTACTAGAGACATTTCTAATGTAACTCGTATTAAAAATCGGTTTGGGAATCGTTTAAAAATTATGACTGGAGTAGATACCTTAGCATTGGAGAGTTTATTAATGGGGGCTGATGGATGGGTAGCAGGTTTAGTTTGTGCTTTTCCAGCAGAAACAGTTGCTATTTATGAACTTCAAAAGGCAGGTAAAATTAAAGAAGCACTTGAAATTTACAGATGGTTTTTACCCTTGTTAGAGTTAGATATTAATTCTAAATTAGTACAAAATATCAAATTAGCTGAAGTAGCTACTGGAATTGGAACTGAAAATGTAAGAGCACCTCGTTTACCGCTAGTTGGAACTGAAAGGGCTCATGTGTTAAAGATTATTGAAGATGGTTTAAAAAACAGACCTCAATTACCAGATTATAAAAATTTATAATGTTAGAAATTAGATCCACTTGCGAGAATTATAATAAAAAATTACCCTACAAGTAGATGTCGAAAAATTCAACGAATTAATAAAACACAGAAAATGACTACAGGAGAAAATCATATAGGGAATCAGCGTTCCGCAAAAGGGGGAAAAACGTATACCACGTTCAATCCAAAATTGAATACAGAAAATGAACAAATTTTTACAGAAGCAACTTCTGAAGAAATTAATCAAGCGGCTGAATTAGCAGCTAAAGCATTTAAATCTTTCAGGAAAAAATCGGGTTTAGAAAAAGCAAACTTTTTAAGAGCCATCGCTGATGAAATAGTTGCAATGGGAGATGATTTGATTGCGATGTATCAATTGGAAACTGGCCTTCCAGAAGGAAGAGCAAAAGGAGAAAGAGGTAGAACGATAGGGCAGTTAACAAGTTTTGCAGCTATGTTGGAAGAAGGCTCTTGGATAGCAGCAACAATAGATACTGCAGATTTATATCGGACACCAATTCCTAAGCAGGACCTCCGAAAAATGTTAGTTCCATTAGGGCCTGTAGTAGTGTTTGGAGCTAGTAACTTTCCATTTGCTTATTCAACAGCTGGAGGAGATACCGCCTCTGCATTAGCCGCAGGTTGCCCCGTTATTTGCAAATCGCATCCTATGCATGCAGGAACTGGTGAAATGGTTTCAGATGCAATTATAAGAGCTGCTCAAAAAACTAATATGCCTAATGGAGTTTTTTCAAATTTAAATAGCGCTGGGATTGAAGTAGGAATTGAATTAGTGACACATCCCGATGTCAAAGCAGTAGGGTTTACAGGTAGTATTCAGGGTGGGAGAGCTTTATATGATATCGCTGCACAAAGAGACGAACCAATACCGGTTTTTGCCGAAATGGGAAGTATTAACCCGGTAGTAATATTGCCAAAAGCGATACAAAATAGAGGGGAAGCTTTAGCAAAAACATATGCTGGATCTATTACTTTAGGGTCTGGTCAGTTTTGTACCAATCCAGGTTTAATTCTTGGAATAAAAAGCGATTCTTTGACTAATTTTATAAATACCCTTTCTGAAGAAATAGTAAAATTAGAACCTTCTTGCATGCTTCATCCTAATATAATTGGAAATTATGAAAGAAATAAGCAAACAACATTACAACAAGAAGGACTAACAGTTAATGCTGATTTTCAAGATGATGTTGCAGTTAATCATGCAAGACAAACAATTGTGACGGTTGAAGGGCTAACCTTTTTAAATAATACAACTTTACATCAAGAGGTTTTTGGACCTTTTTCTATGGTAGTAGCATGTAAAGATACAAACGAATTAGAAACGGTAATAAGTCATTTAGAAGGCCAGTTAACTGGAACTATTTTAGGAGAAGAAGAGGAGCTTCAAAAGTTCCCTGAGCTAATAGATGCACTTCAAAACAGAGTAGGTAGAATCATATTTAATGGGGTTCCAACTGGTGTTGAGGTTTGTCCTGCGATGCTGCATGGTGGTCCTTACCCATCATCTACAGACAGTCGTTTTACAGCAGTCGGGATCCATGCGGTTAACAGATGGGTTCGACCATTTAGCTTTCAAAGTTGGCCAAATGAATTGCTTCCAAAGGAGTTAAAAAATGAAAACCCCTTAGGAATTATAAGGTTTGTTAATGGTAAAAATTCAAAAGATAAAATCTAAGTATATATGAAAATCTTTAAGGGCGTAACTGTAGTGCTATTTCTAATATTCATGAGCTGTTCCAAAGAATCCAACGTCAAGGATTCAGGTTTATTAAATGAAATAATTTTAGAAATAGAAGAAAGAGAAAGTTACGATGAAGATGAATATCCCTTAGGTTTATTTTCGAAGGAATACTTTAAAAAAGAGGCAGAATACGCGAAGGAACAATTAATAAGACTACATAAGATTGATGTAATTTCCTTATCTGAAACGGAATCTATCTCCTTGGAACTATTAAAATTTCAATTGCAGGATGCGATTGATTACTTTGAATTTGAAAGGTATTTAAACCCTTTATTATCCGATTCAGGTTTTCATACCAATTTTTCATTTATGGTTCGCCCATTTCAAAACTATGAGCAAGTAAAAACCTATTTAACAAAACTGAATGCAATCCCGAGTAGGGTGAATCAGTTTTTGCCTTTATTAAGAGAAGGATTAGAAAAAGGAGTATCACAACCCAGCGTGATCTTTAATGGCTATGAGTCCAGTTATAATGACCATATTGTTGAAGATATTGAAGAAAGTTATTTTTATAAACCTTTTAATAATTTACCAAAAATACTAACATCAACTCAAAAAGATTCGGTTTTAATTGCTGCTAAAGAAGCGATTACTACTAATGTAATTCCTCAATTTAAAGTGGTTAAAACTTTTTTTGAAGAGGAATATTTTCCGAAAACAAGAACGAGTATAGGAATTTCTGAAACTCCTAATGGAAATGTATATTATCAAAATAGAATCAATTACTATACAACAAGTACTCAGTATAGTGCAGATGATATTCATTCCATTGGATTAAAAGAAGTTGCTCGAATAAAAACTGAAATGGAAAAAATAATTTCTGAATTAAACTTTCAAGGAAGTTTTTCAGATTTTTTAAATTTTCTAAGAACCGATCCTCAATTTTATGCTACTTCTCCAGAACAACTTTTAATGATTGCTAGAGATATGGCAAAAAGAGCAGATGAGCAATTGCCTAGGTTTTTTAAAACCCTACCAAGAAAACCCTATGGAGTAGCACCAGTTCCTGATGCTATAGCACCAAAGTATACAACTGGTAGGTATGTAGGGACAAGTAAAAACAGTACAGACCCAGGATATTATTGGGTAAATACCTATGATTTGCCCAGTAGGCCTTTGTATGTTTTACCTTCTTTAACAGTTCATGAAGCGGTACCAGGACATCACTTGCAAAGTTCTTTAAATTTAGAATTGGGAGATAGCATCCCTCAATTTAGAAAAGATACTTATTTATCCGCTTATGGAGAAGGATGGGGTTTGTATTGCGAATTTCTTGCTGAAGAAATGGGGATGTACACTACCCTATACGAACAATTTGGTAAATTAACTTACGAAATGTGGCGGGCTTGTAGATTAGTAGTAGATACAGGGATTCATGCTAAAGGATGGACACGCGAGCAGGTGATCAATTATATGACTAAAAACACGGCACTTTCTATTCATGAAATCAATACCGAAACCGATCGATATATCTCTTGGCCAGGACAAGCATTATCTTATAAAATAGGAGAAATAAAAATTAGAGAATTACGTAAAAAAGCAGAAATGGAATTGGGAAGTTTATTTGATATTCGGGAGTTTCATGAGGTTGTTTTAGAACAAGGGACCGTAACACTTTCCATTTTAGAAAATAGAGTCAATAATTATATTGAAGATCATAAAAATGAGTAAAACCATTTATAAATGTATTGATGCGCATACTTGTGGGAACCCTGTTAGAGTTGTAACTACTGGTCGTCCAGATCTGTTAGGTGACTCTATGAGTGAAAAAAGACAGCATTTTTTAAAAGAATACGACTGGATACGTAAAGGATTAATGTACGAACCCAGAGGTCATGACATGATGAGTGGGAGTTTCTTTTTTGAACCTCAATTTCCTGAAAATGACTTTGGAATTTTATTCATTGAAACCTCAGGATGCTTGCCTATGTGTGGTCACGGAACGATTGGAGCAATTACCATTGCTATTGAAGAAGGAATTATAGAGCCATTAATTCATGGAAAAGTAAGGATGGAAACTCCTGCAGGATTAGTTGAAATAGATTATAAACAAACTAATGGGAAAGTAGAATGGGTAAAACTGAAAAATGTAAAATCCTATTTGGCTGCAGAAAATCTAAGTATAGAATGCCCTGAATTAGGAGCAATCACTTTTGATGTTTCGTATGGAGGAAATTATTATGCGATTGTAGATCCTCAGAAAAATTTTAGTGGAATACATGATTTTACTGCTGGGAAACTAATTCAATATTCCCAGATCCTAAGAAAACGTATTAATGAAAAATACTCTAATAGGTTCATCCACCCAGAAAATGAAACCATAAGAGATGTAAGTCATATCCAATGGACAGGAGATACTATCCATCCAAAATCTTCTGGACGTAATGCTGTATTTTACGGTGATAAAGCGATTGATAGAAGCCCTTGTGGAACGGGAACTTCAGCAAGAATGGCGCAATTATATGCAAAAGGAAAATTGGCCAAAGGAGCGGAATTTATTCACGAAAGTTATATAGGCTCCACTTTTATTGGAAGGATAGAAGAAGAAACGGAATTAGATGGTAACAAAGCGATCATTCCTAGCATACAAGGATGGGCAAAGATTTATGGCTATAATACTATTTTAATTGACGAAGAAGATGATCCTTATGCTCATGGTTTTCAAGTGATTTAACAATGAAAAAAGAAGTAATCATTATCGGCGGAGGAATCATTGGTTTGTGTTCTGCTTATTACCTCCAGCAAGAAGGGCACCAAGTAACTGTTATTGATAAAAGTGACATTACTTCTGGAGCTTCTTTTGTAAATGCGGGATATATTACACCTAGTCACATCATCCCTTTAGCAGCTCCTGGTATCATCACCAAAGGAATTAAATGGATGTTTAATCCCTCTAGCCCTTTTTATATAAAACCGCGTTTGGACAAAGATTTTTTACAATGGTCCTTAAATTTTAAAAAATCTGCTACTGCTCCTAAAGTTGAAAAAGCCATTCCGATTATCAAGGACATTAATATTTTAGGAAGAGAATTATATAAAGAAATTAAATCTTCTGAAGATTTTAATTTTCATTTTGAAAGAAAAGGCCTTTTAATGATTTATAAAACAGATAAAGCAGGAGAAGAAGAATGGGAAGTAGGGCAACGAGCCATTGAAGTAGGGCTTAATGTTAAAAATATTTCTGCAGAAGAAGTAAGGAAAATGGAACCTAATGCAAACATCAATTGTAAAGGAGCAGTTTATTTTGATTCCGATGCGCATATGACCCCCAAAGAGTTTATGACAGAAATGTTGTCTTATTTAAAAGCGAAAGGAGTTACAATTTACAAAAATGAGAGCGTTCAAGACTTAATTGTTTCTGGAAGTAAAATTATGGAAGTTGAAACCTCAAAAAGAACATTGAAAGCAGATGAGGTTATTTTAGCTGCAGGATCTTGGAGTCCTTTCATTACTAAAAAATTAGGTATTAAAATTCCAATTCAGGCTGGAAAAGGATATCGAATTAATGTGGAAAGAGAAACAGGGATTTCGATGCCTGCTATTTTAGTAGAAGCCAAAGTTGCGGTAACTCCTATGAATGGGTTTACACGTTTTGCAGGCACCATGGAAATTGCTGGAATTAATAATAAAATCAATCCAATTAGAGTAAATACCATTAGTAAAGCTGCTTCCAATTATTATAGAGACGTAAAAATAACACCATCTGAAATTGAGAATGCTGCTTGTGGATTACGTCCCTGCACTCCTGATGGATTACCATATATAGGGAGAGTGAGCCAATATAAAAACCTTACAATTGCTACAGGTCATGCCATGATGGGTTGGAGTTTAGGCCCTGCAACAGGTAAATTGGTATCTGAAATTATTTCAGATAAGAAAACATCTTTAGATATAAATCCATTCCATCCCGATAGAAAATTTTAATATGAGATACGAATCCATTCCCAGTCAGTTATTTATTAGAAATAGAACCAATTTTATTTCAGAAATGAAAGAAAATAACATTGTTATTTTAACCTCTAATGATGTTAAACATAACAATGCAGATGATGTGATGTCGTTTACACAAAATAACGACTTGTTTTACCTCAGCGGAATTGATCAAGAAGAAACAATTTTGGTTTTATATCCCGATGCTTATAAAGAAGAAAATCGAGAAGTACTATTCATAAAAGAAACCAATGAAACTATTAAAATTTGGGATGGTGAAAATTTAACTAAAAAACAAGCTAGTGTAATTTCTGGAATAGAAAGAGTTGAATGGATTCAAGATTTTGAAATGGTTTTGCAATACATGGCCTTTGAAGCAGATGGGTTTTATCTGGGCCATAATGAGCATTTAAAAAGAGTCACAAAAGACCAACAAACTCAGCAAGATAGAATGATAAAGTGGTGCAAAGAAAAATATCCTTTACACGAATATTATCGTGCAGCCAAGATCACAAGAACACTTCGCCCTTTAAAGTCTGAAGAAGAAATTGTTTTAATGCAAAAAGCTGCCAGTATAAGTGTAGAAGGATTTTATAATGCACTTAAAGTAACTAGGCCAGGAATAAAAGAATATGAAATTGAAGCCGAACTAATTCATACACTTACCAAAAAAGGAGCCACTAGACATGCGTTTAAACCAATTGTTGCTTCGGGTAAAAATGCTTGTGCACTTCATTATAATGCGAATGATGACGCTTGTAAAGATGGAGATATGATTCTCCTTGATTTTGGAGTTTGTTATGCGAATTATAATAGCGATACCACGCGCTGTTTCCCAGTAAACGGTAAGTTTTCCGAACGGCAAAAAGAAGTGTATACATCTGTTTTATATTGTTTAAAAGAAGGAGCGAAATTATTAAAACCTGGTATTGTTTCATCAGTATATGAAGCTAAAATGGCCAAATTAGTAGAAGCCGAATTAATTAAATTAGGATTATTAAACGCGAAGGAGCTTGTAAATCAAGATCCTAAAAAACCCTTATATAAAAAATATTTTATGCACGGAACTGCACACCATATCGGGCTTGATGTTCATGATGTAGGCTTATATTCTCGTCCTTTTGAAGCTGGAATGGTGTTAACTTGTGAGCCAGGAATTTACATTCCAAAAGAAGGAATAGGTTGTCGCTTAGAAAATGATTACCTGCTCACAGAAAACGGTAATATCAACTTAACCGAAGCCATGCCGATCGAAATTGAGGAAATTGAAGTATTAATGAAAGAAGACTAGTTTCTTTATTTTAACCAACGATCAATAATCACATAAATCTCTTTTTGTTTTTCATCGTTAAAAGTATTTATCCGAGTGGTATGACTGCCTTTCGACTTTATAAATTTATACATTTCTCGTTGATTTGCAGTATCACTTAAGTCAACAGCGGTAGAACTCCAAGCATCATATTCCCCATAAATAAACATTATTTTTTTAGCTGAGGTATCTAAGAAATACTTGATCTCTTGCATAGGTTTTAGATCGTATTCTTTTGTAATTCCTTTTGGGAATGCCCAATCAAATTTATATACTTCTTCTGTTTGGAGGTATTGTTTAAAAGGAGCAGTTTCATAACCATAAATCCCTTGTTGGGTTAATGCTGCCCAAAAATAGGGTTGTAAGTCCTCCACAGATTGACTTTCAAAAAAACCATATCCTACTACGGTTATAAGATGGTTATAAATTTCCTGAGGGCTGGCATTTTTATTTGGGATATCTTCTGTTTTATTTCCCCATTGCCAAAAAGCAAAAGAATATTCTAAGATCGTATAGTCGATTGCTTTTTCTTTTCCAAACTCCCAAGACATAGAATGCTCTTTTGCAGTATCTTTTAATATCTCTAAAAGACGTTCACGGTTTTCAAAACATAAATTTTGAAATTGTTTTATTTTCTCACGTTCCTCTTTAGTTCCTACATTCTCTAAAAATTCATATACCCTTGGGTCTTCTCGTTGGTAGTTAAGTGGTCCTACATAACAAACAGAAGCATCCACATTTTCTGGAAAAAAATTACGGTGTGCCATCGTAGTTTGGCAACCTTTAGAGATTCCAGTGGTTATAAATTTAGCGTTTGGGTATACCGCTTTGCGAATCGCATCTATAATTATTGCTTGATCTTTTGCGGCATTTTCGATGGTAAGCGTATTCCAATTTATTTCTTCAGGACGCGAATTATTAAAATAACGGTGTTCGATAGTCAGTTGATTGGCTTTATAATGATTAGCTAACTCTCCTGCCTTTTCAGTATAAATACCATAGCCTTGTAATTCTACAAAAACTGGCTTTAGCGGATCTATAAACCCTAAAAAAACACGTTGTCTAAAGGTTCCTTTACTTAAATCATTATGGTCGATAGCTTGTTCAAACCAAATCTCATAATTGGTATCAAAATGACTCACAGTTTTTCTTTTTTCGATGCTAACTACATTTTCAATAGTAGCTAGTTTTTCAAAAATAGAGCTGTTAATTGAGTTGAAAATTGCTGTTTGTGCATTGCTGAAACTCATTGAGAATGCAATCGCAATAAATAGATAAATAGATTGTATTTGTTTCATAATTTTAAACGTCTAATTTTTTAATATAAGTTAGCACGACATATCGGCTACGATTTTCCATACTCCATCAATCTTCTTAAAGATGATCAAAAACACACCATTTGCATCACCTACACTTCTCTTTAAGTAATATTTACCCATCACCCAATAACTACCTTCATCAATTTTGGAGATGTCTTTAATGGTAAAATTTAAAATACCAGAGTGTTCTTTGGTGGGATATCCTTTTTTATAATTATCAAGTGTTTGTTGCCAACCTTTGGTAAGGCCACTACTGCCAAAAAACTTTAAAGAATCACTTTTCCAATAGCCTTGCATAAAAGCTTCTAAGTTATTATTAGACCATGCTTTTTCTTGTAATTCCATAATGGATTGGATGGCTTCCCTATCCTCTTTTTCTGAGGTTTGTGACTGCCCACTTATAAAGCCTAGTAAGCAAAGGAAAAAAAGGATTTTTTTCATGATTTTATTTTTTATAAATATATTAATTCTTACGCAAAGTAAAATACGGCAGGTTTTATTTTTTTATAGGCTTAATAACAAAGGAATAAGCATATTTTTTTGACGGTAGGCTATATTCCTCATGAACTAACCTCCCCCAAGAGGTATCTCCACCCAAGCCCATTTGTTGGAAATCGATGTTCCATTGTAGGGTTTTACCAATTCTGATATCAGCTCCATGTTTTTTAGTGACAGGCACCAAACCTGACGCAGATTCTCCTGCATCATTACTGTTGAAATCTATTTCTTTCATAGGAAAAGGCCAAATACTTGCATTTAAATATTCACTAGAACTGACCTTTAATTTTATATTTTCTGAACTTACTTCCATCCATCGAACCTCCGTTTTATTTCCTGTTTCTTGGGGTCTAGAATATCGATGAAACTGATCTATAATTTTTCCGGAATAAATACCTGTTTTTTGTCCCGTTTTCCGGTCCCAGTAGCTTTCCTTCGGACCTTTTCCATACCACTCCACATCTGTATATGAATTGGGAAGAGTTAAAAACATTCCTATTCTAGGAATATTGGACAAGTCTTTTTGATTGGGTATAAAGGAATAATCCACCTTAAGACTTCCATTATTATTTAAAAGATAAAGAACAGTTACTGAAGCTTCATTATTGGGAAGTTTATAGGAAACAGTGAAGCCTATTTCCGAAGTGTTTTTAAAAGGTTTTTTTATTAAGATAGCCTTATAATTATAGGTGGCATCTTGCCAAACCTTGGCCCAGGTATGCATGTCGTTT
>Ga0307985_10002461_pt1 | contig 10354 bp, 9 predicted proteins | sample EllFjometageno80_FD_203155 | JGI IMG/M metagenome (GOLD analysis project Ga0307985, IMG submission 203155) | Marine microbial communities from Ellis Fjord, Antarctic Ocean - #80 | ecosystem: Environmental > Aquatic > Marine > Unclassified | place: Southern Ocean | collected 2014-10-09 | reverse complement strand
CTCCTTCTACAATCGCCCCATCACTATCACCTGCACCAAATACACCATCCCGTGCCCCGCGAACACGCACGGGACCCACCCCTTCTGCACCCCCTGCACCCCGTCGCTCCCCTACGCCCCCCCCAAGTCCCTCTCCATAACCGCCTGCGCCCGTCCCCCCTCAACATGCTCGCGAATTTTCATCGACGGTTGCACGGACACGGCCCCTTTAACCGAGTCGTTCTTCGGCTTAAACTACGACCTGCATACAGGGTCGTGTGCGTACCAGACCAAGAACGACCAACCGTACCCAGTAAGTGCCCTAATGGCCGCCGCGAAGGCTGTTCACGCCGTCTTCCCCCTTTGTTCACACCGTGTTTGTGGCCCCCTTTGTTCACACCGTGTTTGTGGCAGGTGTTCTTCAACGCCGTAATCCAGAGCTTTCTGTTCTACTCCGCCGACCGCGACCAGTGGAGCGTCGGCTCTCGATGCGGCGACCCGTCCTCCTTGGTGGCTGGGTACTTCCTTACAGACACCGACTACCCCCACATCGGCGTCAACGCTAAAGGACGTTGTTTGATCGGCTCCGGCTTCTTCTACCGCCCCATGATCTCTGTTTACTGCTCTCTTTACAGTGACGAGTGCGACGCAAACACTTACAGCGTGCCACCTAATTGCGAGCCCTGCCCCCCCCACCTCCCCCTCTCCCCCACCGCCTCGACCAACATTGCTTCCTGCCACGTCTCGCACGATCTCCCGCTCTTCGTCGTGTCCAGCACCTCTGACACCGTGGTGGCTCTCAACTACGACTCGGTTCAGCGCAGCACCACGTACAAGCTCGTCGCAGCGGGCCGCCACCACCCAGCCGACCTCCAGTTCAAGAACCCGACGACCTTCTGGGTCACGTCAGAGGGGGTGGATAAGGTTCAGCTTATGGACATTGAGGGGAAGGTCCTGGAAACCTGTGAGTTCAAGCGCCCCCAGCGCACTACTCCGATCGCTAATCTCCCTCAGTTACAGCTATTTCGCTGCACCTCATTTTTACTGCTTTTGTTCACACCGCCGCCCCCTTTTGTTCACTTTCGTGGTTGTTTCTCACACAGCACCCGCCTCGCAGTTGCGAATGTGGGCCTTCCCGTCGGGCTCCTGTACCTTCCCGACAAGGACCTGCTGATTGTAGCGAGCCGCACAGAGCGGTCGGTGCTGTTCTTCAAAGCGTCGGAAGCCGATCTTCCCGCCGCCCCGCTGCACAAAGTGAAGTTCGCTCAGAGCGGTGCCCCGCAATACTTATCCGTCGGAGAACGGGACAACGAAATCCTCGTCACCAATTCGCAATACACCAGTCACCGCGTGTTGCGCTTGTGCATCCCCGAAACCGGCTGCGATCCGGCTCGAGATCAAGTGACGATGAGTGGCGGCGGCAGCGAATTCTCCTCAATAGCGACTCTCCGACCCAAGCAGACGTACCTCATTGTCGATCGCGGCAACTTCAAGGTTTTCGAATGCTCGCTCCTAGCCGATGACCTCAGCGCGCCGACGGACTGCTCCATTTTTGCGTTCAAGCCCGACGGCGAGACGTGGGATCCTTTCGGTGTTCTATACGACGAACAAACGCAGATTGTTTACGTGACCGACTCGGATTTCACCAAACTCATGGCGTTCACTCAGGACGGCGAGTACTTGGGGGAGGGCGCTGGGCCGACGGGGGATCTGATCAACCCCGGCGCGATGGCGATCAAACCTGGCGTTCACCCCCCTCTGTCTGCCCTCACTTCTCCAGACACGGCGACCGCCGGAGAGCCGATACAAATATCGCTCAGCCTCGCGACTCGCAAGGGCGACGCGCTTCCTCCCAGCTACGACATTGCGGCCGAAGCAGGTCGCTACAAGATCAGGGCGACGGGCGACATTGTGTCAGGTGAGGCTGCTGCTCATGGCGCGTTGAGCGAGCGGCCCGAAACGCGCTCGCCCCCTTTGTTTGCCTCGCCCCGCTAACAGTCGCTTCCTTCTCTTCAGGTGACGGCGTTTTCGCGTCGACTATTGAGGGCGAGGTCGCGTTGGACGGCTCTGCTGCGCCCGCCTTCTCGCTGTCGGCTTCCATTTCCCTGTCGTTTGCGGGCTCTTGGACTCTCGCGGTGACGGAGGGAACGAAAAACGAGCAGCACCTTCGCGGCTCGCCGTACACGATCCTCGTGAAGCCGGCGATGACCGATCCCGCCGAGTGCACATCTGCCTTTACGAAGATCCTCACGGCGGGCGCGAACTTCGTGGCCGTCGTGTCGACATACGACAAGTTCAAGAACCCGACTGACGCGGACGAGGCGTTCTACGCGTATTTCTCTAGCTCTCCTGAAGCGATTGAGTTTTTGGACAAGGATGACTCCTCGAAGAACGCGTTCGTGTTCAACAAGACGGTCACCTCGGCGGGTTTGATGAAGCTGCACGTCGGGCAGACCGCCAGTGACTTGGAGATTGCCAACTCCCCCTTCAACTTCCAGGTTTCTCCAGGCGGCCCGAGTGCCTCCACATCCACCCATAACATGGTCAAGAAGGATTTCGCGAGCCGGAACGTGCACACTGTGGATCTGGAACTGCGCATACAGCCGTACGACGCGTTCGGAAACTTGCTGACAGGCGCTGAGGGGTTCTCAGTGAGCATCAACGACGGGCCGAAGATGGCTTTGCCGGCGCCCCATTATTCCCACGTGCACGTGATCATGCCCAACTACTCCGGCGACCTCAAGGTGAGTAATTGGGGGGAAGCGATCGCTGCGACGTGTGCGCTGTCTGCGTGCGAGCAGAGCGAGCGAGTTGGGCTTTTAGAGCCACTAGAGTCTCAATCAGCACATGGCGGGCGAGCGAATAGCGCGTTTGGAGCCGCTTGCTTCTCAAACTGCACATGACGGGCAAGCGAACGGCGCGTTCCGAGCAAATCGCTTCTGGTGCGTTCCGAGCTGCTCGCAGCGCTCGGTCTGGACGCATTTTCCGCCGATTGATGCGTGCCTTTGTTCGCCCGTGTGTGGGTGCCGCCTTTCTAACATTTTCGCGCGCTAGCTGAGCTTCTTTCTGAACGACGAGCACATCGAGAACTCGCCGGTAACTTTGAGAGTCGAGCCTGACCGTACGCTGATCATCGCCATGGCCGTAGGGAGCCTGCTGCTCCTATTGATGCTGCTGATCTACGTGAAGGCGAGAATGAACAAGACGCTGCACGGCATTCAGATCGATCACTTGAAGAGCGACTACTTGAGGCAGCACAGCATCATGGTATCGGAGCAGAAGCAGTTGCAGGGCGAGGTGGCCAACTTGGCCCTCGCGCTCAGGAAGAAAAAGCACAACGAGCAGGAGCTCGAGGTCATGCGGAAAGCGATGGACGAGATGTCGAAGGAAAGGGGCGACGAGCTGAGGGCTGTGCTCATCCCGAGCTCCGAAGTTAAGATCGAGAGGGTCATTGGGAAAGGCGCCATGGGCGTCGTGAACTTGGCCGAGTACAATGGCATCAAGATTGCCGTTAAGCAGGTCCATGTCATGGAAGAGGAGATGGTGCGGCGGTTCCGGTTCGGTGAGTTTGCTGGACATGCGCGAGGGGAACGCTTTGCTCGTACTACTATGCGCCTGGCAGGATCGGCGACCAGCGCTATGCCTAAGCCCCAAAAGTTGCCAATAGTGAAACATGAGGACCAACAGCACGCGCACACAACCATCGAGCTCCCAAGCCTCACACTAACCCAACCCAATCAGAGTGCTTCTTGATGATGAAGCTGAGGCACCCCAACGTCGTGAAGCTCGTGGGCGTCTGCTGGGATGAAGGACTGTTGGCGTGTTGCTTAGAGTTCGTCGAGAACGGAACGCTAGAGGACTGGCTCAGAAAGACGACCTGGAAGAAGAGCAAGAAGAAGAAGGGAGACACGGCAGTAAGGGGAAGCGTGGAGGAACAGCAGCACGAGGCGACGTTGGCCGAGGTCATGTTCAAGGGATATAACAACACTGGGAGGTGGGACGAGGCGCTGATAACGGAAAGAGAGCACGAGGAACACGAGAAGAACTTGGCGCTGGTAGAGAAGTATGTGCGACTGGTGGAAGGGGACGAGGAGGACGAGGAGGAAGATGACGAGACCTCGGAAAGGGGGAGCGACAGAGTGAGTGGAGCGAGTGTGGTGAGCAGGAAATTCGGGGTCACCTTGAAGACTGTGAATTTCTCGGTTCCTGACGTTAAGAAGTTGATTGAGGGAGTGGGGAAGAAGAAGGAGAAGAAGTTGAAGCACGGCTGGAAGCGGACTGTAAATCCAGACGGGAGCCCGTTGCCGTTCGACTTCAGGTCGTACTGCAGGTACAACAAGAAGGAAGAGTGTGGCGAGGCAATCGCAATCGGCGAGGTCAGAGCCTCGCCGAAGCAGGTGTTCGCTTGGCACTTGACGGAACTGCGTAAGAGCAAAATGGACATCGAGACTGTGGAGCCTGGATACCAATCAAAAGTGCTGTACAAGTACGTTGTGGGGGATATGGGAGGAGTGGTTTCTGATCGCGATCTTTTGTGGAAGACAAGCGTCATGATGTACAAGGACGGGAGTTTGGCCGATATCGGATACAGTGTCGAGGACGAGCGGAAGCCCGTTTCGAAGAAGGTCAGGCGAATGGTTATCAACGGAGGAGGGCTGTTCGCGAGAGTTAAGGAGGGCAGCAACGGGCAGCACAGTGTGGTATACAGGTGCTCGCGAATCGATCCCAAGTTCGGATTGAGCAAAATGAACGACTGGGCCGCCAAGAAGGGAATCGTCACGACGGCCAACCCATTGATTGAGCTGAAGAAGGACGTTGAGCGGCTGCTGCTGCTGTACCAACCCCAGCTGAAGACCATGAGCTGGAAGGACAAGCTGCTGGGGATGAGCTTGGACTGCGCGCTGGGGGTGCAGTACCTGCACCATGAAAGGTACTACGACGAGGAGAAGAAGATGTGGGTGAGTCCATGCGCCCACTCACACACACGGACACCGATTGCATGCGCCGATGGCCAGAACTTAGAAAGCGATGTGCACTGCGCCTCCCCTCTGTTCACTCGTGTGTTAAGTTAAGCTGGCTGTGTGAGCGGCGCGCTACCGTGAATTGCATCAAGTTTTTTAACCCACTTCCGACAGAATGAGTGCATCATTCACAGAGATCTCAAGCCCGAGAACATGCTCTTGACGAAGGACTGGATTTTGAAGCTGACGGACTTCGGCATTGCGAGGGCTGCTGATTTGAGTCATACCATGACGACAGTGGGCACGCCCATCTATATGTCTCCGGAGGTCATGCGAGCCGACCGCTACGATGGTTTGGCCGATGTTTACAGCTTCGGCATCTGCCTCATGGCGATGGTGAGGGCCGAGAAGAACGCGGCTGAGTTCTTCTTCGAGTGTCTGAGGAAGCACATGAAGAAGAAGAACAGGAAGGGCGTGGGCATCGCGGTGCTCAACAACAGGCTGTTCAGCAAGGGGTGGCGGCCAGTGGTGCCGGCAGTCTTTCGCCGGAGCTTCCCTAAAATGAGCGACCTGATTTGCAGCTGCTGGCAGAACGACAAGACGAAGAGACCCAGCATCGACAATGTGGTGGCGAGGCTGAGGGGGGACATCAGAGACGAGATCATGGCGGAGGTGGAGCCGATGGTGGTGGTCATGAGCGCGGAGGACGATCAGTGCTATTGGGACGAGTGCGAGAGAATGAAGGAGGCCGAGGCGAGGGGTGAAGACATCGATTATTTGGAGGTTGGGGTGGGGGGAGGTAGGGAGGGAAGAGAGGAGAGCAAGGAGGGGGAGCAGGTGCGACTGATGGAGTTGGAAAACATGCGCCTCAGGAAAGAGTACGGGAAGGTGCTGGACCAACTCAGGGGCGGGGAGATGACGATTTCGATGATTGAGCACGAGCGTTGCATGGACGAGCTGAGGCGCGGGATGGCAAAGGCAGCATAATTATGTAGGTCACTTGCTTGGGTGTTGCTAAGTTAGTAGTCTGGGTAGTTTAGTAGTACGTAGTTGGGAGAGGGAGCGGAGACAGGTTCGTTGTCGAGGAGGTTCGCCACGTTGTGCTCCCAGTTAGAGAGGGTGGCGTTGAGGGTGTGGAGGGCGCGCGAGGCGGCGGTGGGGGCGTGGAAAATGGAGGAGATGACGAGGTCGACGTGGTGGGAGATGGGCGAGAGTGGAGTGACGCCGAGTTGGTGCTACGCGATGAAAGACTCGGTCACCAAGGTGCTGGACGTGGTCTCGCGGAGGGCGGGGAAGGCGTTGGCGAAGGCACCGCCGCCGAGGTCAACAAGCTCAAGGTCGAGCTTGTTCCTACCTAATTGTCAGCTGATGCTTGTCCAAGACAGGATTGTCGAACACCGGGCTCTCGATCTGACTGAGCACCAGGCCGTGCTCCAATGAAGAATAGTAGGATACGATGGGATCGAGCGCGCCGCAATAATCAACGAGAGCAACAGGGTTCCGCTGTGAGCAGTCTCTGGCTGGATCGCTCCGCACGCAAACAGCTCGAGCTGGTCAGCAGTGTCCTTGTTCGCGGACAGGCCGCAGTGCGTCGTATCGAAGGCATTCGCAGCATCTTCGCGGGTCCTGTAAGAGAGATCGAGGAGAGGGGCGAACTGGGAGCTCTCGGAGCCTAGCATGGAGACGTGGAGCTCGTGCAAGACTTCGACCTCGGAGTAGTCTTCGTCGCCTTGGAGCACCGAAATGTAGCTCGTGCGCGTCGACGCAGTCGCCAGCACAAGGGCGAGCTCCCCGGTCGCCAGGTCGCGAGAAATGGATAACAGCGACGCGGTCTCCGTAACGATGAAGCTGTCCTTCCTTCACTCCCCTTGTCGTCTCAAGCATTCCGTGGAAGGCCATCGTGTTGTGCATGCGGCTCAGTACGCCGTAAGTGCTGCTAGTAGTGCCGAGGTCGGAGGCGACGAGGGAGAGCTTGAAGAGCTCGTGCACGGCCATCTCATTGTCGTAGCGGAGCTTCTCCTCGGCCGCGCGCTCGTCCCAGAAGCGACGATCGTTGGCAGAGAGTGCTTCCCACTTCGCGGTCCATCCAGCGTAATTTACTGACCTAAGAAACAAATCCTTAGCAGAGGTAGCATCCACCTCAAGCCGTCAAACGAAGAGAGCGGTTCCGTGCAAGTCAGCGCGCTGGACACGAGCTCGGCGTGCTCGGCGAGCTTCTTGAGGCCGGGAGTGAGGCCGGGAGCAAGGCCGCGGAACGGCGACGGGCGCTGCGCAGCTGCACGGCGGCGGTAGCGGAGCACCTACCGGTTATCCGACCCTAGTCGCCTACAACGCGCTGCTCCTTCCATCCCCCTCAACGGCCAATCCCTTATCACTCCCTTGTCACTATCTTCATGCCAACCATCAAAGTGACGTTCACACCAAGCCAACCCCTGCAAACCAACAGCCACCCACTCTCACTATAAACACCTGAATACTCCCAACAGCACTTCACTTCTCACATTGGATCATCATGATGAACAAGCTGCGAGAGTGCCTTTGAGGGTTGCTTGAAGTTGACGGAGGTGACCATCGCGCCCACAGTTAAGTTCATCGCAGATGATGCATTCTGACACGCAGCCCTGGAGAAGGCTCGCATTTCCAAATCAACACTTTACTTCTACGAACACGAAGGCGAAGGCGAACTATCCTTCCCCAAGAACTGTCTCGTCATCCACTACGAGGACGAGATCGACGCCATGGCTACGGACGAGATCGAGAACATGACGAAGGAGCAGTTCCAGCAACTCGCTGGCGGCAGACACTACTGCGCGGGCAAGCACGGCGGCAAGTTCATCGAGTGGTGTTTGGAGGAGGGGGGTATCGAGGGCTGCTCAGAGGACGGCAAGATCGTAGTACAGTGCGCGCTGATGCTGGGCAAGACGTTGAACTGGCTGACGGGGGGCGTCTGAAAGTGGAAGGGGGTGACCGCGGATGGTGGAAGAGTCACGAAGCTCGAGTGGGGCGGGCTGAGGATGCGGGGCGCAGTGCCGGTTATGCTGGGAGAATTGAGGGCGCTTGAGGAGCTTTGGCTGGTCACGAAGAAAGCGCTTGTTATTCCTGAGGGGCTGCAAGGGCTGGGGGAGCGGCTGGGGAGCGAGTGGAAGGTCGGAGTGGCTGTTCACGACGGGAGTGAAAGTAAGTTCTTTAATTGGGAAGGTGTGGTGGAAGGAGTTATCGAGGAGGGAGTGAAGACAATTGGCGCGCAAGCATTCCAGGGCTTTAAGAACATGACGAAGGCGACCATACGCGAGGGGGTGGAGGTCATTGAAACAAATACGTTTGCATATTGCTGGAGGTTGGCGGAGGTGACCATCCCGTACACAGTCAAAAGGATCGGATGTGCGGCATTCAAGGGCTCCGCCGTGCTGGAGGTTCGCATCTCGAGATCAGTAGAATACTGCAAGGACGATAATGGAGACGAGCGGAACATCCTTCAACGAGTACTGTACCATCACTCCTTGGGCAGCTGGATCTAACCCGCGCTCGCGACAACTTTCACAACAGCGGAGAGTGCGTGGGGCTGTGATGGCAGATAATGACGTACGTTTGATTTTAGCAACTGTATAAGTGATCTGGCTTCCCCCTTGTATTTGAAGCCTCTCTTTTGGTACCCTGGCTTGTTTAGCGCGCGTGGGATCCACTGGAACCAAGAGGCCCATCCCTACAAAAACGACTGCCGCAACTTCTGACCAACTTTCACGCTCTCATTAATTCCACATAGCCGACCCTAGTCGCCAGTGCCATCAACAACCCAACCTTCCTCCCTCCACGAGCCTACAAAACCTCTTCCATCTGCCATGTCCTCTTTCACCTCGGCACCAGCAGCCCTCAATGTGGTCATCCCCATGGGCGGTCTCGGCCTCCGGTTCGCGCAGAACGGCTACACACTCCCCAAACCATTGATCCCGATCTGTGGTCGCTCCATGCTCTCGCACTTGATCTCCAACCTCTCCATCTCCCCCATTGACACTGTTCACTTAGCTCTCTCCAGATCCCTTGATGCTTCCCACGACATCTCAGCGTCCCTCCTTGCCCAGTTCCCGTCCATCAACTTCTCCTTCACCCTCCTCTCCTTCGACACCCGAGGCGCCGCCGAGACCCTGTACTGCATCCTCCAGAACATGACTTCCGACCAGCTGCTCAAAAAGACCATCAGCCTCGACTGCGATACCATCTACTTCTCTGACATCCTCAAGGACTTCCGCAGCCTGCCGCCAAACACTGGCGCGAGCTTCTACTTCAACGACCCCACTGCGGCCGTGAATCCCATCTTCTCTTACATTTCCCTCGCCGCCGCAGAGGGTGTCGCCGCACATTCCTCAATAACCGCCATCGCCGAGAAGGACCCGATATCTACCAACGCAAACACCGGCGCGTATGCGTTCTCCACGGCCCGCTCCCTCCAGCTCGCCTGCGCCGCCTCGATCGACGGCGCTGTCGGAGCGAAAGGCGAGTACTACACGTCCTCAATTATCGCCGCCATGATCGCCAAGGGCGACAATTTCACGGGCGTGTTCGTGGAGGACTTCGTCTGCGTTGGCACGCCTGTGCAGCTCACGGACCTGCTCGATGAAATACGCACGACGAGCACCGCGCATCCTCTCCTCCTCCTCAACGCGGACAAAGCAACGCCCCCTTCCTTCCGCATCAGCATCGCGCCGCCGCAAGTGGACAAGAAGGCGAGGATGGCCAAGTCGCTGCACGCCGCGGGCATGACGGTGAAGCTGATTGGCAAGCCCCCGCCGCACCTGAACCTGGAGCTTTCCGTGCACTACGACGAGATCGTTGAGGCGTCGGTAGGAGACGTCATGAGTGACTATATCGACATTGAGAAGGAGATTGGGTGGACGCTGGAGGGGGACGGGGGGGGGGAGTCGTCGGAGTCGTCATCGTTTGTGAAGGCGAGGCACTTCAACACGATTGAGATTGCCGGGGACGCTGTAATCAAGAGCGGTCCGCCCGAGTTCATGAACGGGGAGCTGCACTTTTACGAGAACATCCCGAAGACGATCGCGAAGCTGTTCCCGAAAATGATCAAGGGGGAGAAGGGGGAGGGGGTCACGACCATCACTGTGGAGAGAATAGAGGGCGTGACTTTCTCGCATTTGATGCTCAACGGCTGCGTGACGGCGGGCCGACTGAGGAAGGTGTTGGAGGCGCTGAGAGCGATGCACGAGGTGGGGGAGGGGGGCGGGAGCGGGAGCGGGGGGAATCTGGGCCCGAAGATCGAGAAAAGGTTCCTGGAGCACCAGCAGCGGTACTTCGACGCGGTGGGAGAAAACGTGAGCAGGGCCATGTTCTCGTTCGTGAAATCGAGGCTGGGGGGGTATCAGGAGCGGGAGAGGTGGGTGAGCGCGGCCGTGATTCACGGC
>Ga0307985_10002459_pt1 | contig 10359 bp, 9 predicted proteins | sample EllFjometageno80_FD_203155 | JGI IMG/M metagenome (GOLD analysis project Ga0307985, IMG submission 203155) | Marine microbial communities from Ellis Fjord, Antarctic Ocean - #80 | ecosystem: Environmental > Aquatic > Marine > Unclassified | place: Southern Ocean | collected 2014-10-09 | reverse complement strand
ACCCGATGAAATCCGCGTGCCCCCCCGCAGCCTCCAGTGCCTCACCTACAAAACAACTCTTCTTACACATTACACACGTCGCTAGCTCCCCCTGCCCCCCTAATTCCCCCCCACGCTGCCCGGCGCGTCAACGTCCATCTCGTCCGAGAAGACGACGGAGAGCGCCAGGCTCTTCGATCCGGGGAAGACAGGGTCGGTGATGGTGAGCTCCTCTCCATTCTCGATGAGGTCCTTGAGCGGCTTGTCGAGGTTCGGGCGGGTCATCGCTTCGAGCGCCGGCGGCGCCTGCATGTACAGCGTGGTGGATTCGGCGGTGATGGACGGCTTCTTCAACCGAAGGTCGCCCTCGATGAGATCCTTGATGAGCATGTTCAGCGACGCGTTCGGGGACATGACCACCTTGCGGATCGTAGCCGTGCACACCGGGCAGTTCTCCTTCTGCTCGTACACGAACGTGTGCGTGTACACGCCCTCGGTGCCCATGTACATGAGGTACGTGTTGAGCGTCTGGCTCGCGAATGTGAGCAGCTTGACGCACTCGCTAACGCACGCCGCCGCCACGATCGCGTTCGTGCTCGCGACCGCCGGGATGATGTTCTTGACGACGCCCATCGTCAGCATGTACGTCACACCCTTGATGTTGTGCTCGGTCGCGCGAGCGAGGGCCTTCTCGAAGACCCACTTCATGTCCGTCGGGGAGTCCTTGTCCAGCTTCTTGTCCGGGAACTCCTTGGGCCACTGCAGCATGAATGCGTACGAGATGCAGTGCTCCGGCAACCTCGGCGTCTCCGCAATTGTGCACATCGGGAACGTCTTCTGAGGCGGGAACGCGTCAAGACTGCACTCGAAGCACGACGTGATCCTCGGCAGAATGACCCTCGCCTGTCCCCTGAACCCCTCCGTCCCTCCATCAACAATCGGAATGATCGTGTCCGGATCCGGGTCCCCGTCCTCGTCAAGCTCCACGAAGGACACAATCATCGCGTTCAACCACCTCCTCGCCTCGACGTTATCCAACCCGCTAATAACAATGTCAAAGTTCTTGTAGAAGTCCCTCGGTTTGTCCTGAATCATCCCCTGGTGTGCCGTGATGTTCATCCACGGGCACCTCTGCTTAATGAACGCAGCGGCGACCTCTGACTTGTATCCGCCGACGTCCTTCTGTCGGAACAGGAACTGGCGGTTCAAGTTGGTCACGTCAATAGTGTCCAAGTCGATCACGTCCACGTTGACGAACCCGCTGAAGGGGGGGGTCAGGGACACACGTGTGCACAAGGGACGGGGCGGTCTTCACGAAGAACGGCGCCGCTTCTTCGCGTCGCGCGTGAAGCGACCGGGTCTTTTGCGCTCTTGGGCGTCTGCGTTCTCCTCCTCTGGTCTCCCTGCTTGCACTTCGCACTTCGCTCTCCCTTTCGCCTCCCTCTCCATCCCACTCACCTCATGCTCAAATCCTTCAGCAACTCACACCCCAACCCGCCGGCGCCCACCACGAGAACCTTGGCATTCTTCAACTTCCCACCCGCCGTGGACGCGTCGAACTCCCCCATCGGTAGCGCACCCGTTTCGCTGCAGAACGGTCCGGGTCTCCTCAAAACCGTGCCTAGATCAGCGCGTGTCGACGCGGTCATGTCAGAAACTGCGCGCTTTGCGAGGGGTTCTGACATGTGGGGGGGAGAGGGAGAGGGGGAGAGGGAAGGGGAGGAGGGACGGTTGGCTGGGGAGGCGCGCTTGTTCATACCTGGGGGGTGGGGGGTAGGGAGGGTTAGGGGGGGGCGAGCGGGGACTGAGGGGTTGGAACGACGCTGTGTTTGTGATGATAACAAATACACCAGAGGGAACTAAGTGAGGGAGGGGATTGTTTCTGGGGTTGTTACTGATAGAACACGTACACTGCGGAATTGGGTTAGCCTTCGTGCGTTACATGGGGTAGGAAGCAGGGGATAATTTTCCGGCTTGGTCGGCGCTGTAGATGTTGTCGAATATTCTAATCCCACGAGAATGAGGGAGATCTTGGCTTGGAACGAAGAGAGAGTTTGAGGGGCAGGGATTGGTTGGATGTGTCCCTTGGCTAGATCAGCTTGACAATATCAATAGCCGGGGATGTAAGGCTAAACCTGCCTCGCCCGATGGGGTTGCTGGCTGCGGTGCATTCATACATAGAGGAGTGTGCGCTCGCCTCGCCTCTTCGAGCTCAATTTCTAACGAGCGGATCGCCCGAGCAGTGAGCTGCACAAGTAACACCCCTGTGGCGGTCCCCTATTCTCTCCCAAACTGCACATTCTAGTTTACTCCTTCCCTAATTTCCGGCTCATGAGATAATGTTTGCACTCTTCTGGCGTCATCTTCCCGCTCAATATCCCGTCCACCGCCCTAAACAACGGGCACTCCATGCCGCACGCGTCCGCATAATACACCGCCACGCTCGCCGTCGGCACTCCCTCCACCGTGCAACTCTTCAAGATGTCCTCCAACGTCTCCCCTTTACACAACCGCATCCCGCAAGTCCGGTTCCTGCTCAGACTGCCAAACGCGGTCAACATGAGGTCGCCAATCCCGCTCAGTCCACCAATGGTCTTCCTATCCCCCCCCATGGCCACCGCGAGCGTCTGCAACTCGGCGCACGAGCGGGTCACGTACGCGGACATGGTGTTGATGCCTAGCCCCATGCCCTCGATGAGGCCGGCGCCGATGGCGAGTGGGTTCTTGAGGGCGCCGCCGAGCTGGACGCCGACGATGTCCTGGGAGACGTAGATGCGCATGCATGCGCTGGACATGATCTTTTGGATGTTGACGGCGTGGTACAACGTTTTAGACGCGACGACGACGACGGTTGGATCGCCTTTCATGATCTCGGCGGCGAAGGACGGGCCGGAGAGGAAGGCGAGGGGCTGGGGGCGACCGAGAGCGGCCATGATGGCGTCGCCGAGGAGCTGCTTCGTCTCGACGTAGAGACCCTTGGCGGTAGAACAGATGCAGACGTTGGGGGGGATCAGGTCCTTGTTCGCGGCAAAGAAGTTGGGGCTCATCTGGCAGGGCAGGGCGTGGACAATGAGGTCGGTGTTGGCCAAGGCCTCAGCGAGATCCGTCGTGGCAGTAATGTTGTCGGGCAGCGTGAATTGGGACAAGTATTTGCTATTGGCGTGTTTCTCGTTGATGTACGCTGCCTGGTCGGGGTCGCGGCAGTACAAGACCACGTTGTGCTGGGGTTATATATGTGAGCCTCACACACAGCCACCCACATTGCGTGAACAAGGGGGGAGAGTGTTGCGAGATATGAAGCGGTCGCTCCTCAGCGGTCGCTCCTCAGCGGTCGCTCCTCAGCGGTCGCTCCTCAGCGGTCCTATCACTTGCTCAGCTCGCCAATCGGCTCCCTCAGCCTCACCTTGTTGCGAGCGCAGGACATGGCCATGGCTGTCCCGAACGAACCGGCGCCGAGCACCGTCACTTTGGAGTAGAACTTGCGGGAGTGGCCGGGGTTGGGGGGCATGACTGGGTGATGCAATTGTTAGGGACGAATGATGAAGACATACCAGTACAATATATGTGTCGATGATGGCATTGGTGTATGTACTGGATGGCAGTCCCCAGGGCGCCAGGTTTCTTACTCACCCGGATTCTCATGCGCCTTCGCCGAGAAGCTCGAGCGTCTCTCCCCATCGTTATGCCCCTCGTGTCCCCCACTCTCCACAATCACAGTGCCATCATCATTGGGAACACCACGGACGGCCGCTCCAAGAGCTACCCAATCGTTGAACCACTTGGTGAGCTCAGGCCCGCCAGTGGGCTTTGTGGAGAGCAGCGCTTGGGCAGCGGTGATATCAGAAGAAGACATAGGTTATGTGATTGGTGCTAAGGGATATGGTGAAGATGGTGAAGATGGTGAAGATGGATCGTCGTCGCCCTGTCAAGATTTGCGTGTCACCGATTTGTGCTGAAGTACGAACCGAAATGAATCGTCACGAGCGGTCGTGGCACAGGCGACCGCGACCGCGCTCGCGCCGTCATCGCACACACTAGTCGTGATCGCGGTTAAACCTTTAGAACTAGATTACGACCACACGGTCACTCTCTCGGCGGCGGACTAGCCATCATAGTCATCTCAACCTGCTCTTCCCTCACTGGTGACATCGACGCGTGTTTCGGATCGGCGTCATACGGGCTGCTGGCATCGTACGACGTGTTGGCGGCCGAGTGCGCTGGTGACCGGATTGTTGCGGTGGAGTACGATTGTGGATCGGATTGTTTTGAGTTTGCTTTTACAGCTACGAAGATGATTGGGAGTTTGAACACCATGGCCTGGGGATTTTGTTTGTGAGACTAAGGAGCTTCAACGCGCAATGAGGGTTGCGAAGAAATCGCAACCATCAACGTGCGTTCGCGAGTCACGCGTTCTGTGGTATCTTCGCTTCGCTCGCTCGCAGCTTGTCCTTCGCCTTGTCCTTCGCCATTTGTTGCTCTTAGGCAATTTCGATTCATGCAATCTCTTCTATTTCGCTCCGCTCGCCCTACACTTACAATGATGAGCATGGCGAACGAGAACTTGGTTCCCTTCGTGGCAGTAGATTCGCTGCTAGGGTCTGTGATGGAGCTGCCATGTATCACGCAGTACAAAAAGTCAAAGAAGACGGTAAGTGCCGTGAATCCTGCGGTGGCGGCGTAGTATATTGACTCGGTTGTGGGAGGGGGGGGAATGAGGAGTAGAATGGCAAGGAGTGAGTTGTGAGAGGGGAAGGATCGGACAGAGGAGAGGGAGTGGAGTAGACTTAGGAGGAGGAGGGACCAGCCGAGCTTGGGGAGAGGAGGGGACATTATGAAGGGTGCTAAAGGGGAGGTGAGGAGGTGAGGAGGGTGCAATGAAGCAATGTATGAAATGCTCATGTGTGGTAGCGAACAAGGGACGAAAATAAGGCCAGAGTATATAGCTGAGGGGTGCCAGACCGTAAGTAGAGGGGGAACCTGAAGTAGAGGGGGAACCGGAAGATTGAGTTTTAATGGCAGCTCAATATGTAACAATTCAACGATGGAGGAGGAGGGATAGGGGAAGGACGAGTCGCGTCTTACTAACTTTGGCTGTGACTCACGCTTGGGCGGGCTTTCCTCGCAAACAATTTGGATTATTTACGGTCTTACAAGCTTACAAGCTTTTACAAGCTTCAAGCTTTCAAGCTTTCAAGCTTTCAAGCTTTCAAGCTTTCAAGCTTTCAAGCTTTCAAGCTTTCAAGCTTTAGCTTACAACATGACTCTTACAACATACAACATACAACACACATGCAATAGAAAACCCCGTCCTGCACTACTACGGTACACCGTACACCTTCCTTCACCTTCTAGTCAAGCACTTCTTTCTACTCAACAACAACCTGTAACACAATTTAACTCCTTTGCGCTTAGATCTGCGCCAGAATATCGAAGAAGTACTTGCACTCAAGCTGCCCATCCTCGGGCAAGTCCGTGCAGTGCACCGCGTTCATGGCAATGTCCTTCCCAAACGTCGCCCTGAACGTTTTCGGCCTCAACACCTTGGCGAGTTCGACGTTCGTCGGCCCGCACATCTCCCTGAACTCCTCCACGGCGTTGTCGCCGACAATCTGCAACGCCACGACAGGGCCGTCTATCAGGTGCTTCGCGACCTCCTCGTACCGAGGAAGCACCCCTCTGTAAACGTCGAAGAACTCCACCGCGCACTCTCTGTCAAGGTAGAACATCTGCATGCACGCGAACTTGAAGCCGGCCTCCTGGATGGCCTTAATAATGGGCCCGAGCTTGCCCTCCTTGATGATGTGTGGCTTGATCAAGCACAGACTGCTCTCCTCCCCACTGAAGCTGTTCGTGTAGCTCCCCTCCCCGAAGAACTCCGCCGCCTCTTCCTTGACCGCCTCCGGAGTCGCCGCCGCGTAACAGTCGCCGTAGGTGGCAGTCATGTCAGCCATGAGCTCTCCGAATACCTCGACGGACTCAACAGTACCGTGCTTCTCACTCGTCGCCAAAACCCCGCAAACAACCTCCCCATCCTCTCCCACAATGGTCTTAAGGTCCGCGATAACGTATCCGTTCTTCCTAATAGCGCCAAGAATGTCCCCAACACAGCCCATGGCTGATGCCTTGATGACCCCGAACGCCTTGCCGCAGAGCGCCTCGTACCGGTTCCTCGTCCCATTGTCCGCGTAGTCCACGATGTGGTACTGTCTAGAGAAGATCGTCACACTGCTCCCAATGTAAAGCATCCCGACATTAAGCTCCTTGTACGGGATCCTGTTGAGAATGGTCTTGGTTCTGTCGGCGCTAAGGATCTCAATCGTCGTGTCCATGAAGTAATTCAGCCGGTACTGTTTGAGGAGGGAGGCATTGGTGTCGAAGTACTCCACGGTGAACGCGAACACTTCCACTGTATTAGACATCAAAGAAGGTGGGCGGCTAACAAATGGAAAAAGAGGTGGGTGAGCACACGACAGCACACACACATACACATAGACGTGTGGAGAAGAGGGGGGGAAGCTTTTCGCTCCCTCATCGCTGGCAGTTCGCTCCAGCTCGTGTTGTGGCCATGTCAGTCTCAGTTCCCAGTTATCTCATGTAACTTAATGCCGGGATAATACACAGGGTAGATTGCTTCACAAATCGCTATCTCGGCGGTCGCTACGCCGTTCCTCGTCTCCAGTTACGATGATAATCAACTGCTTGTAGCCTTGTGAGTGTGTCTTGCGTCTCCTCACAGGTCCAAGTAGTGGTTTGTTGCGTTTTGGACCTCTAACGACAAAAGCATGGGGTTTGGGGGAAACCGCTGAGCGAAACGACAGCAAGCATACCCCCGAATCATGGCAGAAACGCAAAGACCCTGCCTGGCGACGGTGTAGTCGAATGTCGTGTAAAACAACCCGTGTTGTCACTCGTTACTTTCCCGTATGCCGCATTACGCGCTGGTGTTTTACGCATTTTGTGGGCAGCACGAGGTGACGGGCGGTTAATAGGGAGTGATGGGCAGCACAGCACTGGGATTTGCACATCCTTCTCATCGCGCCAGCGCAGCGATGAGCACTCCCCTCCCCGTCGCCGAGTCGCCCCAAATTTACATCCCTTGCTCCCTCCCCTCTCTTGCTCATCTCGTCACGAGCCAAAGACTTGACCCGTTGAAACACGCCGCGGTACCTACCGCCCCTGCCACGTGACACCCCGCCCCCTTCCCCTGTGAGTATGAGCCGCAACCATGCCGCAACCATGCCCCCATGGATCGGAAGCTCAGATCTCCGGGATATAATCCGGGGTGCTGGTGGGGCATTAGGGGCAAGGCAAAGGGGCAAGGCAACAAGTGGCGCGCGATGGAGTGTCACATTTTGCCTCGAGAAGCATTTTGTCGGAACGTTGCTGCCCGGATCGAAAGCGACGCGCATGCCCCCCGATGTGCTGGTTATGAAGATCTCCGGGGTGATATCCGGGGTGCTGGTGGGGCAGCAGAGGGAAGGCATCAAGGGCGATGGAGCGGCATTTGTTTGCCGAGAGGAGCATTGAACGTCCCGAGTTGCTCACCTGATCGACGACTATTCCTATGCCCCCTTTGCCCCCCCCCCTCTTATCACACCTGCTCAGTGGCTCACACATGTCTTCTCTTTGTCTGCAGCCACCATGACCTCCCACGACATCGTGCACATCTCCGGGTATCTGAAGAAGATGACTCGCGACGGCAGATGGCAGCGCCGGTGGTTCGAGACAAACGGAAACTTCCTAACGTATTACAAGTCCAAGAAGATGACAAAGCTCCTCGCCGCTCTAAACTTACCGCAGGTCGGCGAGATCAAGGGCATTCCGGAGGGGAAGGAGATCGAGAAGTCGCACTTGACGGACGCGAGGAACCACAGCGCGGCGGACTCGAGCGCCGCGATTGAGGCCGCCGACAACAACGGCAGCTTCTTCACAATTGAATTAAATGAGAGGATATATACCCTGTCCGCGGAGAACATGCACGAGGCCAAGAAGTGGGTCGCGACGTTGAACGCGCTCAAGCTGGGAGGGCAGAACGACCCGAGCGGAGGAACGGGCAAGTTCGCTGAGATGGAGAAGACACAAGGTGGAGGCGGCTGCTTCGCGTGCTGCAGCTGAGCAACAAGCGGCCGTGAGAAGCACGCAACGTGAGAGAGTTGTCGAGTAGTAGAAGTAAAGACAGAGAGAGTAAGGGGGGTAAACGGACGCAGTGTTTGTGAACCAAGCACTCCGATCTGTTTAACGCGCAAATGGTTCTAAGTCAGATCCCTTACATCCAGCTCTCGCTAATGTCGCCTCCAAAGCCGCCCTTGATTCTCGTCTTCTCCGCACCCTCCTCCTCCTCCTCCCCCTTGATCCATCCATAGCACCGCCCGTCCCCGTCCACGACCTTCTGCGTTATCCTCCCAAACGGGCTCTTCTCAGTAGGCACGTACTCGGCCACTCTCCTCGCATCAGTGCCCTGCGCCCAGAGTTTCACAGCGTCGTCAATCTTCATCCCCTGCATCGCAGCGACCGGCACTCCCAACGCAGCCGCCCACAGTCCCGTCCTGAACTCAAACGCCTGCGCAGCAACCTCAAACCCGTCACTACTCACAACCGTCTTCTCATCAACCATCGCCGCAGCGAGTTCCGTGTCGCTCGTGAGCGACCTATAGTTAAGATTCTGACTTCCAATCGACATCCACACGTCGTCAACGATCGCGACCTTCGAGTGCACGTACGTGCCGTCATTCCTCGCGTAAACCGTGACCCTCCCTGGGTACTTCTCCTTCAGGGGATCCCACATCTGCGCTTGGTAAGACGAGTATCCGAACTGATCAGCCTCCTGATCAGGGGGCTGGATGAGCACAACGACGTGGCCAAGACCGCGTGCGAGTGCGGCATCAAGCGCCTCGTGGTAATCCTGCTGGTACAACCCATACTGATCCTCCAGATACACAAAGTTCCTCGCGTTGTGAATCGCCTTGACAAGAGCGTGCAAATACGTCACGTCTCCGTTGGGGGCGTTGGAGCTGTAGCACGCTTTGGCGCAGACGGGCTGGTAGGAGCAGCTGAACGTGCGCAGAATCTGGACCGCGACCGTCCCCACCCCTTCCGCCTTAGCATCGTTAGGGTCCATTGGAGGAGCCTTCTTCACGACGGCCGGTTCGTAGAAAGTGGGAATCCAGGACGGAGCCTCGTCGTCGTTCCACCTACTCAGGAAGTTTGCGGCCACGTCCAGCACGGCCGGGCCGCGGAGACGCACGCTCACGTCCTGCCACCCGGGGCGGAAGTTGTTGGGCTCCGTCTCCCGGGTGGCACAAGTGTCGGCGCATGCCTCGTCCCTGTCCTCTTCCGGGATACTACAGCAGTGTTCAGGCGTATCCCAGCGGTCGTGTGTCACATCAATCCCGCCCAAATACGCCACCGCCTCGTCATTCCTTTTGATAACAAGTGACTTCTGATGATGACTCCCCCCCACCTTCGTCCTCCCATCAACAATACTCCTCGCCTGCCCCTCATCAGCCCCAACAGCCTCTGCGGCGGCCTGCATCATGGCGGACCATGATCGAGTTATCTCCACGTTCAACTCGTTGCGCCACAGCAGCGTCAAGCACCGAACGCCACGAGTTATAGCGGCCGACCACAGCGACCCAATCCTCGTGTCAACTCCCGGTGCAATAGTTCCCCTTGGATCTAAAGTTATATTGGGCTGGATGGCCCAGGCAGAGTAAAGAATGTAATCGCCTTCCTCCCCCTTCGTCGCAAGAACATCCCCTAGAAGCTCATCAAACATCCTCATGCCGTTTAGCGGCTCCACCTCATTCCCAGTGGTATAAACACTCATAGCAAGACTCTCAACTCTATCTATACCTCCCATCGCTTCAGTCACTTCCGCTGCATCGAGGAGCCATGTTTCGGGGTTCAACGTCGGCGCGGAAATGGCGTGACCCACGGCAGGTAGCGCTAAAAGCAATGAGAGCGTACGCATTGTTAGGCAGAACGTTGTGAAGCCTTGTTAAGTTGGGCTTCTCTTGTTTTTTCCAGTCGTTTTGGGAGATTTTGTCGCACGAGCCCATTATTATTTGACCGCATAGAAATCATGGACAAGATCGCCAGCAAAGTAAGAGAAAATCGAAGTGGCCAATAGCAATTGCAGGCCAAGAACCGAGACACTGTGAGTCACTACTGACCTTTTCGAGCAATTTCCGCCCGCAGTAGCCCCCACGCTTCGAGCCGAAACATCTGACACAGCAAGAGACCAAAGCCCTCCCCCCTTCTCACCCCGGACTTTCACCCCGGAGATTTGTTCTGAGGAGTAAATAGTGGTACCATGTGGACCAGCACCACGTGTTAACCATGCATGTAATCAATGCATCTTCTTCCCCGCTCTCCTTGCTC
>Ga0307985_10002456_pt1 | contig 10366 bp, 9 predicted proteins | sample EllFjometageno80_FD_203155 | JGI IMG/M metagenome (GOLD analysis project Ga0307985, IMG submission 203155) | Marine microbial communities from Ellis Fjord, Antarctic Ocean - #80 | ecosystem: Environmental > Aquatic > Marine > Unclassified | place: Southern Ocean | collected 2014-10-09 | reverse complement strand
AAAGCGTCCGTGGATCGACGTGCTGGCGAAGATTGACCTTGGCGTGAGCGACGAGGTTCGTGAGGAGGTGTACGAGATTTGCGGGGGCAAAGAAGCCGTTGTGGAGTTGAGCGTGCACGAGGGTGTCGGGCTCGAGCTGCTTAAGGGGGAGGTTGATGTGGTTCTGGAGCAGATCCGGCGGGTTCTGGACGTGATTGAAGCACAGAACAACAAGGTTGACGACGGTGTTAAGATGTGATGCAATGAAGAGTGAAACAAATTCGATACTGTAAACCCCTTGCACGCGCACAAAAATGTCAGACTCTTCTAGCGCCGCCCGTTCCCGACTTATGCCCAGATCCAACTTACTTTATCTTACTTGAGATAATGGGTCGGGTGGAGGGGGCTTGGCTTCTTAATCATCCTGGTACGTCCAGTTCATGTTTTGGGGTGTAACTCGAGGGCGACACTAGCGGCAACCGGTAGCGACACTAGAGAGCCCACAGCAGCCGCTGCGGCCGTGTCTAAAACCTTATTAGAGGATGGCCGTGTGAAAGTCAGACTCCTGCCTCCTGCGTAGCCTTCTATGAAATGAATTGTTACTACACTCTTGACGCCTTCGAAGGAACATTTGTTTGGTATTTCCATACTCCTCACTCACGGCGCCATAGTAATCCCCGGTGCCTCCCTACCGCCCCCCCCTTCGTCAGTCCCTCGCTCCCACTTCCGCCCCAACCCCCTCTCTCAAACGCTCGTCCCGTTCAAACCACCCCCTCTCCCGCTCCGTAATACACTTCGCCACGCCGCCAACCCCCCGTCTTGCGAGACGTCTGAGACGCGCACACCTGCCCCCCCTTGTAAACCATTGTAAAACTTTGATAAGGTGTTGAGTAAACCTCCGGGTGGGGGGGGGGGTTACGGGGGGTTGGGGGTGAGTAATTATGGGTTAGGGAGGGGGCGAATCATGGGGGGGTACAACTGGTTGCCATTGTCTAGGAAATTGCGAGTGGCGGGCCCCGTACCCGATGGCAACGATGCGATTTGCGATAGCATCCTCGTTTTGCCTGAGGTCTGAGGTCTGCTTCTCCCACCTTTTTCTCCAGGACCACCGTGGATAGCCCCGACCTCAGAACCAGTTGTTGTTTCCACACACAGCTCCACGTTACCCCGCTCTACCTGATTTCCAATCTCGCGTCCCGCCCATCCACCCCCCCCCTCTTACAGCACATCACCACCAAACATAAGCTCCCGCTCATCCCTCCTCTCTCTCCACCCCCCTAAATACCATGTCCGACAGCGACTCGTCCTCCGGCGACTCTGAAGGTAAGTCCACGGACGCCTACATCATAAGAACTCTGACAACGTGCAAACCCGGAATGTGTAGGACTCTCCCCCCACGAGTGTTATTATCTACCTGCTCCGAGCTCTGCTACCTCCTCTCCTTACTCTGCTGCTACTCACTCTACTGCTGCTCGCTCTGCTGCTGCTCATGCTGCTGCTCCTCGCTCTGCTGCTCCTCACTCTGCTCCTACACTACCTCCCACTCACCCCCCCCCCCCCCCTCCAGACCCCAACACCTCCTGGTACCAAAACGAGAACTACGAACCCGGCGAATACTCCAAGTTACGCGAGGCTCGCATGGCCCGTAACGCGGCGATGTTAGAGTCCCTGGGATTGGCGGGGGCGGCGGATGGGATGAAGGGAGAGGTGGAGAGGAGGGAGAGGAAGGATCCCAAGGTGGTTAAGGCGATGAAGGAGGCGAAGGTGAGGCCCCTTTGTTCGCACATCCCCCTCCTAACATACCCTAACATACCCACCCCACCAGGAGAGGAGGGCTCTGGAGAATATGGAGAAGAAGAGGCAGAGTTCTGAGCGGTTGGCGAAGAAGAGCTACAATTTCTCCGAGAATGCGTCCTACAGCGAGAGTGTTAAGCAGCAGAACGAGGAGAAGGAGAGGCTTAGGTCGAAGAGGAAGGAGGAGAGGAGCGCTAGGAAGATGGGGGTGAAGATTGAGCGGGAGACGAGGCGGCAGGAGAGGGAGAAGGAGCGTGAGATTAAGGAGGCCCAGAAGGCGATTGGGCGGGCGGAGAGAGGGGTGAATAAATCGGCCAAGGGGGTGGAGGAGATGAAGAGGAAGTGGGAGAATGCGGTGATGAGTAAGGAGAGGAGAGAGGAGGAGGGGAGGGTTAAGGATGAGAGGAATGCGAAGAGGTTGGAGATCAATGCCAATCAGGTGAGCTGCGAAAGACGAGGCGCTATTCCCGAACGCCAAGAGGACGACAATGACTCTTTGCATCGCGCTGCTCGCGATGAAGCTCGAGACGCCTTTGTCCACGCATGTGGTGGCTAACACTTCTTCTCCGCGTTGCAGGCTAGCAAGTTCGAGGAAAAGTTGGCTGCCGTTACGCAGCGTGTCGTCGAGCACTTTCCTCGGGTGCATTACCAGAGTGAGACGTTCCTGAACGACTTGCTGGCGCAGGATGAGGCGCTTGTGAGGACTTTGAAGGCGGCGGAGGGGGCGGGAGGGGGGGAGGAGGGGGGGGGGGATTATGATGAGGTGATGTTGCCGGCGGAGCCGAGTCGCGTGAAGAGTAGGGGGGGCGGGGCGGCGAGGAGGTGAGTAAGGGATCTTTGGGGGCGGATGGGAGCGCGCTACGAGCGGCTCAAAACACGCTGCTCTCTTGTTCACATCACCTTCCCCTTAACCCCCCCCCTTCGTTCACGCATGTGTGTGGCTCACACATGTCTCCGGCAGGTCGGCTGGAGGGCCCATCTCGCCCGAGTTCAGTCAGACTATTGACCGCACGTGGTTGTCTCACACAACGAAGAGTACCCAGTTTGTTCCGCAGGTCGGTGACAAGGTGTTCTACTTTGCTGACGGGCATAACAAGCACCTCGAGTTGTTTCCTGACATCAGGGGGGAGAAGATGCGAGAGAAGATGCGCGTGCCTTTGTTCATGAGGAAGGAGCAGAATCATTACGGGTGGGGCAGTGACTGGATCGAGGAGGGACTGGGTGTTGAGCCCGTGTTGTGCTCCGTGGAGGGCGTGGATTATGAGTTTCCGGCGCAGAGCACTGCGGACTTTGTGGATGTTAGCCCGATGGTTAATCTGATTGTTACGTTGAAGACGCTGGAGCCGGTGAGGTTGCAGACTCAGCCGGAACCAGAGAGGCCGAAGAGTCACTACAGGAGGATCAACGATGACGGGAGTATGAATATCACGCAAAGAACGTTGCTGACTGTTACGGCTGGGGGCATGGCGATAACGGAGGACGACGACTCGTTGTTTGCTACTGGGGTGCTCAACAAGAAGGGAAGGAAGAAGAGCGTGGCGGTGAAGGTCAGTGTTGGTGGCGCTGTGTTCAACCCGTTTAAGCAGAAGAAGAAGAAGGAGAAGACCAAGCCTACTAGCGGGGCGGCGGAGAAGAAGGCTGTCGACAGCTTGAACCGGCCGGCACCGCCTTTTCAGGTTCTTTTCAGGCCGATTGACAGCCCGGATTTCTTGGTGGAGGCGAGGCACGCGGTGGCGTGCGCTAAGGCGATCAAGGTTAACGAGAGGGTTAAGATGGACTTCGATGGGGAGCCGTTCTATGGGAAGGTTGTGGAGATTAGTTCGGCGAAGAACAGTCTGGTGGGGGAGGTGCCGATTCCGGAAGAGGAGGACGAAGAGGTACGTGAACCGCGCGCTGCTCCACTAGCACATCCCACACTCGCCGTGTAGTTATTGGCGTTCCCCCCTTGTTAACGCCGCCCCGCCTTTCGTTCACACCGTGTTTGTGGCGCAGGGCAACCTGTTGCCGGTGAGCAAGTTTGACGACATCATGTTTGAGAAGAAGTTTCCGGTTTGGGAGAGCTGCAGGATTGCGTGGGATGATAGCACGCAGAGTCAAGCCAGTGTGTGGGAGTTGTTTCCGGCTGAACAGGAGGGCATGGTGCCTGATTACGCGGCGTGTGGCACGCTGAGTGACAAGATTCGCCGGAAGTTGAGGGATGTAATGTGTTTGTTGGGCGAGACGGAGCTTGCGGTGGAGTTTTTGGACGATGTGCTTGATGATGAGGCGCCGAGCTACCGGCTGGAGATTCCGATGCCGATCTGCATCAAGGCCATTTTGGAGAGGCTGGATAGCGGATGGTATCGTCACACGCAGCACCTGCTTGACGATTGCAGGCGTATGCACGAGAACTGCGCCATGTACAACGAGCCGGGACAGCACATCAGTCTCGTCAGTTCGCAGCTGCTTGATTGGGGGGACAGGGCCATCACGGAGCTGGTCGCTAAGGAGGAGGAGAAGGAGGCGAGGGGGAACGCAGTCAAGACGATCATGCACGTGTTAGAAGGGGATGTGGTTAGTGACCCGATCTACGATTCGAGTGAGTTCGATGTTGATTATTCGACGATGGTGGAGCCGGACGCGAGTTGGGGGGAGGGCAAGCCCAAGTTCGTTGCGTGGGTGCCGCAGTGTGGGGATGTGGTGCAGTACTCTAGGGAGCACCAGAGGAAGTTCAATCAGGCGTACGAGGTCAAGGGGGATCTTGCGAGGACGGGTGATCTTGATCCGGACGCGATCACTGACGGGAGTGGGAATGACCAGATTTTGAGCCCGGGGAGGAAAGTTTGGGAGTATTGTTGCGTCACTGCGATCGAGTACATCTACACGCCGGCGGGTGGCGACAGCGAGGAGTTCGACAAGCGTGTTCCGTGGTGCATGCTCACGCTGGAGCCTAGCTCCAACACGCCGTACACGATTGCGTACCGCCCGCCGAACGACAAGGACGCGGCCAAGTACCAGTTCGTTTTGCCGATGCATTACGTGAAGGATTATGCGTGGCATGCCGCTCCGCTGGGGTTGACGCCCATGGCGAAGGAGAGGCACGTGGCGGTTCTGGAGGCCATCAAGAAGCGCGTTGCTTCCGGCACCCACACGAAGGAGTTCGACATTGCGGCCATGACGAATGCTGGTTCCGACATGGACATGTTGGACGAGGCGGGGGAGGCTCGGATTGCCTCGGCGTTCTTCTACCACGACGAGACGGCGGCGAATGCGGGCAGTTTGGATCTCATCATGAGGAGGATTAGCAGCGGGTACTACAGACAGGTCAGCGCGATTGTGCACGACATCAAGCAGACGTTCTACATGAGGAGTAGGGCGCTTGTGAAGGGCGACATTGCGAAGCTCCAGGTTGGTTTGCACTGCAGGAACGAGGGCGTTGACGTGAACATTCCGGACAACATCAAGAGCGCGCTGGACAAGGTTACGGTTGCTAGGGAGGCGTGTGCCACGGCGATTGCGGGGGCGTTGGAGTTGCCGATGGTGGAGTGGGTGCTCAATTTGAACGCTAACGTGAGGAGCCATGCGAGGGAAAAGGACGTGTTTTTGTTCCCGGCGGGAGAGCGGCCCACGGATCCGATGATTCCGTTGCCGAAGGTGAGGGACGTCGTTCGGCCGTTCTTCGGGCCGGGAAGTCTGGACGGGAACGCTGCGAACATTCTCAAGTTCGAGGGAGGAAAGAGGAGCATGTCGGAGCAGGTCAAGATGTTCGGGTCGATCGATGCGATGGGGTTGGATCACAGCACGTTGCCACCGGACCCGTGCGACTACCACCCGCCCGTCACTAACAAGAACAACTCGTGGCCGGCGGCCAAGATCACTGTGAGGTGCGACAGTTTGGTGGCGGCGGATCAGGACGTGGATGTGGGCGGGAAGAGAAAGGCGGATGCGCTGGACGGGGACAGCGAGTTTTTGAGCGAGAAGATCATCATGCCCCACACCGTGTTCCACAAAAACTCGTCCATGCTCAAGGCGCTGTACGGCACGAAGGACCACGTGAGGAGCTGCTTCAAGTGCAGACAGCAGAGCCAGGGGTTCTTGATGTGCCGCATCAAGCGCGGCCACTCGCACCCCGACTGGGTGGGTCCCGTGCCGTCGGCAGTGGGCGAGATTTCCACGCCCAAGAGAGCCACGGCCTTGGCGAGCTCGTACGGGCTCAAGCCGGCCAAGAGGCCGGACTTCAGTACGCCCAACTTCAAGGGCCCGAACGCCGTTGACTTGAGCATGAAGGCGGAAAGGAACGAGGCCGCGGAGCTGCTCAAGATCGAGACGTACGAGAACGAGTACAAACAGTCGAAGGTCGACTTGGAGAAGTTCGAGAAGGAGCTCGTCGAGGTGACCGCCAGGGTCAAGACGATGGAAGAGATGGAGATTGTCGTCACCCCGGAGGACATCGAGCGCGCCAACAATTACGTTACTGGCACCGAGGACGGGCACGAGGAGATGTGCTACGTGTGCGGCGAGGCGGGGATTTTGATCATGTGCGACAGCTGCCCCAAGTGCGCGCACTTCACGTGCGTCGGGCTCAAGGAGGAGCTTATGGGGGACGATGAGGATTGGTACTGCAAGAGCTGCTGTCAGAACATCGCCATGAGCCCGGAGCTTAAGAGCCCCGGGGGGAGCGAGGGGGGGGAGGGGAGTGAGGGGAAGGGGTTTGGGTTGGAGACGAGTGGGGGGGAAGATGGGGACGATATGCAGGAGGATTAGGGGAAGGGGCGTGTAGGAGTATTAGTCAGTAGGACGAGAACAGTTGAGACAAAGAGATTCTGCAGTGTGACGAGTCTTCTACAGTTGTTCACTCGTTGAGAAGGATGCCGCTTTGCTTGTGGCATTCCACGTCGCTTGTCGTCATCCCCACGATCATCGCCGCGATCCTAGGCATCGCTCATCAAGCCCTTGTCCCCAAAAATGCTCGCCTGTCGCCTTTCAAGCCGTCTCCTCTCCCCCGTCCTTTCCCCAGTTGTCCTTTCAAGAGCCACCATCCACAGAGCCACCATCCACACAACTCCCCCTCCTCCCTTTGACACTCACCGCGTCGCAACATTCCTAAGGGAAACGCTGCCCCCCGATCAGATCGACGCGCACGTTCGCGCCATCCAGTATGCAGCGACGCAGACTGAGACGACGCTGTTTGACCGCATGGTCCGGGCCAATGAAACACAAGTTGCCACTAAGCTGCACATTGTGGAGCTGACACACTCCAAGGAAATAGCCGCCGTGCGAAACGAGTTAAAACAGTTGGACAAAGAGACTTACATGAAGCTGGAGGAGGAGCTCGACACGCTCCAGCTGCGCCACAATGACGACATTCAGCGGTTAACAAGCCAGGTCTCGCTGAATGAGCAGCGGAGGAACGCGAGCAGAGAGCAGATGAGGGAGGAGTTTCAGAATGCGTTGGAGAAGATGGAGAACAAGTTCCTCAGAGGCGCTATTGGCGCGACCGTGGGCTTGACATCCATAGCGCTTGCTGTAATAAGATTGATTGGCTGACGTCAACTGTACTCTGCCGCCTCCCATCCGCGTTTGTGGGGAGATTGAAGAACAACCCCCACCGCTCTAAATTATCAATTGCCCGATCTCAGCCCTCGCTGACCACCATCTCCTACTCCTACTAATTGTTCTTCTTCTGTATTTTCTTTGCCGCCGCCCCCACCCACTCTTTCTATGTATAAAAACCCAGCAGAAATCTCTGGGACACCTCTCTACTTGCCGCCCTATCCCGGGATCCCCCCGAAACCGAACCCCACGGAAATTTTCCTCCTCCTCGGAATGCCGGGAATGATCTCCTCGTCTCCCACGTGCTCCGCCACCCGCCTGTCAATGCCGCCTTCGTCCTTCTCCCTCCTCACTTGCTTCTCAAGCTCGCTCAAGCAAGCCGCCGCCTCCTTCTCCTTCTCCTTCTCCCGCTTCTCCTCCGCAATGCTCGCCTTCCTCAAGACACTCCTTCTCCTGCTCGCTGCCCCCCCCCTCCTCGCCACGCCGTACTTGTGGCTAATCTGCGCCATCGTCAGCACCCCGTCAGCCTCCAATTCCTTCCAGAACGCCGTGTTGACGCGCAGCGGGGGGCCGAACACCACGTCCACCTTGGGCAGGAACTCGGACATCATGTCTAACATCGGGGCGACGAAGAACTCTGTGAACTTGTTCTGCATCTTCGGCAAGTTCTCGTCGTCCTTGCTCATGAACGGGCTCACATCCATTCCCAGCTCCCTCTCCTTGTCACCCTGCCTGAAGAACTCCTCCTGCACCGCGAACGCCCATTTGGCGGCGACCATCGGCTGTTTGCACGGGTTGCTCACGTCGGCCAGGTGCAAGAGCATGCTCCCCAACAAACTCCGTCCCATCTTCTTCTTCTCCAATCCCTCCCTGAACAAAGCCAAGAGCTCAAAGTGCTTCGCCGCGTCCGTGTTGAGGATCATTTCGATGCAGTAGTTCTTGACCAGATTGAGCATTGTCGCCCCCTTGATCCCCTCGAACACGTTACAGTTGTCGACACCAGACCCCTTCTTCACGATCCGGAACAGCGACGCCGCACTGAAGTTCTCCTGCACGCTAGCGTCGTTATACGTTATCGCGAGTTCGCTACCAACCTTCGTGTTGAATCCATTGGTGTACCCATTGTGCCCCACATCATGCACCAGCGCGCTAACAAATAGCGCCAACTTGCTCGCGTCGTCCAAGAACACGCCCCCATCGCACTCATTAACGAGCAAATACGTCACATGCACCACGTCCACCGCGTGCCCGAAGTTGTGGTACGGCACGTCCGCGTACCCCGCGCGCACCGCGCCAACGAAGTTGAGAAGGGTGGCGGGCGCCACGTTGAACGCCGAGCTCAGACCCAGCTGGGCAAACGCCTTCCCGAAAAGGGCGTCCATTTCACGTTCCCCCAGCTCAGTGACGTCCATATCCCACTCCAGTCCCGCAACCTCCACATGCGCACCCCCCACCTTGTGATCGACCGTGGCCGCGTGCGTATCCATCTGGCTCCTCAACGTAGCCAGCCCCACGTCGTACTTGAAGTCCCCTCTAGCGTCAAGGAACCCCAACGCCGCAGCCAGCAACGACGCCGCCGTCGCCAGCGAAGTAACGCCATGGTGGACCCGAGGCCCCATCGCCACCCCCGCAACCACCATCAGCCCCCCCAACTTCACAGCCTTGACATTGCACCTCACAATGACGCTCTTGATGCACCACTTAACGTGGTCCCTCGTCACCATCTTACTCTTATTCTTGTGACTGTGCACGATCTGTCCAACCTGCCACAGCACCTGTACTCCGCACGCCATGCTGAAGCTCGTCTCGTCGCTCCACCAGCACCCACCAACCCACCTGAACCAGGCCGCCGAAAACCTCGGCACCAAGCTAATGCCAATGAGCACGTGCAGAATGCGGAGGATGCGGTGGTGCTCGTCGCGATGGTTGTAGAGCGCCACCGCCGACACGCCGTAGATCGCGAGGTAAATCGTCACAAACGCGATATGGAAGTTGCAGATGGAGTGGAAGCATGCGTTGACGGCGTGCACAGCGCCGAGACGCGTGAGGAACCCAAGTTCAGCGCCCAGTTCGGCGCCGCGGCCGGCTTGGGTGACGCCGACTAGGCTGAGATGGACGGCGCTCCAGGACATGGCGAGGGAGGCAATGGTGCTGACCGCGCCGATTCGCCGGTGCCACTTACCCAACTGCCGGTACTTGAGAACCATGAGGACGCCAGCGCCGCCCGCCCAGCACGCGCATGCCGCGAGATGGACGACGAGGACGGGAGGGACGTTCTTGTAGACTGACCACGTGGAGAACTGCCAGTACGTGCCGGTGTACCAGCCGATTGCGAGGATGGTGGAGAGGAACAGCAGGGACATAAGCGAGGTGATGTTGTGCGCGAGGGAACCGGCGGCGGCGGCGGGGCGCGTTGACTTCTTCGCGGCTGCTGCAGAATGGGGAGCACTCTGGGAAGTCTTGGCGCCCGGGCCACTCTTCTTCTTGACTTCGATGAAGGCAAGATTGCGGTCCTTGTACCTGTCCCCTCCGACCACGTCCCTGTACTTCTCGTACAGGTCCTTCAGAGCATTCCAGTAAACCACCTCTAGGTCCTCCAGGGAGTGGAGGGATGTATCAATCTGGGGCAGAAGCAGGGGGTTAGAGGGCCCGCAAACACAGTTAGGTTCAGAACAAGGGAGGCGGGGGGGAAGTTCCGCGAATCAGTTATGTATCGCGGAATGTCAAACAGCCGCGGCCAGTATACAGCCATTCCCCACATGTTAGGTTGTACCTTCAGCAGCACAGTGCGCATTCGGCAGCGGCCTCGCGTCTTAGCGGCCTTGCTCTTTTCTTAACTCACCTCATCCCCCACCACCCCGACCACCCCCCACACTCCATTCGGCCACCACGTCGGCGCACAACACCCCACCCTCTTATACCATCCTTCATCCCACCACCTCCCTCCACTCCTCCACCCGTCCTGCATCCCATACCAAAACACCGGAACGACCCCAACTCCACTCTCCTTCGCAACGCTCAAAAAACCACCATGCTTCACCAACTTTACATCCGGCCGTAC
>Ga0307985_10002455_pt1 | contig 10366 bp, 8 predicted proteins | sample EllFjometageno80_FD_203155 | JGI IMG/M metagenome (GOLD analysis project Ga0307985, IMG submission 203155) | Marine microbial communities from Ellis Fjord, Antarctic Ocean - #80 | ecosystem: Environmental > Aquatic > Marine > Unclassified | place: Southern Ocean | collected 2014-10-09 | reverse complement strand
AGGGAGGAGGGGGGAGGGGAGAGTGATGGGCTTACCTTCTCATTGAGTTCGTTCAAATGGTTCGTAGCCTCCCTCAAGCTCGCCTCCAACGCCTCGTTACTGATCTGCTGCTGCTTCCAATGGACGTACTCCGACCTACTCGTGATCTCGAACTGCATGTTCTCTAGGTTGAGCCGGTACATGGGCAGGACGATGCAAGTGAGGTAGAATATTGTCATGCCGATTACCGCATCTGCTGAGTAATATCCTGATGCAAGGACTCTGAGGATCGGGATGGTCTGGAACGCGGTCAGGAACGTGAGCTGCTTCTGACCGAACCGGCAGAGGCGCGAGAATGTCTGCTGGAACATGGCGAACAACACAATAGAAAGGTTCTGGGGCATGAGTATCATGGCGTGGGCGAGCGGGGCGATTTCTGTTAGAGGTATTTCGGTCAACCCTGCGCCGGACGGGTCTGCGTAGGTTTCTGTCAGGTTATGCATGTACTGGACAAACCTGGTGGCGTAGATGACGGCGAAACGGTCCGACTCTATCGTTGGTATGACGTCAAATATCGGCGCACTCTTGCCCATCACTGCGAAGATGAACCAACTAGTGTACGCAATAAAGAAGGCGTAGACGACGAGGAACGGCCTCGTCGTGTCCCACCCGTTCGTGTAATACTCTTCCAGGGTTGGGCCCGAAAAGTACCTCTTTATGGCGTAGAACACCCCAAGGAACCCTCCAAACATGAGGCATATCCTTGGCAACCCGCTGTCACCCACAAACATTTTGTCCTTGCTCATCATCCACAGGATGAAGTCGATCAGCACCAAGCACACTAAGAAAATCAGGACCGTGTCGATTCCCGCCATCGCCTCCTTAGTCATAGTGGTCATGGACCACACTCTGTAATCATCTTCAATCTTGCTGCTTACAAAGCTGTGCTCCCCTAAGAAGCTCTGTTCGACGGCGAAGTCGCGCACAAACGTTCTTTTCTTGGCGGCGGTGAAGGAGGCGCGGGTGGCGCCGACGTATTCCTGGGTGGAGGATAGGGTTAAGTTCGCGGTGGAGTTGGGGCTGGTGCTGGGACTAATAGTGGGGACTACTATGGCTGAGGTTTCTGCTTGCATATTGGGTGGCACACGCGCGGTGTGGAGGAGGAGGAGGGGGGGAGGGGGGCAGGGCGGCGGAGCGGCCTGAGCTGATCGGGTAGAAGAGTTGTTGCGTGAGGCAGATTCTAACCCTCCCTCGCCCGCTGGCTTTCGAAAGAGCTTCGAACGCGGCTTCCCATGTACAATACTCCAAGACTTTGTCAGTTTTAAAGCAAAGCAACCACGCGAGCTATCATTATATCTCGTTGTAGTGCTCCAGCCTGTACAGCATGCACTTGCCCTTGTCGTTCCCAATGGCCAAGTATCCGCTCTTGGGGCTGAAGTCAAGGCTCCAGACGTGCCCTAGCGGCGTCTTGCTCGTGGGCCAGTTCGCGAACACCGTCGCGCTAGGCATGTGCAGGAGCTTGAGCGTGTCGCGGTCCCTCTTGCTGGCCATGGCGAGGATCTGACCGTCGTGGTTGAACTGCAGCTGGTCGCACGCCGTCGTAATGTTCATGACAGCCTTCATCGGCGACCTCGGCTTCTCGAATCCTCCGGACCACCCGTCGTTCTTGCGGTAGATGTTCACCACGCCGGACTCGGCGCCGACGGCCGTGAAGGACGAGCTCACAGCGAGCGCACTCGTCACGGTCCCGTCCTCGTTCTTGAACCGACTCACCGCCCCCCCCTTAAGCATCCTAATATCCCACTTATACACGTCCCCATCACTCCCACTCGCAATAACAAACTGACTGCACGGACTGAACGCGACGGTCCTACACGTTCCGTTCATCTTGACCTCGCCCATCCAGTTGAATGTCTTGGTCGTCAGGAGCACGACGTACCCGTCCTGCCCAACCAGGGCGACCATTGTCCCGTCGTTGGAAGTTGCGAACTTCTCCCAGCTCTTCTCGTTGCGGCCAAGCACCTTGGGCAGCTTCTCGACGACACCTGCGGTGACGTCGTACGTGTACAGGAACGGTCGGCGGCCGGATAGGATGACGGATTCGCCGCCCTTGACGAAGGCGGCGGACATGATGGGGAGGTCTGGGAATTGTATGCCGTGTATCTTCTTGTTTTCTTCTCCGTCGACGGCGAAGAAACGGAGCGTCTTGTCCATCCCCGCAGTAAGCGCGAGGGCGCCGGACGGGTGGAACTTGGTCAGGCAGGAAGACTTGGACGGGTCGGTCTGGTTGATGTCCTTGCGACGGATGGAGACGATGTTGTTGGGGGGCAGGATATGGGCGGGGGTGGCGGTGAGGGGGACGGTGGAGGACAGCAGGGCGGCGGTGGAGGATCCTGGACTGAGCTCGTCATTGTCAGACTCATCATCTGACAGTTGTTCAAAGTTGGACGCTTGCACACGCTTGTCACTGTCCACTTGCGCCCACTTCAACGTCTCGCTCTTGCTCTTCTTGTGCCCCTTCAGCCGGTCCGCGAGATCTCTGCCCGTCACCACGTCCTCGTCCTGGCTATTCCTGAGCTTCTTAAGCCTGTTCTGGGAAGTAAGTGACACGAGAAGGTCCTCGTCGTCGGAGTCGGCCCAGGCGGTGGCCGAAGGGTCATCGCGCTCGTCGTCATCGCGCCCGTCGTCGCCGAGCTCGTCGTCGTCCTCTTCATGGTCGTCCTCGTCATGCCAGCCCCCCCCGGATCCTTGCTCAACATGCCCAAACAATGATCCGGCCAAGTCCGCCTCAGCCTTAGACGTGGTCTGATACGCCGGCGGGAGTGCCTCGTCAGCTTCGGGCTTGTTGGCATTGTTGGCCTTGCGGTTGTGGGACGATGTTAAGAGGGACATGGGACGGCTGTGTGCGAAAAGACTTCCCCTGGAGGACTGGAGGGGGGATTGGGGGGGAGTTTCAACCACACGCCACACGCCACACGCCACACGCCACGCCACACGCCACACGCCACACGCCACACGACACACGACACGACACACGACACATGACACACGGCAATCAGGCTGGCGCGGCATGCACCGGGGGTTGCAGGGGCGCCGACGGACGAGGGCGGGAAGGTAGCGTCCCGGGCGGCCGGGCAATCCAGTGGTACGACGCACCAATGACAACTGTCCGGTCTAAGTACCAAGGCGTTTCACGCGACCGGAGGGGTTTACGGCGAGTATGGCGGGACGAGTATGGCGGGAACGATACCTTTCATGGACTGCTGTGGGGGCATGCTTCTACTGCTGGCCCTCCTGCACCTCCTGCACGGGCTGGTACCACGTTTAAGCCTCGTTGAGACGGCCACAATAAAATGTCCTGCGGGCAGTTTCTCGTCTGCTGGTAAGAAGCGACGCACCGCGAGCTGCCGAACGCGCCAAGGGGGAAATATTTGAGAGCAGACGGCGCCTGAGAATCGCGGCCGACCATTCGCATTTAGATGAGCCGCCAACCGTCATGTTGAAAACCCCATTGCTTACCTTTTGTTCGATGATCTAACTCCTTCCAGCTCATTGGCCCTCCCCCCCGCACTGCACTCAATGTCCCCCCTCAACCTCCTCCTCACCCGCGCCCCCCTCGTCATCTCCCCCCATCGCACCCTCGCCATGGCCGCCGGCAAGAAAGCCTCCTCTGCAGTGGCCCTCAAGGGTTCCAAGATGCAGACTAACAAGGAGAAGCGCGGCGCCGGCGGCGGGGGAGGGGGGGACAACCATCTGAGCTCGTTTGTTAAAATGGTGGACTCGAAGGAGCGAGGGACGGTTAGCGAGGAGGATATGCAGTATTACCAGACGGATCTGCATCCTCTTGCAGTCAAGTACTCTCAGCTTTGCACGAAGATGCACAACCAGGAGCACCATAACATGCAGTGCAAGATCGACCTCAAGTGGAACGCCCGCGAGGCGCTCATTGGCAGCGCCTTCCTCGACGCGACGGACAAGAACGACTTCAATTACCTCCCCGTCGCCCGAAAAATTGCGATGCACTCCCCTCCCATCAAGAACTTTAAGCCGGATTACTGGAAGCAGAAGCTGGCGGAGGAGCAGCAGTTGAAGGAGGAGGCGGAGCAGGAGGAGATGGTTAAGCGCATGTCGCAAAATTCTTCGTAGAGAGTTTTATTTTACGAACAACAAAGCGAACAAAGCGGAGCCGGAGTAGCCGTACAAGCAAGACGCGTTCCTTTGATACATATAAAGCCAGGACCAGTTAGTGCTAGCGCTAGCTAAATATCGATAATATCGGGCGACACCATCACCGGCCGCAGCGTCAGTGCAGTAAGCGGCGTGCTGTCCGCGTCCGAGTCCCCTTTACGTCTCCCGTTGTCGTCCAGCTCTTGAAAGTCCTCCGGCTTCACCTTGAGCAGATCCCGGTAACTCATCCACATCTGACGCACGGTCGCGTCCTTGCTCATGTTGCTCCACCCCATGACCTTCCACGAGAACAGCCCGAAGAGCACGTTGGTCGTCGTGTTGCAAGTGCCGTAAATGAGCGGAATGACGCTGGCGGCGGCGGCGTCCGAGGCGGGGAGGGAGAGGCCGAGGATGCTGAGCGCGATTATGGTGTTCTGAGTTGACGTTTCCGTGGCGATGGACATGCAGCTGGGGCCGGGCAGGTTGGCAAGGAGGCGACTGCAGACGAGGCCGCTGGTGAGGCTCAGTAGAATCTGACTCGCACACGCCATGATAAACCTCGGCTCAGCCTTGTACACTGGCATGTCACTTCCAAGGTTCAGGCGGAACGCGTTGCCGACGACAAGGATGCCTGACACGACGCCGATCTTGGCGAGGTACAAGAGTGTGGGGTGGTGGGCGAGTGTCTTTATTTTGTAACCGAGCCCGGTGGCGGCGACGACGACTAGGGTGGAAAGGAGGATGGATTGGAAGTCTATTTTGACGTGGGTTGGGCTCGACTGTGTTGAGGTCGACTCGATGAGTCCCCCGTATAGGTATATGTTTGCTGGGAGCATGAATATGGCAATGAGGGAGGAGGCTGCAGTCATGGCAATGGAGAGGGTTAGGTCGGCTTGGAAGATGACGCAGATGATGTTGGACATGGAGCCGCCGGGGCAGGAGCAGACGATGAGGAGGGCGGTGGCTTGGAGGGGGGGGAGGTTGTAGAGAGTTGCTGTGGTGATTGCCAGGGGAGGTTGAACAATAAATTGGAGAAATAACCCTAGTAGGAGTGGCTTGGGGGCGGTGAAGTGTGATTTGAAAGCGACGGTGTCTATGGAGGAGCCGAGGGCGAGCATGAGGAGAAAGAGGAGTAGCAGCGCGATGGCGTCTAGGAGGGTGATCATATAGAAACCCGTAGAAAAAACTGCTTTACAAAACAGCGGGGGGGCCACTTGTCGTCTACCGCGAACGTTTGGTAGCGGGTGGGGGGGAGGCAATGGATTGCTTCGATGTATGTGTGGTGGCGTGTGCGTGGCTTCTGAATTGCACAGCTGGCGACCAGTTACTGTCGCGCAATAAAATGAGGTGAAGGAGTAGTGAAGAAGAAGAAGAAGAGATGACATCAGCTGGATGACATACAATTTAAACGCTTTAAACAAAGAACGAACAGAGAACGGGGGAAGCAGGGGGCAAAGGGGGTTGCAAGGCTGCAGGTCAACACTTGTGAATCGTGTGTCAGTCGTCGTCGTCAACAGGTCGTGTTCACCTCCAGAACGGGACAGCCACGGCCGTAATCTTGGAAGCGATAAGGCAGCGACATAAGGCTGTGGGAGTTGCGAAGGACAAGGGAGTTGGGGGCATCAAGGAGCGTTGTGGACAGCAAGGCATAACGTGGCGTAAACCCCATCGATTGATCTCCACAATCTTGGGGGGGGTTATAGAGGGGGGGTTAGGACTGGTCTAATATTCTACATTAACAGATTTACAGCCCAAGCCATACCTCTCTACCTGTTAGTGCTCCCGTACCCGTCTCACCGACATCGCTATACACCGCTCTGACGCTTCAGTCTACCCCCACCACAGCCGCTAAAATGAACGCCACCCTACCGCAACCCGATGCGCCCCCTAGTCAGGTCACCCCGGAGATCCTCTTCTTCCAACTTCCGGTGTCCTCCCTCTGCCCACCGCGTTACCTGCCACCAGTCACGAGCAAGAGCACTCAGGCAGCCCCCCCCCCACCCTCCGAGCGGATGCTTCGCCCACCATTCCACCACCCCCCGCCTTTCCTGCAACGCTCAAGGGGCCAAGCATCGCTTATCCCAGCCCATCCCAGCGTGTAGGACTGACCAGGCCTACCACCCCCTGCCCCTGCCCGGCCCGTGACCGCCACCACACACCTGCCCAACCTGCCACCGCTGACGATCGCGAACGTCTGAGTTCTGCTAGCCTCTACCGTACTGCCGCTCTACCGCCCTGAGGTACCAGATCGTCCCAGCTATGTTCTGCAACTGCCCACGGGTTCACCCTTCTGCCCCTTTGTTCACACATGTGTATGGGCTTTCGCTAACCCCCTCTTTGTAGACTCTACTCTCAATATGCCCCCCAAAGTCCAGCAGAAGACCAAGGAGCAGAAGGCAGCCGCCGCTATGGCCGGTTCCAAGGGAAAGAAAAAGAAGTGGTCCAAGGGAAAGGCCCGCGAGAAGGTCGAGAACAAGGTTCTCTTCAACAAGGAGACCTACGAGAAGCTCTACGCCGAAGTCCCCAAGATGAAGCTCATCACCATCGCCGCCATGGTCGAGCGCCTCAAGATCAACGCCGGTCTCGCCCGCAGGGCCATCGTCGAGCTCACCGAGGCTGGACTCATCAAGCCCATCATCAACACCTCCACCATGAAGGTCTACACCCGCACCTCTGCTGATGAGTAAATTGATTCATTTGTACTGAAAAACGACGTGTATGATTGTATGCCTTATGGACCAGTGTACCCACTCGCTCGTACGCTTATTGATTCTGAATCGTGTTCTGGATTTTGGAATTATCTTATTGTTGCCAGGCTCAATATCTTCGAATAACGATGTCAATTCATTTATCTACTCGATCGCTCGTGCGCACGCACAGCTCCCCCCCCGCTCCCCCCTATCATCATCACACGAGCTCCCCTTCCAGCATCATTGTGGACAACAAACAATTTCTACTCACAAACAAAAAACCCATGTCAGCAGTCATCGAGGGCTTGACCCACTCGCAGGGCTCCATCGCGCTCATCTCGGTCATGCTGTGCGGCTTCGCTTTCCAGGGCTTCACAGTGCAGGAGTTCGATTACGACAACCTCTCCAGATACCACCAGATTGTCTACATTGCCTTCTCAATATCCACCAGTCTCTGCATCGCGTCCTTTCTGTTCATCGCGGTCAGCTGCACGCTCCTGGAGCAGTCGGGACACGTGGCGCGCGCGCTAGCCATCGCGTACGACGTGTCCCCCGACTTCGACGTCTCTCTCAAGAACTGGTACATGGACAAGACCTTCTCAGCCTTCAGAGTGACGCTAATCCAAGTATTCACCGGCAGTTTCCCGCTCTTCGCACTCTTCGTCGCGCTCTTCTGCGTGCTCAAGTTCCCGCCCGTCATCGGCGAAGTCTGCGCGGGCATCTTTCTGCTGTCAGGCACGTGCATGGTTCTGTCCGTTGTGCGGAACAACAACAGGTTCGTGACCGAGGTGCTGCAGAAAGCCAAGCAAAAGTAACACCAAGCCAAGCAAAGTAAACAAGACTACTACTTCTAACTCGAGCCTCCTATTTACCCCGTTCCAACCCCACCCATACTACTCCGCGTACAACCTGATGCCGTCCACGATGCCCTTCTTGGTGACGAGCCCCCTCGTCTGCTTGCCGTAAAAGTAGCAGATGTCCCTCAAGTCGAACGCGCCGTGGTCGATGTTCATGTTCCCGAGGGCCAGCCGAAGGGCGCTCGGCGTGACGTACTCATCCTCGTCGTCGGAATCGTCGAGTATCGCGCTATCCAAGATACGCGCGAACTTATCCAGCCCGTTGTCCAAGATGACGCGAGCGAACTTCTCGATCTGCAAGACGTGGCTCTCTCTCCCCCCCCCGGCACCCCCGCCGCTGTTGCCCCCCGCAATCTGCTCCTTCAGGCTCTCGTTCTGGCTCGCCAAGTTGACGAGCATCTCGACCATGCCCTCCTTCTTGCTCAAATACTCCCTCTCCAGCCGCTCGTTCTCCTTGCAGACTTTCGACGCCCCCTTCATCCTCTCCTTCAGTAGCTTCTGCGTCGCCATGAGCTTGTTCCTCTCCAACACATGCTTCGCCTGCATCTCCTTCCTCCTGATCGTGAACTCCCGCCACTCCTGCTCGTCGATGCTCCCATCGCCGTCGCCGTCGACGTAGTTGAACAGCTCGTCAATGTTCGGGCTGTCGAGCTTGTCGTTCATGATGGTGGAGAAGAGGGAGCTCGCTCGGCGACCGCCGCCTGGCGCTGAGCTGTTTCCGTTCGCTGCAGGGGGGGTCCCCATCGTCATTCTCCTCTTCTGCGGGGGAGGGTTAGGTTCGAGGGGCCAGTTTGGGGGTCTCCGCCTCGCTCTACTTCGTTCTTCCTCGCTCACAAACGGCGCCCTCCACGCTCACACACATGTGTGAGTGCGCCTCACCTGCAGCGTCCTGAGCTGCTTCTTCGTCTTGAGCAGCTGCGACGCAATCTTCTTCATCTGCGGCTCGAACTGCTCCTCGAACCGCTCCTTCTCCTTCTCTACCACCTCCTTCTTCTCCAACACCTCCTTCTCGTTGTCCGGATCGTCCAGCGTCTCCAGGTAATACTCCAGAATCTCCTCAACCGTCTCCACCTTGTCCGCGGAATCCTGCAGCCGACTCTCCATCAGCGAGACCGCGCGAGACATGAGCCCCGATTGGGCGGGCGCCATCTGGTCCGCAAGGCTCGCCTTCATCTCGTCCACGGCCTGGTTGTCGAGGGGGCTCGCCGCCGTCTCCGTATACTTGGCCATGAACTGCCTGACGACGTCAGCTGGGTTGGTCCTCGCATCGATGTCCGACTCCATGACTACGTCATCAAACTTGAGCAAAACAGTCTGCGTATCGTCGTCATCGTCGTCCACGTCCAGCTTGCTGAAGAACGCGTGCTTCGCCACGCTCCTCGGCGGCGTCGTCTCCAAAGCGTTCTGCTTCATGTGCCTCTCGTCCTTCTCCCACTGCGCGAGGACTTTCACCAGCACGTCGTACGTCACCAGCTGCTGCAGGAGCGGGTCGGAGCTACGGTGGGCGCGAGCGAGCGAAGCGAGTGTTAGAGCGGAAAGGAGGCATTGGCAGCCGGGCGAGCAAACTGAGAGAAGAAAGAAGGCCGTGCTTACGCTGCGGAGCGAAGAATGAAGGCGCAAGTGCTTGCGCTGCCGAGCCGGTCGTTTGAGATAGTCGCGCTGCGCTTCGCTCCCGCCGTTCTATCCGGCTCGGCACTCACCTGGCAACGTTGGTCGGGCTCGTGCGGTGCTTGTGTTGCGCGTACGGCAAGCAGCTCGTGTACGAGCGTCGGTCCTCCTTGATGTCATCTTGCATTTTGGCAATGTAGGAGCGGAGGGACGTCCCGTAGCCCTTGCCGTAGATGGACTCGTTGTCGCGGAGGAGGGAGTTGAGGTTGGCGGTGAACATGGAGTTGGCGGACGCCACGTTGGTCGGTGCCGGGGGGGGGAGGGAAGAAGAGGCGGCATCAATGGCATCCTGGGGGCGAGTTAGACAAGGAGAAGGGAGGAAAGGAGGCGACGGAGGCGAGCGTCACCGCGAGCGTCACCGTGTAACCCGGTATCGCTTACCTTGTTGTGCTGCTTGCTGGCGTTCTTTTTTTTGTTGAGCCGCTTCTTCTGGCTCTTGGTGAGGTAGGAGGTCCCCGCCGCGTCCTCCTTGACCTCCGCTTTCGCCTCGCCACCCTGCGTCTTGTTGGTGGCCCCGGCGAGGTCATCAAGTAGACACCAGAGAAGCCGACGGCGGGAAAGCGCCAACTCCGTCGCAGTCACGTCGGAAACGCGCGACGGAGAGCCGCGGTTGGGCGTGTATGGCGTCAGCGTTGCCGGGGCAGTGTTGACGGAGGCAGGCGGCGTATTGTTGAAGTGAAGAGGGGGAGTTACTGTGGAGCTTAGTTTGGTGCCCCCTTTTAGTTTGGTGGCGCTTAGAACCAGCTTCGTCGCGGTGAGATTGGTGTTGTTGACTATGCCAACGTCGCTGCACGTCCAGTCCAGCTGTATCGGCATGTCATGCAGCGTGACGCCGGAAATTGTGACACCAGAGGAGGAGGTCTTGGCGAGGAGCTTGAGGAAGTCTGGGTCGGACGTTGCCGCAATGGTTACTGAGGAGATGGGGAGCGGGTCGAGTTGGGATTCGGAGGCGAACGAAGTTGTTACGAGCAGGTTCGCGTCATTGTCGTAGCGGAGGGTCGAGGA
>Ga0307985_10002453_pt1 | contig 10369 bp, 16 predicted proteins | sample EllFjometageno80_FD_203155 | JGI IMG/M metagenome (GOLD analysis project Ga0307985, IMG submission 203155) | Marine microbial communities from Ellis Fjord, Antarctic Ocean - #80 | ecosystem: Environmental > Aquatic > Marine > Unclassified | place: Southern Ocean | collected 2014-10-09 | reverse complement strand
ATATAAATCATATCTGGTTTAAAGTTCTTTTTAAGTTTTAGTTCATTAAGTAGTGCCCTGAAATGACCAGTATGAGCTGAACCAGTAGGGTATTCTTTAATGATTAGTTTACCGATAGATGCTTGTGCTATCTTTTCTATCTTAGTGTCAAAGACATTCTTCGGTAAGGTTTCTAACTGTTGTATTGGTAAGTCCATAAGATTAGCATCAATACGTTCTGCAATCTTTTCTTCGGCCATCTCCATGGTGATATACAACACATTCTTACCTTGTTGTAGCACCGAGGCTGCACAATGACACATGAAAAGGGATTTACCCACGCCTGTACCTGCTAGGCAGATGTTCAAGGTCTTATTGGGTAAACCACCCTTGGTAATCTTGTTGAAATAGTCCAAGTCAAATGGTACTCTTTCTTCGGTTCTATTATAGAACTCGAAACGGTCGTCAGAATTATCTATGTAATCGTGACCAATGGCCTGATCAAATGATACACCTAATGCTTTAGATAGTATCTCTGGTATAGCACCTTCACTTTGATCTTGACTCTTACCATCAATAATCTGTATGGAATCCATAATTGCATTGTATACTGCTCGATCTCTACACCATTTCTCTGTCTCAACAATCATGTAATCTGTATCAATGTCAGTTTTAACATTGATTTCATTAACTAGCTTTGCAGCGTTATTAAGAACATCATCAGGAGCTTGAATCTTTCTCAGCTCTAACTCGAGCACTTTACCCGTAGGTAATTTGTTGTTCTTAGCAACAAACTTAACTATAAGGTCAAATACTGTAGTGTGAGTACCTTCGAAATACTCTTTCTCCAGATACGGTATTACCCGCCTGCAGTATTCTTCATTATTGAGTAGGTGACTCAGTATGTGAGTCGGTAGTTGATTTGATATGTTCATTTGTTTCCTTCGCTTGATCATTAATTATACTTGATAGAACATCACCTAAATAGTTCTTAAATTCTTCAGAACTTTCTAGCTCATCAACATTGCGTGGGCCTGCGTCCTTGACATTATATGTAAATGCTAGAGTTGCCATTCCAAGAGTTTCATCCTCTTTAATGGAGACAGTACCGTATACAACAACTACTCCAGAGTAAGGAGAATCGTTTCTAAACTTGATTCCCCAAAACTCTGACGAGGCATTCTCTACATAGGTATAATCGTTCGGTTCTATGTAGTTTTCCATTAGTCTGTATACTCGATTTCTGGGTCAAAGTCAATTAGAGACTTATGACCGATTTGATATTGCTTGATTAGGAACTCTCTAAACTTCTCTGTGCCCAGAATAGGTTTCCAGAACTCATCAGTCTTGGTATCCTTCTCTCGGACCTTGGGTTCAATCATTTCACCAGTTTCCTGATTAACAACTTGATACCAACCGTTAGAAGGTTTAAAAACAAAGCCGCCAGCAATAGCAATATCCAGAAGACCACTGTTACGTTCAACGCCGCCATCCCAAGAAACCGATACAGGAATCTTAGATTTTTCTTTAACCATTCTTGACTTTTCAACATTAATAACAAAATCATAACCTGTAACTTCCATGCCTTTCTTGTTCTGCCTACGGCCCAGAATCCAGATATTATCGGCCGAGTAGTAGATACCAGTACCACCTGATACAACTGCTTTAGGAAATAGACCCATCTCTTGATACGTATGATTGACTGCAAGTAAAGACACATCTTTCATAGTCAAGTAAGGTGTTACCATACGGAATAGACCCTTGATAGCTTTGGCACGAGACATATCAGCAACTGATTTCTCATTCAAGGCATCTTCTAGTTCTTTCTTAGAAGCAAGGTTACCGATAGAATCAATGATGATAATGACTTTGTCTTTACGTTCAATTTCATCTAACTGATTAACGAGATCAAACTTTAGTTGTTCTACATCAGTAATGGGTGTGTGTAGTACACGTGTGGTGTCAATACCGAATGCTTCAAAGTATGACTGTGGTGAACCAAACTCGGAATCATAGAATAACAACACTGCATCTTTATGTTCTTTAAGATATGCACCAGCCATTAGTAGGGCAAATGAGGTCTTAAAGTGTTTAGACGGGCCTGCTAATACCGTGAGTCCAGATGTGAGACCACCTTGTGGGTCACCTGAGAGCGCCACATTAATCATAGGTACTTCTGTTTGCACCATGGTTTTCTCACCAAAGAAGATACTATCAGCTAGTACAGCCGTAGTTTTAATCTTTGAATTCTTTTTAAGTTTATCCATTATAGACATGTTAGTATTTCCTCTTAGGCTGGAAAGAATCTGACATGCGTATCTCCCTCTTTGTTCTTGATTTGGCCTCTGACTTTTTGCGCTTGCGCTTAGACGTAGGCTTTTCGTAAAATTCTTTCTCTTTTAATGTCTGTAAGACTCCAGATCGCTCAACTGCTTTCTTGAACTTTCTTAGAGCTACATCGAAAGGAATTTCTTTTGGTGGTCGTTTGTCCCTTGAATTCTTATTAGGTCTCGGACGTAAATTAACACTTGGCATATATTCTCCTGTTTAATTATTAAGTATATTATACTACACTTTTATCAGAATGTAAAGTGTTTTCTGCAACTCTTTTTCGTAAATCTGAAGTTGAAAATCTGTGGTCACGTTTGTTGAAATAGAATTCAATGCCACGTTTCTGGCATATATCTTTACCCGTAAAGTCTATATCTCTATATTCTTCACCCATAATCTTGACATCAATCTGATACATGCTTAGAATATCTCTCAATTCGTCCTCGGTATTATATACTACGATTTCATCTACGTATCGGATAGCAGCTAGTTGAGCTTGCCTCTCTACGATATTCTGGACGGGTTTATTCTTATTTGGTCTGTCGACCGATGGGTCGTTCTGTAGTGCACAGATGAGATATTCACACCGTGTCTTTGCTTCTCTTAGCATGGCAACATGACCTGAGTGTAACAGGTCAAAGGTTGAACATGTTATTCCCACTTTCATACTTGCTCCATATAAACATCACAGTCCACTAGAAACCTGAGGCCGGTTCCTTTAGAAGCATTGTAGTCATTATTATAATAAACCTCAGTAATACCACATTGGTGTATCAACTTAGCACACTCAATACATGGCATATGAGTGCAGAATATAGCTGCGCCCTCACACGACTCTGGAGATTTAGCAACTTTAGTAATAGCATTTGCTTCTGCATGAAGGACTTCTGGTTTAGTTTTCAGCGCACTATACTGCTTAGTGTTACTATCGTATGTCCATTCTCTGACATCTAGTGGATTGTGCGCAACTCGTTCATCATAACTAAATAGGGTATCTTCACACTCGTTATCCCAACCACTAGGCATTCCATTATATCCGATAGATATGATTCTATTATCTTTAACAATAATAGAACCTACCTGTGCTCTAACTGCAGAGGATAGACCTGAGAAGGTAATAGCGCAGTCCATGAAGGCTTGTTTGAATTTTGTTTTCATTTGTTTCTCATAATTTAATAATTTAAGAGTATATTATATCACACTTTCGATCCGATGTAAAGAGTTATTTCATAATATTGCCTTAATATATTCCATGTCAACGATTACAGCACCATTACCGTCTACATCTACTGCCATTCCCTTACTCCAATCCAGAAATACTCTTTGGCCTTTTCTGAGGAGCGGAGCTGCTGTGGGACCTACCATTAGTACCAGGCCTGGCTTTGAACCCTTGGTAGTATCACCCGTTAGGATAATTCCAGACGTTGTTGTGGTTTCTTTTACGGTCTCTGTTATGAGTACATTTTTGCCTATCATTTGCATATTGTTTTACCTGTATGATGAACCTATGAATTTAGGCCCTTTAGTTATGAATTCGAGGCCCGACATTGAACCAACGTATTCTTTAAATTTAGTATATTTTAGATGTACTCTCACCGCACCTTCAACTAGAACTGTGAGGTGTTCACCTTCTTTAAAGTTATACACCTCTGCTAAGTGTATTCTACCATTATCTGTGCACTTTAATGTACACTCGGTTTCATAATGATTTGTTTGTTGTCCTCTCATAGTCATTCCTTACTTATAAAATATATGATTATCTATTGTTACGGTCTTATTTAGCGAATCAGCCCAATATGGATGAACACTATCTGCATGATAATGTGTAGACCCTTCGGTCAGATCCCAGGCCTCTTGCTGTTGCGAGTTCCAATATAACGTTTTATCACTATATGCTTGGGCTATCCTATAAGCTATGTTCCATGTTTTTGAGTCTGTAGGCATATCAGATTTTCCATCACAGTACCAGCTAAACTGACATCTATGGAGTACCGGAAGTAAATGACCCTTCCAGTTCTCCTCCATCTCAGCTTGATAGACTACACCACATATTGTATCTGGATAAGCTGCCATAGCAACTCTATTATATACTACTTCTGCAACGGCCATCTTTCCGGCAACGGGTTGATTACCTGCTTCAAAATATATGTTCTGAGCTAGACAAAAGGTATCTTCACTTTCACCTGATGCCTGTACTGATACATGAGTGCCAAATAGAATTATAAATGGTAGTAGATATTTCATAACATTTCCTGCATTAAAAATTGCATTCTCATTACATCCATAGCAACGTCATGTTTAGCATCGTGAGCTACGAATTTGTCTTCCAGTCCTGGCACCATAAAGCCATTCTTGATTTCTTTACTGAATAATGTCATACCTTCAATTGTTGATCTAGTGTCTCGTAGGATATAAAAGGGGTATGGGTCTCTTTGACCACTGTTAGCTAGGACTGACTCCAAGAATAACGGGTCGAATGTGTTACCCCGAGTATAAACTCTTTCTATCTCAGCGGGATCTCCAACCGATGTTATCCAATCGAATAGATCTTTGATACACATATCTGTTGGTAATGGTTTAAGTTGTTTCTGTGCTTCTGCCGATTGCTCACTCCACCACTTTAGTGTAGATGGGTCGATTTTCCTGCCATATTCTTGCACTTGGTTAGCAACGTCAAACTTAACTGCTTGAGCTTCCTCCAGTAAATACTCATAAGAGTATCCTGGGTTAAGAAAATTGTCAGTATCAAAGACCAAAGCAGCAAGTGATACAACAACAGAGTCCCTAGCATTAGTGCCTAAGGTTTCAAAATCATAAATTAAACTTTTCATTAATATAGTCCTGTAAATTGTGTTTGGCAGCCCAACCAAGAGCCTTCGTTTTTTCAGTTTTTAGTGTTCCATCCATTCTGTTACCAGACTTTCCGTCACATAGTATAGGTTCAGCACCAAGATAGCCAACTAGGTCTAGGATAGAATGTTTCTCATCACAGCCAATACCATACCCATCTCCATTACCCTCCATTCCAGCTAATATAAGTCCCGAAACAATATCATCAACATGGGTGAAGTTTCTTAATTGTGTGCCTGGTGCAGTGACTGGAAGGAATGTTTCTCCATCCTTCACCATCTTAATAAACTTAGCAATAACTGTAGAGTATGTACCTTCACCAACTTCGTGGTCTCCATAGGCATTATAGAAATAGACGATGGTATAATCCAAACCATACCATTCAGCATATCTCTGTAAAAGTTCAGTGTTTTGAGCCTTAGTATAAGCATAAGGACTCATTGATTTCCCGTCTTCTCCGACAGAGAATTTAGTTGACGAACCCGAATAGATTAGTTTAGCCCCGGTATTCTTAGCGAAATCAACTACTGCAGGAAACGAATGGTAGTTGTAGTCCATAACCTTGTCATAATCATTAAATGACTGTTCAACTCTAGCATATTCACCTAAGTGGAATATATAATCAAACTTGCAACCAAAGAAATAATCATCTATGTGTTTGGTGCTGCCTGTAATATACTCAACGCCTTCGTGGTGATTGCTAGAAGAACCAGCATGGTAGTTATCCAGACTAGCTACGGTATGGCCTCTAGCATTTAGCTCTTTGCACAAAGCAGATCCGATAAATCCGGCACCACCTGTAACTAGTATTTCCATTCTTTTCTCCTTAATAGTGTCTATTATATCACACTTTGAGTGCTTTGTAAACCCCTAAATGTCACTTTCTTTAACAAATATTCCGTCAATCATCACACCCTTTCGATCTTTGATATCATCGTATGCTACGGCCAGACATTCTTCCATTGTGATATTGTTGCGTTTCATGATATTGATCATCACCACCATCATATCACCTAGGTCGTCTCTGATGTCCTTACCCTTACATACATTATCGCTCAACTCTCCCATTTCCTGAAGCAACTTCATAACTTGATCTTTATCTGTTGCTCCGTCAATAAGGTTTCTGTCTTGGTGCCATTGTTCTACTTGTCCAATCAATAATTCAATTTCCATGTTTCTCTCCAAGGGGTCTATTAGAAGGGTTTCCACGTGCATGTCCCACGGGTAGTGTTTTAAACATCTATATGCTTCAGTTCGTATCGCAGAAGGTATTCGTTTAGTTGCTTTAGCATCAATTAAACTTAACAAAAAGGTTCTGGTATTTTTAAGAGCCCACACTCTTTCTCTAGGTAATGTCATTTTTAAACCACTCTATTTTATAATTTGTGTCGTTCTCAAAGTTTTCTATCAACTGATCATATGTTAGCAGTGTCTCGCTTTCGAATGCTCGACACCATGAGCTAAGTTTATTCCAACTTGTTTGGGTCATTATACCAACAGAATATTCGTGACAACCCGACCAATATTCTTCTTCATCTAATCCACGAATATCAATACGGCCGCATGCATAATGAGTTTCTGGTATCCGGACTATTATGTTCTCGTGAGTTCCTATAGAATAGTGCGGCTTTTCAATCATCGGTACGTTCTCTTCATACCAATTCATTGATACAGGGCCCATCCAATTTGTACTATATGAGATCATAATTATTCATTTTAATTATTCCTAAAAATGTCTCGGGTGTATACTTTATCCAACGAATCTTCAATTGGTTTTTCTATACGGTTTGTTACAATAAGATCAGATAGCTTCTTAAATTTCTTGATGTCGTTCTCTATTATACATCCCATGAATTCACCAACCTTAATTGATGGCTCATGTATAATAACCTTTACTTTATTATCTACAAGTCTGTCTATCACACCTTGTATCGCAGAACTTCTGTGATTATCGGACCCAGTCTTCATAGTGAGTCTATATATACCTACCACATTAACGCCGTCAGCCTGTAGGATCTTATTGGTAATCCAGTCCTTCCTGTTATCATTAGCATATACAATGCTCTGGATAACCTTATTAGGGATTCTATGTTTACGATAGTTAGCAAGTAGTTGTTTGGTGTCCTTGGGAAAACAGTAACCACCGTACCCAAAGGATGGATTAGCATAACCTTTACCTATTCGACGATCGAGTGTAACACCTTCAATGATTTCCTTAGAGTTGATCCCAGTAGCTTCTGCATACATATCCAATTCATTAAAGAATGCAACTCGCATTGCAAGGTATGTGTTTGCAAAGAGCTTGATTGATTCAGCTTCTTCGGTGCCCGTAAATAATACAGGAGCACTGGGATATATAGGTATGATTGCTTCTTGCATAAGCTTAGCAAAGTCTTTACCTAGTTTTAATTTATCTCCTATAACTATTCTTTCGGGCCGTAAACAATCCCAGAGGGATGAACCTTCTCGCAAAAACTCGGGAGAGAATATGATTCCCTGATGGTTGAACTTAGCCCTCATGTCGTTGACAAAGCCGACAGGAATTGTAGACTTAATTACGATAGGGCACATTGTATATTCCATTGCATCTCCGATACAACCTTGAATCGAATCGGTGTTAAAGTAGTTTCTAGCAGGATCATAGTCGGTTGGTGTAGCAATTATAATCCAATCAGCTCCAGTATAAGCTTCTTCTTTATCCAAAGTAGCTCTTAGTGTGAGATTTTCCTTTGCTAAATATTCAACGACGCACTTATCTTGGATAGGTGATTTACCAGCATTTACTAGATCAACCCTAGCTGGGTCAATGTCCAATATCGTAACTTCATTACAGGCCGCTAGCATTGTAGCATTAGCCATTCCTACATAACCCGAACCTACTACAGTAATCTTTCTCACAGGGTATTCCTCATAACATATTCTAAAGCGCGTTCTGCCTCTTTATCTAAAGGCCGTTTATCGTACCAATTTCCATTATCCATATCTAATTCTCTACACATCCAAGCAATCTCCTTTGACGTTATAGGGTATTTAGCCTTAATTGCATTGTTGGCTAGAGATACCATAATCTGATACATCTTATGATACCAGCCAGTACCCGTTATAGACCTATATTCCTTTTCCAGCTTTCGGGGAAAGAATGGGCAATCTCTGTAGGAACTCCATTTCACATCAGTATTAGTCAAAGAGTTTTTCATGTGATTGACCATCGCATCCTGCATTTGTTTAGGAAGTTTGTCAAAGAATGAATTTGAAGTCCTTTCAATGTATTCGTGTTTGTCCATCAGATCTTCAGCACTCATGATAGAACCATCGTGCGAGAAGATAAAATTGTTTGCATTAATATACTTACCTGGGATGTAATACATACGTGATAAATCTTTGGTCTGGATATCACCAACTTCACCGAGTTCTTTATTTAAAGCAAACCAAAAGTGTTTGATCCTTTCTCTATCAACTTCACCCGTGAGCGGGAAGACCAATCGGAACTTAGGAGTTTCTTTAGTAGAAGAAGCTGTAGAGTAGCAAACATACTTGTAGTCGCCACACTTGTTCTTTAGGAACTCATTCATATCCCCTTGCATATCATCTACATCTACTGCACACCAGCCACCCCATTTGGTGACATTGTCATTCTTTCTGGTCGTGCCGGATAGATATGATGCTGGAGACATGAGATAAGCCGAAGTCTTATCTTTTCTAGGAATTACTGCCAACTTGTAAAGAACCTTTTCAAATTCATCAAAGGTTTCAAAGTCAATTCGGTTGACAGTCGCCGTCTTGTATAAAGATTGAAATAGTGTACCTGAAATCATAATGTATATTATATCACACTTTTGTTTGAATGTAAACCTATTTTTTCCATAAAGTTGGTTTATTGTTAAATAAACCTGTTTTGACTTGACTGTAACCTAGCTCTCTTAGTTTATTATTAAACATTCTGCTAATTTTATCTTGTGGTACATCAACGCCATAGTTTTGATAAGTTTCAAAGTGACCTATTGAATGGGTATTAAATGCATTTGCAATCACAAAGTATTTTGGTGCAATCGCATCTACTATATGGTCAACATGTTCAATGGGGTCTTGGAAATGCTCAAAGTATTCTGAAGCAAACACCAAACCACCAGTTTCTGGTATTTCAGTTACATCTTCAACCATATTGAATCCATATCTTTTACTCATTTCGGTAGAAAATTTCCATTGGTCTGTACCTCTTAAATTAGTACCATAAGTGTTTTTACTTGGATATAATTGGGATAGTATGACTGTTGAATAACCAATACCATTTCCTACATCAACTATGGAAGTTGCATCGTCTGTAAATTCAGTTAAGGCCTGTGGAATTAATCTAGTAGATTTGCTTAATGCCCTCAGATAGCTTCTTGAATATACTCGGAAGCAATTCAGTTGGTCTGTGAGATAATGCTCATCGCTATAAACTTTATACGCTGCATCAATATCTCCCTTGTGTAGTTCTTCGTACCACTTTTCAGTAAGGTAATCAAACCTTTCGTTTGTCTTTATATATTCCTTAGACTGTGCCAAGAAATTATCATCAACATTTAATATGTTTTTATAATCAGCTAGGAATGTATCCAATAGCTTTTTGCCTTTTACTTCAGTTAAAAATTCACTCATTAGTCTAAAACCTCGTCTATGTTAGTATCGTCCATCTGATCTTCATCAATGTATCGCATAAGAGAATGAGCTTTCTTATCAAGAACTGGGTACCAAATACTTTTGGTTCTATGGGTCATATTTCTCTGGCCGATTAGTTCTGCAAATTCTCTATAGTCCTCTTCATTTCTAAAGCGAATCTTGATCATCTTATGTGCTTCAGCTTGTGGCTGGTTAAAGTCTGGCATACCATCCCAATCATAGGGTGTGGTTTCCTCTTCGGTACCATCAAGTACAAACAAACTCTGTGGTTCATAGTTAATGGATTTATTTACGTCTTTATTCGACATCTAGTGCCTCCTGTTCATTTAGATTGTCACTACCATTTAGCTTAACTAAACGCATACCATAGTTGTCTACACCTGTAGGTATAACAATGTCCGTCCGTTTAGTAGGTTTAGTATTTTGAAAAACAGTATAATCAATATGATGATGCCATCTTTCCCATTTACGAGTTATCTTAACTTCATCTGGATGTTGAGCATGTAGTGACTCTGCAAACTCTCGTCTTTCATCAAACTTCTCGTCA